>JACCEA012386958.1_pt1 | contig 21901 bp, 14 predicted proteins | sample 7449851 | NCBI WGS metagenome assembly JACCEA01 (sample SAMN15323453, study PRJNA562643) | freshwater metagenome | isolation source: river surface water | place: USA:Blue River Watershed | collected 2017-08-18 | reverse complement strand
TCAAGGACTTCTCTCCTCTCCGCAAAAGCAAAACGCCCCTTGCGGGGCGTTTTCAATATGGCGGTGGACGTAGTCATGGCCTAAGTTGTCTCCGCCCGCTTCCCCCATAACAGCGAATTTTGCAGGGAATTTTGGCATTTTTTCACACTTTAATGCGATAGCCTTCGTGCGGATCCCCCATAGAGGCTAGCTTGCTGAGTATGGTACACCCCCGAGCACTTGCATCCGAACAGGGAAATTCACGGAATAGATTTCCCTTTTTGGCACCAAACAAGCATGCGGTTACAAGCTCCGCGTTTTCTGCCATCTTATCCTGCCCGCAGAGAAGATAGCCCCAAAGCCTTCTCGATTTGAGCTAGAACTTAGTGCTTTTAAACCTATTTGGCGCCCTGCGGTACCGAACACAAGCCCACGATCTGGTCCGCATCCAACTTGTTAAATTTCTGCTGTCGGTGCACTTCCTTCGAGTCGGTGAAGCCGTTTTTGCTCGCCAGTGCGATGGAATATGCACGAATGGCATCACGCAATCTTGTGAGCCCGGCCTCATTGATGATCCGGATCCGGCCGTCAGGCGATGCTGCGTACTCAAAAACGGTCTTTGGGTGGACCAAAATGGGGATCACAGTACAGGTGGCGTCGTATTTCTCCTCAAACCAGACGATGGATCCGTTCAGCTGATTAGTGTCGTGCTTGGAAACCCGATCTGCCTGTACCGCACCGCTCTTACATTCGATGACCATGTAGCACTGACCACCGAGTGCCCAAAGATTGTCGGGACCTCGGCCTACCTGATCTTCGGGGCGATCCGAGCCGAAACCCAAGAACAAACCCAGATCTTTCATGGCAGCCTCGAACCGCTTGGTGCCCTCTTCGCCCCAGTCAAGATCATCGAGCAACCCGTTTACCCAAATGATAAGGTCGTTTGCTTCGAGGAATCTGCTCATGAAATCCACGGCAGTAACCGCCTGACCAGAAGCTGGCGAACTGAGTCGGTGATACGTTGCCCCGGCTAGCGGCTTCAGGAGACGATGATTGACAGTCAGCGCTGCGAGTTGCAGTTCTTGTGCCGCAGCGGGGTCGGTAAAGTTTGTGTATTCAGCAAGTTGCTGCTTTAGATAACCCTTGAGCTGTAGGTCCTGTGTCGCATTGACAGCGTTCTGCACGAAGCTAACAGCGAGGTCATACCTAGCCAGGCGGGCGGCATCGAAAGCTTCCCGCAGCCTTACCTGATTCTCGTCAAGATGGCCGCCGACAGGCTGCTCTGCGTTAACCACTGCATTGCGCCCAGCCGCGACCCAGTCGTCGTTTTGGGAAAAGCAAAGGTTCATGATATCGGCCAGCTTATCTAGAGGCTGATTCCGCAACTGGCTTGCGACTTCTTTACCTAGTGCAATCTGCACTCGCGTTGCGGCCGAAAACATCGCATCAGTCTCCGGCTGATGCAGCCGCTGGGTCAACCTGCCCCCGAGTAGCAAAACGACACAGTGATCATCACTCGATCGTACGCCTCGGCCCATGCCTTGCTCGATTCGTTGAACTTGGCGGACCAGAGTCCGTTTTGTGCCATCGAGCAGCAACATCTCCATCCGCTCCCCGAGGCTGTGAACTTCGGGCAAACCGTCAATAATCAGAAGTTTGCAGGCATCGCCAGGAAGATCAACCCCATCGTATTTGTTGATCAGCACCGAAAGTCCGCGATGTCCCTTCTTCAGCCCATCAACCCCCTGTTGGATAGAGTTCTTGTCAAGGGTCTGATTCGCCACACCCTCCCAGAACTTGGCACGCTCCCTTGATGGAACAATGACGACCACATTGATGTCTTCTGCGAGCTTTGCCACCAGTCCACGAATCTCTTCGGGTGAAAAGTCAGGGTTGATCTCTTGTGGGGCGAGGATCATCCGATCGCCAATATCCCCTCCTCCTTTAGGGCGGATAGGCTTCACGACTTCCGCAGGGTCAGCCCTGAAGTGGCTGACTAAAATCGTATCGTCAGCCAACGTCGCGGTCATGTAAATACGCCGCTGTGCCCCGAAGAACGATGGGATGCGCTCGATGGGAATGAAATGAGGCGAGATCTCTAGCGTGCCACCACCGAATAGGCAGGTACACAGCGGGATGCAGTCGCTTAAGAGAGGCCAACTCCACTCGAGCTCTGCAGACTTACGATCGGCATGCAGGAGCTTGATAACTTTGTCTTGTTTGGCTTGCCAGGCCCAGTACGGAACCATCATCACGATGGACGATTCCTTGGCCTGAATATCAAGTAAACCGGTCGGTGACTGCGCTTTTAGGTCTTCCTCGAAAAGCTCCAACAGCCTGTCGTAAACCTCCGTGCCGCTAGACGCTCTAATAGAAAACTGTTCTTGCACAGCACTAAGGCAGGCGTGCGCATCGTCGATAACAACACAGCCGATCGGGATCTTGTTTTCCCCCACACCAAACACCGAGCGGGCGTTGAACAACTTATGCACGTTCACTACTAGGATGGCGCGACCCGCCAAGAACTCAGAGTCCTTCTCGTCGTCTGTGACGACGATGCCTAGTTGTTGGGCCTCTTCTAGCACCTGAGAAACGAGAAAATTGTCCGGCGTGATGTAGACGGCAGGCCTTACATTTTCGTTGAGCGAGCTCTGAAGGCACAGCAACCCGACCACCGTCTTACCGCCACCGGTGTTCATCTTGATAGTCAGGTCTTTAGCACTCCGGCGCGAATACCACTCATCAAGAACGTCCGCCTGCTCATCAAGCGGCCGTTTGAAGCGCGCATCTCGCTTAAGCGTTGTAAAAATCTTTCTGGGGTCAGTCTGTTTGGCGACACCAGCAGCGTTCAGCTTACCAAAGTCCAGAAGGCTCATTAGTCATTCCCTGTAAGCATCAATATTTTTTAAAGATTAAGTGCAACGACCCAAATCGTAAAACGGCGGAACTTACGTTTTTACATAAAGCCAGTTCTTGTCACACACGGCAACTGCTGATTACCTAAGTTGGGCTCTGAAGTGTCTAGCGTTGCGATAGCGATTCAATCATCCACTACATCCGATATCGCACCGGAGCCCTCTCTCTATCCGATATCAGCCGCTTCATCAACAGGCTGGTCACGCCCCATTCATCTTTTGGTAAGCCATCAATCTGCTCGGTCGCCTCATCAAAACGTCCTAACTCCCGATAAAGCTCGCCTAGTGACTTTCGGTACTGACTTGGCTCGAGTTTTTGCTTCTGCTTCAATAAACTAGCCAACGCTTCCATATTCGCCATTTGCTGCTCGTTTGGTTCGAATGGCGGATAAGTAATACGTACATTCCCGTAACGCACATACTCCGGTAAAGGCCAGTGCACAAAATTTTTCCACCAGCTGCGCTCTTTGCGTCGGTCTGCGGTCCAAGCCGATTTCAGCGTAATTTCTTCCTGATCGCGATGCGCGCGATACACTTCCCGATACGCGTGGTTCAGCTCGCGCCAGTAGGCGACACGCGCAGCGACCTCCATCTCGACATCCCCCGCTTGCTCAATGCATTCAGGCAGTCGCTCTGCAGGAATTTTTTCCGGCCGAGGCAGGTCCGATTCATCGGCGAAACGCATCTCCACCAGGTCACGCAAAAGAATGAATTTTCCGCATATGCACACACGCAGCCCACTATCGTTTGGCATCAGCGAGCCCACGCGCCAGCCATCGGTCCAATACTCGAATGCCATGAAGTTCATCGATGGATAGCGCGGCAGCGCATATTGCTTACCGCAGCATGACGCGGCAACGATGCGAACGCCCCGGACAATCGTCAATTTCAATCCTCCCTGATAGATCACTGCTTCATTCATACACCATCAGGTAGTTGGCTTCTCAGATCTACAAGCAAATCCCGACCGCGCTGAACTGCCTCAGGAATCTCCGTTTTCTCGATCCAACCGATTTGAAACACTCCACTGATTAAAGTCCCCGTCCAAGGATTTGAAAAAAACTCAATGCCAAGACGATCACAAAAATCCATGACGTCCACAATTTCGCTTTTTTCCCCTTTGGGAATCAATCTCAACCCGATCTCTTCAGCATGAATGCTCAATTCTTTAAACTGAGTGACGATTGGTTCAAGCCAATCAGCAAAGTGGTCCGGCCAGTCATCACCAAGGCAAACTAGTACCATGCCGTTGCGTTCTATACCAATCTCAAGAGAATCATCTTCATCTAGATCCGGGGTTGCCATACTTATACCTAGTTAAATTAATCGTTTACTTGCAGATTAGCTCTTGGCAGCCAGCATGATCCCTCGGAGCTCTCGCCTGAAATCCTCAAGATCGTGGATCGCGACCCAATAAAATGTGTCGCTCATACCGGGACCACCTTCATGCTCTTCTATTTCGATGATCTGGGCGGAATCACATTCTTGAATCAATGAGCGCCAGTTGTACTTGTCCCAGACTGCGGTTTCCAGCTCTTCAGTACACTCCAGGTCTACAAGATCAAACAAATCGATCGAGGTGCCGTCGATGAGGCTTGCAGCAAATCCTAAGCCATACTCTTCGTCCTCTTTTAGCTTGACTGATTTCAACTGCTCCTCCTTCTGACAGTGTTTGCTTTACCCCCGCTAGCCCTGTAAAACGCAGAAACGTTCATCCGGGTACTGCGATTCGCATATAGGCGCTTCACTTTGTTTCGCTCGCTTACTAGAAAACTTCTAGGCCCTCCATTTTGAAAGTATCTGCGCATCCTCGACTGTATCGGTCTGACTAGCGAGCCAATAGCCATTTTGAGTGAGCCAGAATAGGTAGGCTTCTCGGTTGGAAAATGCGCCGTCCCAGCTAGGAACCGGTCCGGCCTGGCCATGAACGTCAACCGTGCAGCCCAGCACTGCATGACGACCCTGGCTATCTATCAACGGATAGGTATGGACGCTGGGGTAGAAATAATCGTCATATTCACCAGCTTCAATTTTGGCAATGAGCTGCCTTGCATAGTCCACGCGCTCTGCATCGGTCACGGACTCATGCTCTTCCTTTGCCACCATGGCACGAAACTCGCCATCGTTGAATTGCAGGTCCGCCAGGTAATCTATCTTTAATGCCATCTCATCGCCCAGATCTGCGATCAAGGCATCCCAGCCGTCGACCGTCAACCATTCATAAAGGCGCTCACTATCGGCCGGTTCCGGACCTTCTCCCCAAGCATGGGCGACCAGTGCGTCAATCACCGGTTGTAAGTCCTGTGGCGGACGGAGGCGCTCGCGAGTAATCCTTTCATAGTCATTCATGGACCATACCTTCCAGCAAGGTTTAAAAAAAAGGTAGCAATAAGAACCACCTTAGGTCATCTCTTTTTTCCAGTGAAGCCAGCATGAAAAATGTACCGCCCATCTGGAGCGCATAGCTCGCTGTCCTGGTCACAGCACATGTAAGCGTAGTAGTTTTCTTGATGATTTCGGGCGAGCTTGAAGGCCAGGTTCACAAACTTAGTCGCTTGTGTGCCCTTCGCGTAGGCCTCTCCGGCATATTCCCGCTCACTCATCCAGCGACCGCCAAGATACTTTATCCAGTCATATCCCCAAGACGGCGCACGGCGCCAGCGATCCTCCATTTCCGTTGGACTGCATTCCGGGAACCATAGCCAGGTCCTATACATTCCCTCCTCGCCCACGACCACACAAAACGATTTACCGGCGAGCTTTCGCTTCAGCTGGCCGATTGAATATCGTTTGAAAAGATAGGGTCGCTGACCTTTGGAGGGATCATAATTCCGCAGTGTCCATTCTTTTTCGCGAGTTTTTTTCATACTCCAAACCTGACTCTCGTATAGCATCAACCGTCATCGAAAGATGAATTTCAAATCCGACTATCCATCAGCCCAAAAATTCTTCCGTGACTATCGGATGCCGGTGGTAAATCCGCTGCATTGAGTCGATCTCGTTGCGGACTCGGGCCTGTAAGGCCGCTGGCGCGAGCACTTGAACTTCTTTCCCCTGCCGCAAAATATCCATCGCCAATTCCCGGTCATCCGCATACGGCACCTCAAGCAGATAGGTCCCATCCGGCTGTAACGCTCCCTTCTGGTCCGGATGCCAGACTTCCTTCGCCACCCAGCGCGCGCGGAACGGGCTAAACAGCAGTTTGGCCACTTGAGTCTGCTTGCCACTGAAAATCCCGTAACTCGCATCGCACTCTTGCCTCAGCACCGCGTCATCGAGCGACACCGCCGGCTTGTCTAGCATGCGCGCTTCATCGACCGAGTCCAGTGCGAACGAGCGCAAGTCATCGCGCCAATGGCAGAAGGCGTCGAGGTACCAGTTGTCGCGGTAATAGGTCAGGCGCTGCGGGGAGATTTCGCGCTCGGTCACATCGCCGTCGCGGCGGCGCAGGTAGCGGATATGGACGCGCTTACGCACCAGCAGGCAATGCGCAATTACCTGGAACAAAGGGGTGGCCGTCGGGCGGTATCCCACTGGCGCCAGGTGGATGCGGCGCTGGATGTCCGCCACTGGATAGCCGCCCTGAGCGAGCAGCCTCTCGAGCCGCTCGCGCAGCGGCTTGATCTGCGCGGCGACCAGTCCCTGCATCTCGAGGCTGGAAAATAGCTGGATGCCGGCTAGCAGCCCATGGATCTCCCGCTCGTTGAACCAGAGCCCAGGCAGCGCATGCTTGCCATGCCCCTTGATTGGGCAGGTAAGTCGGTAACTATTGTCCTCTGCATCCCATTCAATAGGCGCGCCGAGTCGGTCACGCAGGTAGCTCGGATCCCGCCGGAATGTCGCGCGGGAGACCTCCAACTCAGCCAGGAACTCGCTACCAGAGATGACCCGCCCCGTCTCCAGCAGGCGTTGAATTTTGTACAAACGCTCGGTTCGGCCCACGGCGGCTCCAGTGCTTATTTTTATAATTAATTATATTCTGCACGTCAGCAGTATCACTTAGTGAGCCTGCCCTAACTTCATCATCTTCGTTATGAATCGATTGGACTGATTTACCCTATTTTCCACTATACTAATGCCATTGGATTTAAATTAGGGTACGTATGCCGCAAAAGTTGACACCCGCCTTGACTGTCCGTGAAGTGGCCAGCTTCTTGGCCGTGGATGAAAAGACCATCTACCGCCTCGCTCAGCAAGGGAAGCTTCCAGGCTTCAAAGTAGCTGGCACTTGGAGATTCCAGCTCCGAGACATCCAACATTGGATTGATGAGAAAAAAAGCAGCAAATAAGATTTACTGGAGAATAAGCACTGTGAAAAAAAATTGTATTGATCTTTTTTGTGGCGTTGGCGGACTAACACATGGCTTTGTTTTGGAGGGATTACCCGTAGCAGCGGGAATTGATATGGATCCGGCATGCCGCTACCCATATGAGACTAATAACGGTGCCAAATTCGTACAACGAGACATCACCAAAATTACGAGCTCTGAGTTGGATTCGCTATTTGGTCACGTGGACGTTAAGGTTCTTGCCGGATGTGCGCCTTGCCAACCGTTCTCCACATACGCACAACGATATGAACGTCGTGGCAACGATGGAAAATGGGGACTTTTGTACGAATTTGCACGCCTAGCAAAGGGTACGCGCCCAGATGTCATCACGATGGAAAACGTACCATCGGTCGCAAAGCATGAAGTGTTTCATGATTTCGTAGATACCCTCAAACGGCTTGGTTATAGCGTCTGGTTCGATGTAGTCGACAGCGCCCGCTACGGCGTGCCACAAACTCGTCGCCGAATGGTGCTTTTGGCATCGCGACATGGCGAGATCAAATTAATTGGACATACGATCGATAAGCAAAAAACCGTGAGACAAGCGATTGGCCGCCTACGGCCGTTAAGCGCTGGCGAATCAGCGCCGAAAGATCGATTACATGTCTCATCCAGGCTGTCGGAAAAGAACCTACAACGTATAAAAGCTTCAAAGCCTGGAGGTACATGGCGCGACTGGCCCGCTCATCTCGTAGCAGATTGCCATCGCGCAGAAAGCGGCAAAACTTACCCCGGAGTTTATGGCCGGATGGAATGGGACAAACCTGCCCCCACCATGACTACGCAATGCTATGGTTTTGGAAATGGCCGATTTGGGCACCCGGAGCAAGATCGCGCGATCACTTTGCGAGAAGCCGCAATCATTCAGAGCTTCCCGAGTGACTACGAGTTTATTCCCAAAGATGGCGAGGTAAGTTTCACAGCACTGGGGCGTCTTATCGGTAATGCCGTTCCGGTAGATCTTGGTCGCGCGATCGCACGCAGCATTAACGAGCACTTGAAATCATCAATGCCCAGATGATCTGGCAAGCTAAAAGCAATGTCACGCATTCGCCCCTCATCTCCGGAAGCAAGCCGCCGCCTGGCGCGTGTTAGGCAAAGGGGAACCGGCGCCGAGATGGCATTACGTCGAGAGCTTTACCGCAGAGGCGTACGCTTTCGAGTCGATTTTAAGGTTCTGACTAAGCCTCGTCGGATCGCAGACATCGCCTTCCCAGGATTAAAAATCGCAGTATTGGTCGATGGTTGCTTTTGGCACAGTTGCCCCGAGCATGCCACCTGGCCGAAGCAAAACGCCGAGTTCTGGCGGCAGAAAATCGAGGCGAATCGCTACAGAGATGCCGACACGAATTCGAGGCTACTCGATGCCGGTTGGACCGTACTGCGATTCTGGGAGCACGAGTCACCGATACGAGCTGCAGAGACGGTCGCGCACACGATCGCCATTGCAAAAGGGAAGCGCTGTACATCGACTGACGCAAACGAGAAGAGCTGAAAAGGAAGATGGCAGTTAGCATGGAAATCTTGACCGATCAGAAGAACCAATCCTACCGCGCCCGTCCGGAACCGGGCCAGTTGGTCGAGGTACGTCGGCGCCAGTGGGTAGTGGCGGATGTCGCTTCCTCGAAACTGGAATCGGCTTCGGGGTTGCAGCACTGCGTGACGCTCTCATCCATTGATGAAGATGGCCTCGGCGAGGAGTTGGAGGTCATCTGGGAGATCGAGCCCGGCGCGCAGGTCATCGAACGTGCTGGCTTGCCCTCCATCACGGGCCAGGATGACTCGGCTACGCTCGAAGCTTTCCTTGATGCCGTCCGCTGGGGTGCTGCCACCAATGCCGATAGAGGCTTTCTCCAGGCGCCGTTCCGCAGCGGCGTCAACATTGAGGACTTCCAACTTGATCCTCTGGTGCGCGCCATCGACATGGCCCGCGTCAACCTGCTTATCGCCGATGATGTCGGTCTGGGTAAGACCATTGAGGCTGGCCTGGTCATCCAAGAGATGCTGCTGCGGCAGCGCGCCCGCACCGTTTTGATCATCTGTCCCGCCTCCCTGCAAGATAAGTGGCGCATCGAGATGCTGGAAAAGTTTGGCCTTGATTTCCAGGTTGTCGATACGGCCTACATCAAGCAATTGCGCCGCGACCGCGGTATCCATGCCAATCCCTGGACTTCCCACCCACGTCTGATCACGTCAATGGACTGGGTCAAGAGCGGCGATGGACTGCGCGCCATGCGCGACGTCCTGCCTGCACACACCAGCTACCCGCGCAAGTTCGACATGCTGGTCGTCGATGAAGCACACAACATCGCCCCGGCTGCGGGTGCGAACTACGCGCTGGAGAGCCAGCGCACACGCTTCATCCGTTCCATCAGTCCACACTTCCAGCATCGCCTGTTTCTGACGGCCACTCCTCACAACGGTTATACCGAATCCTTTACTTCGCTGTTGGAGTTACTGGACGACCAGCGTTTCGCCCGAAACATCCTGCCCGATGAAAAGCAGTTGAGTCAGGTGATGATCCGCCGCCTCAAGAGCGACTTGGTCGATGCAGAAGGCAAGCCGCTCTATGCGCAGCGCAAGCTGCAAGCGTTGCTGGCCTCGTACTCCGCACAAGAGCGCGCCATTCACCAGAAGCTGAATGATTACTGCGCGAGCCGCGAGCAGGATGCCGAAAAGGTCGGCAATGCGTTCGGCACGTCGTTCGTCAATCAGCTGCTCAAGAAGCGCCTCTTCTCCTCTCCCGCCGCGTTCGTATCCACGCTAGAGAAACACATTGCCAGTCTGGCCAATGGCACCCAACGCAAAGACAAGGATGCAATGGCCGACCGCATTCTGCGCAAAGCTATCCTGCGGGTCGCAGAAGATTACGCCAACGATCAAGAAGTCGAAAACGCCCAGTCCGAGGCAGTCGAGGAAGCCTCACGTCGGGCGCAACCACTAACAGCAGACCAGCAACAGATGCTGAACGAGCTGCGATCGTGGGCGCAGACGGCCAAAAATCAGGTCGATGCCAAAGCCAAGGCCATCCTCGACTGGCTCAAGGCAAACCTCAAGACCGACGGTCAGTGGAATGATCGTCGGGTCATCTTGTTCACCGAATACCGCACCACGCACCAGTGGATGCACGAGATCTTGGCCAGCCACGATTTTGGTGGCGATCGACTCGCCATCCTCCATGGCGGCATGCCGCAGGATGAACGCGAAAAGGTCAAAGCAGCCTTCCAGACCTCGCCCAAGGATTCAGCGGTGCGCATCCTACTGGCCACCGATGCCGCATCCGAAGGTATCGACTTGCAGAACCACTGTAACTGCCTCATCCATCTGGAGATTCCGTACAACCCCAATGTAATGGAGCAGCGCAACGGACGTATCGACCGGCATGGACAGCGCCAGCAGGAAGTATTGATCTGGCACCCGGTCGATGGCGGCGAACAGGGCAAAGCAACCGTTGGTGGTCACGGCGATGACATCATCCGTGCACTGCGCAAACTCGAATCCATGCGGGCGGACATGGGCAGCGTCAACCCAGTCATCGCGCCGCAAATGTCGGGGCTGATCGAAGGTTCACTCAAAGATCTCGACACCCGCTTGGCTGAAGCAAAAATCGCAAAAGCCAGACGCTTCGTGCGGGCTGAGCGCGAACTGAAAGACCGCGTCGCCAAACTGCACGAACGACTACTCACCACGCAGCAGGATTTTCACCTCACGCCAGAGCACATCCTCATGGCGGTCAAGACGGGCCTCAAGTTGGCAGGCCGCCCGCCACTCGAGCCCTTTGCGTTGGCTGATGCCCCGGCAGGCACCGTATTCAAGATGCCCGCGCTGTCGGGCTCGTGGGCGCGCTGTCTCGAAGGGTTGCGTCACCCCCACACACTGCAAATTCGGCCTATCACCTTCGATCACGCCGTTGCTACCGGGCGTGACGACGTCGTGTTGGTTCACCTGAACCACCGACTGGTGCAGATGTGCCTTCGCTTGCTGCGCGCCGAGGTCTGGTCGCAAGACGATGTGAAGAAGTTGCATCGTGTCACCGTGCGTTCGGTGCCCGACGGTCTGATCGATGGCCCAGCCGTGGTCATCATGTCACGCCTGGTCGTCACTGGCGGCAACCATCATCGACTCCATGAAGAGCTGACGGCGGCCGGGGGCTATCTGGGCGATAAATCCTTCCGCCGAGAGGAAGGCGTCACCAAGGTTCAGCAATGGCTGGATCAAGCCAAGCCGCTGATGGCCGCAGACTCTCTGTTCGATGCCATCCGTGTACGTTTCGACCGTGCGCAAAGCGCCATCCTGCAGGCAGTCGATGCGCGTTCAAAAGACAGGCTTAAATTCCTTACAAACACTTTGCAGAGCCGTAAACAACAGGAAATTTCAGATATCAATACCGTGCTTGATGAGTTGGAAAAATCTATTCGATCTGAGCTTGAAAAAGAGCAGCAGCCATCGCAAATTTCCCTTTTCTCGGAAGACGAACGAACACAGCTCACGCGCGACAGCGCCGCACTGGAAGCACGGCTTGCCCGCATCCCTGCCGAGCGCCAGCAGGAGGCCGAAGCCATCGAATCCCGCTACGCCAAACTGAACGACCGCACCTTCCCGGTCGCCGTCATATTCCTGGTGCCTGCATCTGCCGTTCAGGGAGGTGCCGCATGAGTGCTCCCAGCGTGCATGATGATTGGCTGTCGCTGATCGAGATCTCCGGCCCTTTCCTTGCCGTTCCCGTTCTGAAGGAAGCGTTTCCGCAAGGGCTGGATGAACTGGACGCCACCAAGCGCAAACGTCTGCGCCAAGCCTACGAGGAATGGCGCGAAGCGCTGGAACTGGAAGACGCGCAATTCACTGAGTTACACGTGGCATGGATCGACGAGGTACTGTCGCGTGGCCTTGAGCTTGATGAAGACGGTAAAGGCGACGTGCTCAAGCGCGCCGACTGGTGTGCAGCCAACCTCCAAGCCACCTTGCCCGAACATGACGTGACGCTGTCGCCCGATCTTGCGGTCGTCGATGAGCAACGTGCCAACAAGCCGCTGATGCTGATCCAGACCTATGCGCAAGATGTCGATCTCGATGCCACACAGAAGCTAGACGGCTGGGCCGCCACACCTGCTGATCGCATGGTCGCGCTGTGCCGCTCACTCGGTTGTCGCCTCGGCTTGGTGAGCAATGGCGAGCGCTGGATGCTGGTCGATGCTCCGATCGGCGCGGTCACCACCTTTGCCAGTTGGTATGCCCGCATCTGGAGCCAGGAGCCCGTCACGCTGCAGGCATTCGTACACCTGCTCGGCATTCGTCGTTTCTTTGTTCATGAATCCGAACAACTTCCCGCACTCTTCGATCGCTCCCTGAAGTTTCAGGACGAAGTCACCGACGCTCTTGGCGAGCAAGTACGCCGGGCTGTTGAGGTGTTGATTCAGACCCTCGATAAAGCCGATCAGGACCGCAATCGAGAGCTCCTGCACGACGTCAAAGAACCCGAGCTGTATGAAGCCGCGCTGACGGTGATGATGCGCTTGGTGTTCCTTCTCTCCGCAGAAGAGCGTGGTCTGCTGCTGATGGGCGACGAACGTTACGAGGCCAACTACGCGCTCTCCACCTTGCGCATGCAGTTGCGCAAGGAATCTGAAGAGATTCTTGAGCGCCGGTGGGATGCATGGTCGCGTCTGCTGGCGATATTCCGCGCCGTATTCGGTGGCATTGAACATGAAAACCTGCGCCTGCCAGCCTTGGGCGGTTCGCTCTTCGATCCCGACCGCTTCCCCTTCCTCGAAGGTCGGGCCAAAGGCTCGAACTGGCGCAGCGATGCGGCCACACCGCTGCCCATCGACAACCGCACCGTGTTGCTGTTGCTGGAGGCCATCCAGCAATTCCAGGGTCGAACGCTGTCCTACCGCGCACTGGATGTCGAACAGATCGGCTACGTCTACGAGGGCCTACTCGAACGTACCGTCAAGCGTACCGATGAGGTCACGCTGGAACTGGATGCCACCAAGAGTGCCAAGGCCCCGTGGATCAAGCTGGCCGAGCTGGATTCGGCTCGCTTGGACGGTGCGGCGCGATTGGCCGAGTTGCTGCAAGAACACTCCGGCAGTTCGGCCAGCCGGTTACGCAACGATCTGGCCAAGCCAGTCGACGACACCTTGGCCGACCGCCTGCTGACGGCTTGCCAGGGCGACACCAAACTCCGTGACCGCGTCAAACCCTATGCCCATCTGCTGCGCACCGATCCGTGGGGCTATCCGCTGGTCTATCCCGCTGGTGCCTTCATCGTCACCACCGGGTCTGATCGGCGCGAAACCGGCACCCACTACACCCCGAAATCGCTGACCGAAGCGATCGTCGCCGAGACGCTCACGCCAGTGACCTATGTCGGCCCGGCAGAAGGAACGCCGCGCGAGCATTGGGCACTGAAATCTCCCGCTGAACTGCTCGACCTCAAAATTTGCGACCCGGCCATGGGCTCGGGTGCCTTCCTGGTGCAGGCCTGCCGTTGGCTGTCGGATCGCCTCGTTGAGGCGTGGTCACAGGTCGAGGCCACAGGTAAAACGGTAAGCGTGGATGGCAAAGTCCTGGATGTACCGAACATCAAGGAGCCTCTGCCTCGCGACAGCGAAGCGCGCACGGTGATCGCCCGCCGCCTAATCGCCGAGCGTTGCCTGTACGGCGTCGATTTGAACCCCCTGGCAGTCGAACTTGCAAAGCTCTCTATCTGGCTGGTGACACTGGCCAAGGGACGGCCCTTCGGCTTCCTCGACCACAATCTGCGCTGTGGCGACAGCCTGCTCGGCATTCACCGCCTAGATCAGCTCACCGAACTCTCAATGACGCCGACCGGTAAAGGTCAGCAACGCTTGTTTGGGCAAAACATTGAGCGCGCGGTGCGCGAAGCGATCGAACTGCGCCAGCAACTGCGCGAGATGCCGATTCGTGACATTCACGACGTCGAGGCGATGGCGCGCTTGGATGCCGATGCACGTCAGAAGCTCGAAGTACTGGAGTGGATCGCAGATGCGTTCATTGGGGAGGTATTCGCGTCGGGTGGTAACTCCTTTGCAGTCGAGAACGCGATTGCGTCCCTAGCTATCCAGGCAGGAAAAGCCATAGATGGCGACAGGGATGCATTCGAAGCCATCATCAATCGGGCGAGATCCACCTTGGCCGTCGATTTGCCCCCCGATAAAAAACGTCGCACACCATTTCATTGGCCTCTTGAATTCCCGGAAGTTTTTGGCGAAGAACGGCTTGGATTCGATGCTATTGCTGGAAATCCTCCATTTCTCGGCGGGAAACGTATTAGCACCGTCATGGGAACGACGTTTAACGCCTTTCTCGCCAACGCACATTCAGGCGCGAGTAAGAACACTGATTTGGTGGCTCATTTCTTTCGGCGAGCTTTCAACGCTCTGCGCATTGGTGGATGCTTCGGACTCCTTGCTACCAACACGATTGCCGAAGGTGATACCCGGCAGGGTGGACTAGAGTGGCTGCTCAAACACGGCGCGGATATATACGCCGCATGGCCCAATGAGCCTTGGCCGGGCGCTGCTGCTGTGATTACTAGCCGCGTTCATATCTACAAGGGGAATTGGCTTGCCACTCGCTCATTACTTGGCTGTCCTGTAACCCACATCTCAGCATACCTATCGAGTCATGAGGACTGGAGTCCAAAGCGGTTGAAATCGAACGATGGAAAAGCTTACATCGGGTCATTGCTCAACGGAATCGGCTTTGTACTGGATGAGTCAGAAGCCAAAGCACTCATCAATGAAGATTTCAAATATGCCGAAATAATCTTTCCTTATTTGAATGGCCAAGATCTAAATACCCATCCAGAACAAAAGCCGAGCCGGTGGGTAATTAATTTTTGGGATTGGCCAGAGGATCGCGCACGGCAATACGTAAAAGCCATAGAGATTGTGCTTAGCAGGGTCAAACCGCATCGGGATCAAGTAAGCGCAGCCAAAAAGAAGGTTCGAGAGAAATGGTGGCTGTATGAAGCATCTGCAAAAGAGCTTTACCACACCATAGGTCGTGGGCACTATTTTGAGAAACACCCAGAAGGCTGGGATTCCAGATTGCCTGCCAAACAGCGAGTTTTAGCACTCACGCGTGTGAGTAAAACATTGGCATTCTCCTTCATCAACTCGAAACCAATTTTCTCAGAGCAGACCGTCGTTTTTTCTCTCGACCGAGGGGCGGACTTTGCATTGCTGCAATCAAACATACACGCAGCGTTTGCTTGGCAGCATAGCTCTCGAATGAAAAGCGACTTGAGATATGGACCGTCTGATGCATTAGAGCCTTTCCCATTCCCTGCTGAATCTCAGGTTGCGAACTGGCGTGAGCTGGATCAGTGTGGTGAACATCTTCATCAAGAACGAATTTCTGTCATGCGCAGGTTGGGTATTGGGTTAACTAAACTCTATAACCGCTTCCATAATCATGAAGAATGCGACGAGCAATTGGTCGCTTTACGAGATCTCCATCGTCGCATTGACGAAAGAGTCGCTCAAGCATATGGCTGGGACGACATCAATTTCGATCATGGTTTTCACGAAGTGCCCTACTTACCAGACAACGATCGAGTGCGCTTTACTATTTCCGAAAGCGCGCGCGTGGAAGTTCTTTACCGACTCGCCCAACTCAACCGCGAACGATATGAGGCTGAGGTTGCGGGGGCCATTCAGGGAAGTACCGCTCTTCGGAGCGCATCAAGTACGCCGCGTCGGCAAGCAGCGTCGCCCACTGCAACGATCCAGGTCGGACTCGACTTTGGTGATATGGTCCAACAGACAGCGGACACAGCTACACCAGCGGCCGGCAATCAATGGGGAGCGACTGCATCTGACCAGATTCTCGCTTGGCTTGAGGCCCACGGTGGGTGGTTCCCAAAATCTGCCATTCTGACTGGCAGCGGAGTGGCTCCTGATGCGTGGGATGAAGCACTGGCCGAGCTAATTGACGACGATTTCATCGAGTTCCGTGGCGAAGGCGACTCGACCAGATACCGAGCCAAGGGATAGAACGATGAGTGAGATAAACAACGATACGAGCACGGTAGTGGCCGAGGGCGACCAAATCGACGACAAGTACAGAATGACCGTCGACCTGAACGTTCTCGACCACCTCGGGATCAACCTCTACAGCAATATCGCCGCCGTTCTCACCGAGGCGGTCGCGAACGCCTGGGATGCTGACGCCGAGACCGTCGACATCAAGATCGACCCAGAAGGCAGCTGGATCGAGATCGTCGATGACGGTATCGGTATGTCGGTCGACGATATGAACGGCAAGTATCTGCGGGTGGGCTATCGGCGGCGTGATGAAGATGTCGAGCACGGCAAGACCACTGCGAAGGGCCGACCCGTGATGGGCCGAAAAGGGCTCGGCAAGCTCTCGCTGTTCTCGATCGCCAACGTCATCGAGGTCGAGTCGGCCAGGGACGGAGCGGCCCATGGCCTTCGCATGACCGTAGCGGGCATCCATGAATCGGTTCAGAAGAAGGAACCGTTCTATAGACCCGAGTCCTTGCTTGCGGAAAAGATCACCGTCGCCAAAGGCACGAGAATCGTGCTGCACGACATCAAGCGTCAGCGGCTCGGCCGTGGAGCGCTGGCGCTGCGCAAACGCTTGGCTCGCCGGTTTTCGGTGATCGGTGAGGCGCACGGGTTCAAGATCGGTCTCGACGGTCAGCCCATCACGTCCTCCGATCGTGGCGACCTGCCGATGGTGCAGTTCCTGTGGCAGTTCGGTGACGACTCGCTCGACCTGACGCCCGCCAGCCAGCTTCTGGAGCAGGAGTCGCTGCCGAACCGCTTCGATGCCTGGGATACCGAGTGGAAGGTCAGCGGCTGGATCGGCACAGCCAGGTTTCCCAAGCAACTAGACAGTGAGGATGCCGGCAACCTGAATGGCATCGTCGTGTTCGCTCGTGGCCGCCTTTTTCACGAGAACATCCTCGACAAACTGAATGACGGGCGGCTCTACACGAAGTATCTCACCGGGCAGATTGAGGCCGACTTCCTTGACGCCGACGACGCGCCAGACATCGCAACCAGCGACCGACAGCGCGTGCAGGAAGATGACCCTCGATATGGGCAGCTCATCGCCTTCCTGAAGTCGCGTCTGACGCAGGTCGAGAAGCGCTGGACGGAGTGGCGTAAGAAACACGAAGTCGAAAAGGCCAAAGAGTCATCACCTGCCCTTGCAGAGTGGCTCGACACGCTCCCCGAGGGATACAAGAAGAATGCAGAGACGTTGATCGCGAAGCTCAGTGCGCTGCCGCTTGATGAGGAAGATGACAGGAAGCTCATGTATCGGCATGGCATCCTGGCTTTCGAACGCATGAAGTTGCGTGGCTCGACCGAGGAATTCGTGACGAGCATCGAGAGTGCCGACAGGCTCCTGGCCGTGCTCGCCGACAGAGACTCACTTGAGGCGTCCCTCTATCGGGACATCGTGAAGTCCCGTCTGGATGCGATCCGAGATTTCCAGACCATCATTGACGAGGACGCAAAAGAACGCGTGCTTCAAAAGTACCTGTTCGATCACCTCTGGTTGCTGGACCCGGCATGGGAGCGCGCCACGGGCAGCCCGATCATGGAATCGCGTCTGACGACGGAAGGCGTGCTCATCGAAGACATGACCGAGAAAGAGCGTCTGGGCCGCGTCGACCTGGCTTACCGCACCAATGCGGGCAAGCACGTCATCGTCGAACTCAAGAAGGTCGGTCGCAAGATGGGCCTACTCGATCTGGTCGAGCAAGGGCAGACCTACGTCGACAAACTGACGAAGATTCTGCGTGAGCAGAACCAGTCCAGCCCCGATATCGAGGTGATCTTCGTCCTTGGCAAGACCATCGACGAAGAGGCGACGAACCCGGAACGCCTCAAGTCATCAATGACGTCGATCTCGCCGGGCAGCCGCATCGTCCATTACGACACCCTGATTCGGGGCGCTCAAGAGGCGTACTCGGCGTACATCGAAAAGAGCAAGTCACTCGACAAGCTCGAAAAGATCGTGGACAGGATTTGAGGTGGCCAAGGTATGACAAAAACTCCCAACGCATGGATCGCCATCGATCATGGTCTTGCTGCCGATCTCACACTGGCACCCTACACATCGCAGCTGAAGGGCGAGCGTTCGCTGTATCAAGCCCTCGCTGAAGACGATTGGTTGTTGATCCTGAATACCGCAGGTCACATCACGCGGGTCGGACGGGTGCTGCGAGTTCGTTCTGATCTGGAAACCACCACGATCTACTTTGACCGCATGCTGCTGGTCGATCCGGCGGTTTCGATTGGTCTTACATCGCTCACCCCGCCGTCCTCCGGCAGCGTTGGCCGTATTCAATGGACGGATTTCCTTGAGTCGCCCCCCAAGGCATTGCACAAGACCATCACTGAAGTGCCAACCATTGAGGATCAGGCTTATATCCGCGAACTGTTGCAACTGGCCGTGATGGACGACCTGCTCGGCCCGGCTGGCGGCCCCCATGAGCGCATTGTCGACATGGGTGTGCGCGACCGCTACCTCGTTGGCAAACTGGCCCCGCGTGAGGCCGCACAGGGCGGCATCGAGGGGTTGGACGGGCCTTTGGCCAATGACGACGCCGAAGAGCCAACCGAGGCCAAGGCTCCCGGACGGCACGAGCCTGGCGCGGAGTTTGGAACGGCCACCGGGTGTGTGGAGCCGGAGTCGGATTCGGCGGACGAGATCGACGCCGCCAGCAACCAGTCTCTGGTGCCCAGTAGTTTGGGCATGACTTTCTGCGTCGATGGTGACGCCGACCAGATCGAGATCGAAGCGCGTTGGGGCCGGTACGAGCGCGTACCGAATGACGAGCATGAACTGCTCAAGGCCAACGGGCAGAAGGCCAAGGTGTGGCAGCGCATTCCTTGTGGCGGCAAGATCGTGCTGCCGCTGACCGAAGGCGTGATACCGCACCAGGCACCCGACAACGAGTTTCCCGAAGTGCGCGTGCAGGGTTCCATTCGGGCCAAGAATGCCAATGGCGATCGGCTGGTCACCTTGTTCCTGGTGAATGCACAGGAAGAGCCGGACACCAACCGCGATACGGCGTGGGTATTTCAGCCCGAATTGATCGTTCGCGCGGATACCGATGCTGCCAAGCGCGCCATCTTCCGGCGCAGGCCGGTGCTCGACGCAGACGGTATGGACCCAGAGCGCGAAGCGCTGGAGATGATCTACCGCAACCGCGTCGAGTTCGCCGTGGGCCATGGCGTTGCCGTCCATGCCGAAACGGCAGAGGACGTGACGCTGGCCACTGAGGTGCGCACCACGGTGATGCCGCAGTACGAGGTGCAGGTCACAGAGACGCCGGGCCTCGATCCATCAGATCGCCCGGCAATGCGTCAGATGGTCAGCAGTGGCTTGCTCGATATGCAGAGGCTGGCGGCCTTGGAAATCGATCCGCTGGTCGATGCCTTGGGCATGCTGACCAAGGATTACGCAGCGTGGATCGATGAACAGCGCACTCGCATCGGAGACGAAGTCACCGGATACGACACACAATCGCAACAAGCGATGGATCGCTGCCAGGAGATCCACACTCGCCTGCAGCAGGGTATCGACACACTGAAGATCAATGAGAATGCGCTGGCGGCTTTTCGCTTCGCCAACAAAGCGATGGCCACGCAGCGCGTGCGCGGCCAATACGCGCTGGCCATGCGCCGGGGCGAGGATGTGACCATCGACAAGTTCGATGTGCTGAAGAACCGCAGCTGGCGTCCATTCCAGTTGGCATTCCTGCTGCTCTCGATCCCGTCACTGGCAGACCCGAGTCACCCGGATCGTGTCCAGCCAGTCGAGGCCTATGCCGATCTGCTGTGGTTCCCCACCGGCGGCGGCAAGACCGAGGCCTATTTGGGCGTGGCAGCCTTCACCATGGCCATTCGGCGCATGCAGGGCAATCTCGGCGGCTACGACAGTTCGCGAGGTTTGGCCGTAATCATGCGTTACACGCTGCGCCTGCTGACGCTGCAGCAGTTCCAGCGTGCCACTGCGTTGATCTGTGCTATGGAGGTATTGCGACGTGAAGCGCTGGACAGGGACGACAAATCCCTCGGCACTGAGCCTTTCACTATTGGCCTATGGGTCGGTAACAAGGTTACACCGGGTACGACCGAGGACAGCCATCAATCAATTCTTGCTCAGCGTGACTCCACGAAGAACAAGGCTGGATTGGCATCCCCTGCACAGTTAACCAGTTGTCCTTGGTGTGGCTCCGAAGTTGATCCTGGCAAAGACGTCGAAGCAGACAGGAACATTAACCGTACAGTCGTCTACTGCGGCGACAAGAAAGCTCGCTGCGATTTTTCCAAGGGCAAGTCCAGCAAGCAGCCGCATCCAGGGATTCCGGTGCTGGTGGTCGACGAAGAGATCTACCACCGCCCACCTACCATGATGATCGCTACAGTAGACAAGTTCGCCATGATGGCGTGGCGTGGTCAGGTGCGCACACTGTTTGGGCGCGTCGGCCTGGAATGCGAGCGCCACGGACTGCTTTGGCAAGGAGCAGATTGCAATGGCAATCATCAAGCGGGTAAGGGCCTACCTTCCTCCAAGGTGAAAGCCATTAATCCGATACGTCCGCCAGACTTGATCATTCAGGACGAATTCCACCTGATCAGTGGGCCGCTGGGCACCATGGTAGGTTTGTATGAGACCGCCGTGGATGCACTGTGTGGCTGGACGCTCAATGGCAAGACGGTCAAGCCCAAGATCATCGCTTCCACGGCGACGGTGCGCAAAGCCAAGGAGCAGGTGAACAACGTTTTCATGCGACGCGTTTCGGTGTTCCCACCGCATGGCCTTGACGTGGAAGACAATTTTTTCTCGGTGCAACGCCCGATCGAAGAAAAACCGGGGAGGCGTTATCTCGGCGTGTGCTCCCCCGGTAGCTCTCGCCCCGCAATGCTAATCCGCGTCTACACTGCGTTCTTGACGGCAGCGCAGGAACTGTTCGATCACTTTGGCGAACCCGCTGACCCGTACATGACCATGGTCGGCTACTTCAACTCTCTACGTGAGTTGGGCGGCATGAAGCGGCTGGCAGAGGACGATGTGCAGACGCGTTCTTACCGTGTCCAGATGAGCATGGTGGAGCGCCCCGCACTGGCACAACGCAGCATCAGCAACATTCGCGAGCTGACGTCGCGTGTATCGAGTCAGGATATTCCCAAGTACCTCGATAACCTGGAGGTCAAGTTCAAGTCCGAGTTCGACACATCGAGCGGCAAGTACGTGACCCGTTGGCAGGAAGGCGACACGCGCGCCATCGATGTGGTGCTGGCGACCAACATGCTTTCCGTCGGTGTCGATGTGAACCGACTCGGCCTGATGGCCGTGAACGGTCAACCCAAAGGAACTGCTGAGTATATTCAGGCTACCAGCCGTGTCGGGCGTTCCTTCCCCGGCTTGGTCTGCACGGTGCTGACGTGGGCCAGACCACGCGACCTGTCGCACTACGAAACCTTCGAGCATTACCACGCCACGTTCTACAAGCATGTCGAGGCGCAATCAGTAACGCCGTTCTCGCCGCGCGCGATGGATCGTGGTCTGACCGGCTCGTTGTTGAGTTTGATGCGCCTGGAGAACGACGAGTTCAGCCCGAACGAAGGCGCTGGCCAACTGAGCATGTCCAATCAGGCCGAG
>JACCEA010256404.1_pt1 | contig 21918 bp, 20 predicted proteins | sample 7449851 | NCBI WGS metagenome assembly JACCEA01 (sample SAMN15323453, study PRJNA562643) | freshwater metagenome | isolation source: river surface water | place: USA:Blue River Watershed | collected 2017-08-18 | reverse complement strand
GAGTTGAGTGTAGAAGCATTGGAAGAAGGCGTACAGCAATTGACTTCGATGGTAGAATACCATTTGAATCCTGATTACAATGACCGCCAGTTCATCGGTGACGATCCACACGACTTCAATGACGTGAAATACGGAAACAATGACGTAGAAGGTCCAGATGCATTGCACGGAACTCACGTGGGAGGTATCATTGGAGCTGTTCGTGGTAATGGTTTAGGTGGAGACGGAGTTGCTGAAAACGTATTGTTAATGTCAGTACGTGCCGTTCCGGATGGAGATGAGCAAGATAAGGACATCGCTTTGGCAATTCGTTACGCTGTTGATAACGGTGCATCAGTAATTAACATGTCTTTCGGTAAAGCATATTCCATGCATCAAAAAGAAGTTTATGAAGCACTGATGTATGCTGATTCTAAAGGTGTTTTGTTGATCCATGCTGCCGGAAATGATAATGAAAATGTTGATGTGAATGACAATTTCCCAACATCTTCTTACACTTTCCAAACGAAAAAATTGGATCATTACTTAACAATTGGTGCATCTACACGTAATGCTAAAAAATTGGCTGCTGATTTCTCTAACTACGGTAAAACGAAAGTAGATGTATTTGCTCCTGGTTATGAGATCTACAACACTGTTCCTCAATCGGAATACAAGAAATTGCAAGGAACATCGATGGCTGCACCAATGGTTGCCGGAGTTGCTGCAATGTTGAAATCATATTTCCCAACATTAACGATGGCGCAGATCAAAGACATTATCTTGAAGTCAGCAAAATCATACGCAACTACAAAAACTCCAAAACCAGGATCTGAAGAAATGGTGAATTTCGGAGATCTATCTGTAACCGGAGCTGTTGTAGATGTTGCCGCTGCAGTTAAAATGTGCATGGCATTAGAAAAGAAAAAATAATCTTTTGAATATTTAGAGAAAGTACCGTTTTTTGGCGGTACTTTTTTTTTGCTTTAAATTTTAATTATGAAAACAATTATCGTCCTGAGCCTAGGCCTGATCGTTTTAAGTTTCAACCAAAAAACGTCACCTGAGGACACCTTGAACACTTTCATGGATGCTTGGCATGAAGCTGCTGCGAAGGCAGACGCGAAAGTTTACTTTGACGCCATGTCCGACGATTTTATATTTCTCGGCACAGATCCAAAAGAGCGCTGGGACAAAAAGGCCTTTCACGATTTTTGTAAACCGTATTTTGATCAGGGAAAAGGATGGGACTTCAAACGGATCGAACGACACTGGGATTTTTCAGATAATGGAAAGATTGCTTGGTTTGATGAACGCATCGATACCTGGATGAAAGATTGTCGTGGAAGTGGGGTGCTAGAAAAAAAAGGCGGGAAGTGGTATTTAAAGCAATACAATTTAGCTGTACTCATTGAAAATGAAAAAGTACAATCCTTCATTGAACTGAGAAACAACAAATAGCATCGGCAAGATCAATTAATTAGTATATTGTTCTACTAAATAATCATTTATGCGCTACTACTTATCGCTTACCATTTTTGGTATTGGAATTCATGGTTGGGCTCAACAAATTTCACCTTCGGTCACGGCAACAAGTGGCAATACGCTTCAAAATGGATCTGTTGCACTAGATTTCACCATTGGCGAGCCTATCACAAATAGTTTTCAGAATGGTCCAGTTTTACTAACTCAGGGATTTCATCAACCGGTCATTTCATTAGCAGATATTTCAGAATGGGAAGAGGCAAATATCCAGCTGTTTCCGAATCCATCAACGAATGAAGTTAGTTTGCAAATTCCTGTAAATAGTTATCAGCAACTCTTCATTTTCGATGAACAGGGAAAACTTGTATATGAAAACGACTATTTGAAAGAAATCAATGTCTTAGATGTCCGAAGCTGGGCTATCGGAAAATACAATTTGGTGCTCATTGGAACAGAGACCAAACAACTATCATTTATAAAACTAGATTCAGAACTATGAAAAAAATATTATTAAGCGTTGCGGCATTTCTTGTGGTACTGCAACTTAATGCTCAAGCTCCACAAGGAATCAACTATCAAGCAGTTGTGCGAAACACTTCCGGATCTGTACTGCCCAACACCAATGTGGGGATGAAAGTTTCAATCAGACAGAACTCACCAACCGGAACCATCGTTTATTCGGAATCGTTCACGCCCACAACGAGTGCAATTGGATTGGTAAACTTTGTCATTGGTCAAGGGAATGTCCTTTCTGGAACATTTTCCTCCATTAACTGGGGAAGCGGAACCTATTTCTGTGAGATCGCAGTAGATGTAACTGGAGGGACAACATATACAACACTTGGCGCACAACAGTTCATGAGCGTGCCATATGCATTGTATGCTGCAACGAGCGGAAACGCTGCTTCGACACCAACATTAGATGCTTCTTATGATGGAACGGGTTCTGGACAGGGTAGAACAATTACTGCAGATTCAGGTCCTGTTCAAATTAATGGATCAGGTTCGAATACAGCTGCATTGGGTGTTGCATTTACCGGAACTGGAAATTCGATCAACGCATCCAATACAAACGCTGCAAATACGTTTTCCACGATCCAAGCAACAACAAATAGTTCAACTACAAACAATTCAGCTGTTTTTGGTCAAAGTACCGGAGGTGCGCGTGCTGTAACAGGGGAAGTCACTTCAACTTCCACTGCGGATGTCGCTGTGCGAGGAAATAACTTGCGAACAACGGGAGGAATCGGTGTTGAAGGAGTTGGGTACAACGGAGTATCCGGTCAAACGAATTACCGCGATGGCTTCGGAGTTTATGGAGAAAACTTTGACCTAACGGGACCTTTAACCGCAAACTCAGTTGGAGTGGGAGGAGTTGGATACGTCGGAGTAATCGGTCAATCCATTGATCCGGTGAATGGAGGAGGAATTGCCTCTTTGGACAATATCATTGCATTGGGAGATTTGACCGTATCAGGTACAAAAAACTTCCGTATCGACCACCCGTTGGATCCAAGCAACAAATATTTGAATCACTTTTCGATCGAATCAAATGAGGTGTTGAACATTTATCGCGGGACAGTTGCTTTTGATGCCAATGGGGAGGCAATTGTTCAATTACCGGAATGGTTTGATGCGGTCAATAAGAATCCATCTTATCAATTGACGCCGATTGGCGCCTACGCTCCATTATTCATCAAAGAGAAATTAAAAGACGGCAGATTTGTTATTGGTGGCGGAGCTGAAGGAATGGAAGTTTCATGGGCAGTTTATGCAGAACGAAACGACCCGTATTTGCAACAGCATCCGGATGCAAGACAGGTTGAGGAGTTGAAAGGAGCTCGTGAGCAAGGGAAGTATTTGCGCCCGGATTTGTATGATCAAGCTCCGGAGAAAGGGATCATTCAACCGATAAATCATTGATTTTCAGAATCGTTGCAATATTGCAATATTGCCATATGGCAAAAAGGCAAAATCGCCAAATTACCGGCAATTTTCAACAATTAGACAAACAAAAAGGGCATTCAAATGAATGCCCTTTTTGTTGAATATCAAATCAGATTTACTTCTTTTTATTCTTCATCTGCTCTTGCTGTTGGCGCTGCATATCTTCCAAACGTTGCATGAACCCTGACTTCTTTTTAGGATTCTTTGCTTTCTCAGATGATTTCACACGCATCGCAGCCATTTTCTCCTTCAACTTAGCCTCATCTACGAAGAAACGTTTAATCGCAAACATCAATAAGATCGTCATCAACGTCGAGATGAAGTAGTAATAACTCAAACCAGCCGAGTAATTGTTAAAGAAGAAGATCATCATTACCGGGAAAATATACATGATAACTTTCATGTTTGGCATTCCTGGTTGTTGTTGCTGAGCAACGTTAGATGAATTTAAATACGTATAGATCAACGTGGTTGCCGACATCAACAAAGTAAACAACGACATGTGATTTCCATAGACAGGAATATAAGTACCAAAATCCCAGATCGAATCATACGATGATAGATCTTCAGCCCACAAGAAACTTTTCTGACGAAGATCGAATGATGCAGGGAAGAAGCGGAATACCGCAAGTAGAATTGGCATTTGGAACAGCATTGGTACACATCCAGCCAATGGTGACGCCCCAGACTCGCGGTACAACGTCATCATATCCATTTGCTTTTTCATAGCATCCTCTTTGTTCGGATATTTTGCATTGATCGCATCGATCTCTGGTTTCAAAATGCGCATCTTCGCCGATGACACAAACATTTTCCATTGAATCGGCATCAAGATCAATTTCAAGATCAAAGTCAATAATAGAATTGCCAGACCTGCTGCCAATCCACTTTCCATCAACCAATCAAACAATGGTTGCACAGCGTATAAGTTGATCCAACGGAAAATTCCCCAACCCCAGTTCAAAATATCGTCGTATCCCGAATCATAGGACGCCAAAACATCGTAGTCATTTGGTCCAAAATACCAGTTAAAACTTGCCAAACCATCTTTTGTGGAACTCAATCCCAAATTCATGGTCGCTTTGTACGTCTTAATGTGCGTAAAAAATTCTTTATCTCCAGACTTGAAGTTTTTGATCGACACTTTCGATCCTTTCATTTTGAACGGATTCTCTGGGTGGAGGATAGAGGAGAAGTAGCTTTGTTTGAAAGCCAACCAATTCGCATCCATCTCAAGAGCTTTGTTGTCGTCGGACATTTCATTCAAATAGTCTAATTGTCCGTCATTGTTCTGAAAACAAATAGTCGATACACGACGTTGCTCCGTCAACATGCGCTCTGTATGCTGCATTTTGGTGTTCCAGTTGAACATCACTGAATTCGGCTGTACAACACCATTCAGATCTTTCACAGCTACTGAATAATCCAGGTTGTAACCATCTTTCAATGCGTACGTGAATTCAACAGAACCGTTTTCAACAGCATGTTTTAACACCAACTTCTCTTTCGTTTTTTCAACTACTTCAAAAGCTTTGTTTCCTGTTGAATACTTTTTACCGTTCACATTGAACAACAATTCGTTCACGTTATCCTCGCGGCGGAATAGGTATACGGGAGTGATCTTACCGTCATTCTTGACGTAATTCGCATAAGATTCGTACTCTTTCAATTGAACCGATGACAGAACAGCACCTTTGGTAGAAACTTCAACGATCAATTTATCCGATTCAAGCGTTAAAAATTCTTCTTTTACTTGAACTGGTGCCGTTGCTTTAACAACATTGCTGTCTTTTTCTTTTTCCGCACTAGCAACCTGAATTTTCTCAGGCGTTGCAGTTTGTTTTTCCTTTTCTTTAGACTTTGCCTCAGCTTCCTTTTTCTTTTTTTCGTTCAGCTCTTTCTTCTTTTGAGCTTTGATCTCAGCTTCTGAAGGTTGACTCATAATCGTGAATGCAACCAACAAAACGCCAATCAAGGACAAACCGATAACGGTATTCTTATCCATTCCCATTTTTTACTTTTTATTTTCGATCGCTGCTTTAATAAATGCCACAAACAGCGGGTGTGGGTTATCAACTGTACTCTTATATTCAGGGTGAAATTGTGCTCCAACGAACCAAGGATGACTCGGGATCTCAACCACTTCAACCAAACCGGTCTCAGGATTCTTACCTGTTGCCATCATCCCTGCCTTTTCAAAATCAGCTAAATACTGATTATTGAATTCGTAACGGTGACGGTGACGTTCGGAAATTGTTTCTGTGTTATACGCAGAAGACACTTTCGAATTTGGTTTCAATTGACACTTATACGCACCTAGACGCATTGTACCTCCCATATTCGAAATGTTCTTTTGTTCTTCCATCATGGAAATCACCGGATATTTACAATCCTCAGCAATTTCAGTAGTATGCGCATCTTCGTAACCCAGTACGTGTCGTGCAAATTCTATTACCGCACATTGCATACCCAAACAAATACCAAAGAAAGGAACTTTGTTCTCACGAGCAAAACGCACGGCTTCAATCTTTCCGCTGATTCCTCTGGAGCCAAATCCAGGAGCCACTAAAATTCCATCTAATCCGGTTAATTCAGCAGCAATATTTTCTTTTGTTAAAGACTCGGAATGAATCCATTTTACATTCACACGACATTCATTAGTTGCACCGGCATGAATAAAGGCCTCTGAGATCGATTTATAGGAGTCTTTCAACTCAACATATTTACCAACCAAACCGATATTAACCTCTTTAGTTGGATTTTTCAATCGTGATAAAAATTCTTTCCAACGAGAAAGCTCCGGAGTTTGCTTTGACGGCAATCCCAATTTTTCCAAAACAACTTTATCCAATTCCTCGGCTTGCATCAATAAAGGAACGTCGTAAATCGTATCCGCATCACGAGACTCGATCACTGCATTCATACTCACGTTGCAGAATTTAGCGATCTTTTTACGCAAGGTTAGATCCAGTTCATGCTCTGTTCTACAACAAAGAATATCCGGCTGAACCCCAAGCTCTAACAATTGCTTAACTGAGTGCTGAGTTGGTTTTGTTTTCAATTCCCCGGCAGCAGATAAATAAGGTATCAAAGTCAAATGGACAACGATGCAGTCGTTATCGAATTCCCACATCATTTGGCGAACTGCTTCAACGAAAGGCAATGATTCGATATCCCCAACTGTTCCTCCGATTTCTGTAATTACAATGTCGAATTTCCCGGTTTTACCCAAGATCTGAATACGTTCTTTGATCTCATCTGTAATGTGAGGAATGATCTGAACCGTTTTACCCAAATAAGCACCTTTGCGTTCCTTTTCGATCACACTTTGATAAATACGACCTGTTGTAACGTTGTTCGCTTGAGAGGTAGGAACATTCAAAAATCGTTCGTAGTGTCCAAGATCCAAATCTGTTTCAGCACCATCATCCGTTACAAAACACTCACCGTGCTCGTATGGATTCAATGTTCCTGGATCGATATTGATATAAGGATCAAGCTTTTGAATGGTTGTTGAATAACCGCGTGCTTGAAGTAATTTAGCTAAAGAAGCTGAAATAATTCCTTTTCCCAAGGATGATGTTACTCCCCCGGTTACAAACACGTATTTTGTTGAATTGGACATGAACGAAAAAATTGTAACTACGGGGCGCAAAGTTACAACAAAGATGTAGAACAGGAGTGGGCAAAATCGGTCTTTTTATTAAAATATTCAAAATGTTTTAAACAGCATCTAAATTTTAATAGAGCAGCCCGTCATTTAGGAATACGCGATAATAAGGCAATGCCGGTCGGGCATCTTTCTTTTTGAAGACAATTTCACCTAAAATGTCGAGTCGGGGATAGTGAGGCGTGTTGCGTTCTATCGACTTTGGCAATAAGACCAAATCATGCGACAAACGATTTTGGAAAATGTGTCTGATCTGCTCGCTGTCCACTCCAATACGCAAACCAGCGGCTTGTCGAAATGCCATTTGTTGCTTGTACTCTGCATAGAATATCCCATGATTCAAGTTTCCGTATGGTAATTTGGTCAAATCCCTATAGCCGCTAGGCATTTTTTCTCTTGGTGTTCTATCCCAAACAGAATGTCGCGTCTCACCAGTCCACATTTGTAAACCCACACTCAATTTGTGAAGTGAATCGCGGTATGAAACTACCAAATTTCCAGTGCGAAAACGATCTTTCGCCTGTCCGCCAAACACATCATTTTCAAATTGAATATCTACACGATTGATCCCAATGTTCCAAGTACCGGAACGTTGACTTGTACCCACCTTATCGAAATACCAGATGTAGGCATAACCCAAGGAATATGGTTTATTTGATTGGTGCAACGCCCCATCCCAGTCCATGTTAATCGAGTTTTTTGTTTTCCCCGCCATGAGTACCAATCCGGTTGTATAGCGCCATTCACCAAAATGACAGCGATCTCCCAAGTTCCTGGCAAAAAAGCGATAGGTTGCACCCGCGTTTAATTGCAAATTCGAAATTGCCCCATATGTATTTGCAGATACTCCCAGCGAACTTTGATGTGTACCAATTCCGATCATTACTGAAAACTTCAAGCCCCAATGCGCTTCCTGCCATTGTTGAGCAACGGTGGAGCAACTTACAAATACGAAAAGGAGCAAGGTCATTCGCATGCGGCGAACTTAACAATTATCGCACCATTTACGGAGTGAAATTTCCGCTTAAAGTAAAATGTAGCCACTTGTGCACGAAAAATCTGCTGAATGACTGAATATTGTACTTTTGATTATGCTCAAAGCAAAAAAGGTATATTGGTTTGCACAGATTGGAGGTTGGCTCATGCTATCCTTGCTATTGCTATTTTCCTCTTTAGCATATGGTGAAAAGCAAATCAGCGAAAACATCAATTTAACAGGTCAGATCATTTGGGCAACCGTAGTGTTCTTCTTACTTGGAATCACACTAACACATTTGATGCGCGCCACATTTCTGTCATTTGGCTGGTTAAACATGAAACTTGGACCTTTGGTTCCTCGTGCGCTGATCGCTACCGTTGTATTTGCCGCATTTATGACCTTGGGAACAAACCTGTTCGGCTACATCCAAGATCCAGATAGAAATCCGATATCCCTGCTCAATTTTGCATTAGATGTGTTTGCGACGAGCTTGTTCTTCTTACTATGGAACAGTGTTTATTTCACATTCCATTTCTTTCAACGATCAAAAGAGCAAGAAGTCAACAACATTCAATTAACAGCCAGTCACAACGAGATCGAATTGAAAAACTTACGTTCTCAGCTCAATCCGCATTTCTTGTTCAATTCACTGAATTCGATTCGTGCTTTAATCGATTTGGATCCGGATCAAGCAAAGATCAACGTTACAAAACTCTCCGGTTTACTTCGTAAATCGCTGATCCTTGGCAAGGAACAATTGGTAACTCTCGAAGAAGAATTGGCAATCGTCAATGATTATCTGGATTTGGAAAAAGTACGGTTTGAGGAACGCGTGACGATCTTTCAAGAACACGACCAAAGTTTATTGAACCGTCAGATACCACCATTCATTTTACAAACTTTGGTTGAAAACGCGATCAAACATGGGGTTTCTAAGCGCATCGAGGGAAGTACGATCTGGATCCATTCGTATATGGATAACGACGTAGCAAAACTTGAGGTGAGTAACGAAGGGAATTTAGAACACAACGAAGATGCCGGAATTGGTATTGCAAATACCATGCGTCGACTTGAATTACAATACCGCGGAAAAGCACATTTCGAATTGTTTGAAAAAGAGGGGATCGTTCATGCGGTGATCACTATAAAAGAAATTTGATATGAGAACTATACTTATTGATGATGAGCGTCTTGCACGCGAGGAGTTAAAGAAATTATTGAAGGATTATCACGAGATTGAGATCATCGATGAAGCAAAGAATCCGGAAGAAGCACTTGAAAAGATCAAGCTTCATAAACCTGATTTGATCTTCTTGGATGTGCAAATGCCGGGAATGACAGGATTTGATCTACTGAAGAAGTTAGAAGACATTCCTAAAGTGGTTTTCGTAACCGCATATGATGAATTTGCGCTAAAAGCCTTTGAAGTAAACGCGCTCGATTACCTATTAAAACCGGTAGAACCGGCTCGTTTGGATGAAACTATCCAAAAACTGAACAGCACGGATGATGATTTTCATTCTGCTGTTATTGCTCCGAAACTAGATAGAAGTACGCGTCCGCTTTCCATTGATGACAAGATCTTTATCAAAGATGGTGAAAAGTGCTACTTCGTAGAACTTGGCCAGGTACGTTTATTTGAAAGTGATGGAAACTACGTGAAAGTTTACTTCGATCGTTTCAGACCATTGATCCTGCGATCATTGAACAGTTTGGAAGAGCGATTGGATCCTACTTATTTCTTCCGAGCAAATCGTAAATACATCATTAACCTAAATTCCATCACATTTGTGGAGAACTGGTTTAACGGCGGATTGCAGGTAGAATTGACTAACGGAGAAAAGATAGAGATCTCGCGCAGACAAGCTATTAAGTTTAAGGAGCTGTTCTCCCTTTGATCAATCCTCTGATTCAATCAGTGTAATCCCGTTCTCATGCAAGCTGATCAGGCGTTGTTTATACAAATTTCCGATCACTTGTTTGAATACCTTTTTACTCCATCCAGTTACTTGTTGAATGGTTTCAGGTGTAGATTTATCAGAAAGATCCAAATAACCATCGTTTTCCTTTAACAACTGTAAGAATTCATCTGCCAATGAGTTCACTTTTTGATAACCTTCAGGCAAAAGGCTGATATCCAACTTTCCATCAGGGCGAATTTGCTTTACATATCCGTTAGTGCGATCTCCCATGCGCAGTGGTTTGGTGATGTCGTTCTTAAAGATCAACCCTTGAAAGCGGTTATTAACGATCACTTTCACACCTAAATCTGTGCGTTCACAAACCAGCAATTCACAACGGGATTCACGTTCAATTTCTTGCTCTGTTGCCGGTTCCAAATACAAACCTGTTCTGGTTGTTCCCACCAATCTCTGTGTTGCTTCGTCCAAATACATATAGATCAGGTAATATTTACCTTCCTCCAAATGCTTCGGTTGTTCACGGTAGGGGATCAAAAGATGTTTTTCAACACCCCATTCAGCAAAGGCTCCATATTGGTTGACCTCTGCAATGCGAAGTACTGCAAACTCATTGATAAAGATCTTTGGTTCAAGGGTAGTTGCAATCAAACGCCCTTCGGAATCTTTATAGAGAAAGACATCCAACATGTCGTCCAATTCAAATTCTGGCAAAACATATTTTGTTGGAAGCAAGACATCATTGCCTTCTTCATCTTCTAGATATGCACCAGGACTGGTAAAACGGTCCAAGCGCAAACGATTCCATTGACCAATATTCACGGGCCAAAGGTAAGAAAAGACGAGCGAATCTGCTAGAAATATAAATTTCCTGATGGTTTAGCAGCTATGATCATGCAAGGAAGGTTCAATTCGTTGGTGATCAAAGATTGCGCAAAGGTGTCGAATTGTGGTAACAAACTTTCGGAATGGTAAGCAATTGCAATCAAATTAATTTTATTCTCTTGCACATACTGCATGACCTTTTTCGCATAAGCTCCACCTGGCTTCAACAAGTTCACTTCACATTTTGCACCTTTTTCGTCATACTTATTACGAATCAACAAAACGCGATTTTTTGTTTGCTGAGACAATCCTTCATCTGCATGTTTTTCACCGATAACGTGCACAGTTGCATCAAAAATACGCGCCAAATCCCCTGCGGAAGAAACAATTTGCAAACTTTCTTTGGTAAGATCGATAGGCACCACAATATTCTTGATATCAATGTGCTTGGTGTCTTTTTGAACGATAATAAACGGAACGTCACAACTGGTAATTACTTTCATGGCGTAACTTCCGGTAAGCTTTTGAAATCCTTTTGCACCGTGAGTCCCCATTAAGATCAACTGTGCATGTTCACGGTTTGCGATCTTTGAAATATCCGTGAAGATATCGCCAACAGCAACCAGTCTAGTGATTTGCACTTTAGCAGGAATGCTTTTCGACTCAATGATGTCATCGATCTTTTTTTCAGCCGCGGCGATCTTTGCTTTGTTATCTACCAGGTGAATGATCATCACCTCCGTGTTCACATGCTCTCCTAAAAACAAGGCATAATCCAATGCTGTATTACCAACCTCTGTCAGATCGTGCGGTACCAGATACAAATTTCGACTCATGGCTAAAAGATTTGTACCAATGTAGAAAATTTTAATCTGTATTCGGTTGAAATATTTTGAACAAGCCAATGTGCATGAATAAAGTATCTTTGCAAATGAACATTTTTGGTTTTTTGCTTGTCAGGAATTTAACTTACTTCGAACTTTAACATGCTTTTTCTCGCACTTTTCGCTTTACTGATCCTATCTCAGGTTGTTTTTTCCTATTCATTATTCAACGCGGACAGTCCGACAGCTAATACAATTGCGTTGGTTCAACTGATCTTGTTTTTGGGAAGCACTGCCAGTCTTTTTGTCTTGTTTCGAAATAGGGGATCTGACAATTACAAATTGGCATTCAGCGTTTTTGGATTAATGATCACTAGCGGAATTCCTGTTGTTTTCTTTTTCATTCCAGGATCGTTCTTTTTGTTAACTGCGAACACCTTATACTTATGGCTCGCTTCGATGCTTTCGGCTTCAGTATTGATCGCATTTGTAGTTGGAATCATCTACGGACGCTGGAATTGGAAGATCCATCGTATTCGTTTGAAGTTCCACAATTTTCCTGAAAGCGCTAACGGGGTGAAGATCGTACAGATCAGTGATGTTCATATCGGAAGTTTTTTCGGCAATCACAAAAAAGTATTGAAGGCTGTTAATTTGATCAATAGCTTGGAGCCAGACTACGTGGTCTTTACTGGAGATCTAGTCAACAATAAGGCAGAAGAAATGGAAGGATGGGATGTGATCTTCGAACAGATTCGCGCCAAGAAAGGAAAGTACTCAATTCTAGGAAATCACGATTATGGCGACTATGTCCAATGGGAGAGTAAGCCTGAAAAGCAAGCCAATTTACAAGAATTGATCCGTTACCACGAGCGCTCCGGATTCACCCCTTTATTGAACGATGCGCGCGAATTGCAGGAAGGATTTTGGTTGTTAGGTGTTGAAAATTGGGGGAGACCTCCTTTCCGTCAAAGTGGAAAATTGCACGAAACTCTGGATAAAGTTCCAGAAAACAGCTTCAAACTATTGCTTTCACATGATCCGACCCATTTCGATCTTGAAATTCGCGATACTGATATTGATCTTACTTTAAGCGGGCACACCCATGGTATGCAATTTGGCATTGAACGATTTGGTATTCGCTGGAGTCCTGTAAAATATTATTATAAAAGATGGGCAGGATTGTATCAGGAAGGAAACCAATTTTTATACGTTAATCGCGGTTTTGGCTACTTGGGCTTTCCAGGTCGTGTTGGAATCTATCCGGAAATCACCTTGTTTGAATTGGAGAAAGCTTAATCAGCTATCAACTCTAATACGTGCTTTTCTACTTCTTCAACAATGGTATCTGCCGTGCGAGAATTAGTCCAAACTGGTTTACCGACATGCATATAACTATCAAATGGCACTGGAATCGGATCTCCTTTCGGTAAAACTTTACCCATTCCTTTCATGTAGATAGGAATGAAGGGTATATGTGGCCGATCTTCTAGAACCAAACCAATCCCCCGTTTAAACTTTTGCAATTTTTCTGGTTCACCGCGAGAACCCTCCGGAAAAATGATCAACGATTCCCCTCGATCGAGCATTTCCAACATCATTTTTATAGGATCCGGTCCAGTTTCACCAGCTTTCGGACGATGACGTGGAATAAGCAGGGCATTGACAAAAAACCGTGTAAGCTTTGCTTTAAATGGCGATGTTCCAAAATAATCCCCTGCAGCTACAGGATGTGTTCTAACCAACTGTTTCAAAGGCAGATTGGCCATGATACTCACCGTGTCTAAATGAGAATTGTGATTCCCTACGATCACACAAGGACCGTCGTATTTCAAATTTTCCGGATTGATCACTTTTGTTCCGGTAAACAATCGCAAACCAGTTTTCAAAATAACTTTGTAGATCAGAAATAGGACCAGACGTTTCACTTCAAAAAGTAGAGATTAAACACGATGTGAAAGAAAACCGGAGCTGTCATCGATAATGAGTCAATACGATCCAATATTCCGCCATGTCCGGGAATGACATCGCCCGTATCCTTCAAACCAACATCGCGTTTTACCGCTGATACTACTACATCACCAATAAATCCTGTTACAGCAACAGAAAAACAGATCACCAATGCTTCAATTTCGGAGAAAGGAGTTAGAAAACGTAAATAATAACCTACGATGGTTGTTGTGACAACACCGCCTATCAAACCTTCCCAGGTTTTATTCGGACTGATCGATGGCATAACCTTCAATTTTCCAAACAATTTACCCCAGGTAAACTGAAAAACATCGTTCATTTCTGTGATGAAAACCACAAACAATAATAAACCGCGACCACCAGCATTGAAACCATTCAATTCCGGCAAACTCAATAAGAAGGCCAAATGACTTACTCCAAAAACTGTCAACATCAATTGTGTAGGAAGCACACTCATGGAGCGACCAATATCTTTTGTTTCACCCTTTATCACCAACATGAACGGTATCCATAAATGCATGAAAATTGGAATGAAAGTCAAGAATAATGTATACTGCCCGGTGTACGCCAGGGTATATTGAACAGGGATCGCTAGATAGCACCAAATTAGGATCTTTCGATCTTCCGGGCGCACATTTTTACTGATCGAAGACAGTTCTCGTAAAGCCATAAAGGAAAGCAAACCAATGGCAACGAAGGAAATGGCTGGATGTAAAACCGTTGCAACTACAAAAATCGTCGCCATCATCCACCAGGACTTGGTACGCATTTTCAACTCCGTCACATTGGCGTCAGGTTTTACAATTCCCATTATCCAAAATAGGAGAGTGGCAAAGACCAAGATTCCAAAGATCAAACTCACAACGATCATCGTTTCCGAGCTCGTCATGAACTTCCACAAATTAAATGCTAATATCATATATCACTTTTTTTAATCGCACGGCTGTACTTACCACCAAAAGTAGACTTGCCAACCAAAAAACATATTTAAAATACGCCGCAAAAGGTGGATAGAAGAACAGGACAAGCAATGAGCCACCAATTAAAAAGGCACGATCACTTTTACCCATAGGCCCTTCGTAGCGTCGTACTCCTCGGATCGCTTTTCCCAAAACACCTGCCATTTCATTTACAACACCTAAAATCACAAAAGTGACCACGCTTAGCGGATGAACATTCGGAAGCATAATCAAGGGTAAAAACAAGAAAATATCCGCCAATACGTCACCCATTTCATTGAGCACCTCACCTAGAACACTTTGCTGATTGTAAGTTCGAGCCATCATGCCATCCAAAGCATTTAAAGCCATACGTACAAACAAAACAACAGGGTAGATCCAATAAAAAGCCTTGATCGGATATAAGAAGAACAATACCCCGGAAACAACAGAAAGTACAATCGCCATCCAAGTAATTCCATTGGCGGTAATTCCTGCTTTATGAAATTTTTCCAGTACTGGCCTCAACAGTTGTTGGAATTTGGGCTTTATGTTGTAGATTGATATCATTGGGTTGTTTACGTCAATATTAAGGAACAATCACCTAAATTCAAAAAAGGGTTACTTTTCTTTTTGTTCCAATTGTTGGATCGAACGCAATTTGGCATCTATTTCAACAATTTTGTCGGCCGCATAATGCATGTTTGGGTCAAAGGTCAAGATTCGTGAATACCAGAATTTGGCAGTCACAAAGTCTTTCTTTACTAATGCTTCATCGGCGTATTTCACCATGCGATTGATCTCCTCTTTTGAATAACTGTAGTTCTCAACGCCTTTGCTACCAATTTCATCCAGCCGTTTCAACCATTCCTTAGGAAGCGGATCTGAAGGTTTAAATGTCACAGCACGTTGGTATAATTCCCTAGACTTCGCAAAATCACCTTTTAGGAACATTTCATCCGCCTTGATCAGTATTTTATTGTATTGGAGGTCCATTTCTGTTTTGGTCTCTTGCTCTGACAAATTACGAAGCACTTGCATTTTTTTATCACAATCCTTGCAGATCTTGGGAATTTGTGCTTTTAATCGTTTGTAGCTATTGTATAAATAAGTTGAGCCGCTTTCGTAGCTATTGGAATCTTCGTAGATCATAAATGGCGTATTCTTATAAGTTGAATACAAGGAATCCAACAAGACTTTACTCGCTTTACCACCTGCTGAGATACGCGTGTTGAGTTGTTCGGAAGTATTCTGATCCAGTTTGTTTTGGGCGAAGACCGAAAAAGTTATGACTAGAAAGGAAAGGAGAGAGATAAGTTTCATGATTAAAAATAAAAAAAGCCATCCGAAAATCGAATGGCTTCTTAATTAATTTCCGCTTTCAAGTCGCTTTTGGCGCTGCATTGGGTTTTCGCTGCTTTGCTTTTGTTGGAACAATTGGTAGCGAGTAGGAGTGCTTTGACGCGGGAATGAATTGTTATCTACATCACAGTCTGCCATTTCCAAGAACGGATCCAATAAGAAGCTTTTCACCTCTTTATCGAAAATAAAAACCTTCGTGATCGTTTCCTGATCCATACGCCAGATCTCAGCTGGTATACGAATGACCTCAGTAGTTCCATCCACAAATGTCGCCTGAATGATCAATGGAGTAACCAAACCACCTTTGTTAGTGAAAGACAATTCGTAGAAATGCTTGTTAGACTCCAACAATTTCTTCTGAGATGGTGTCAAATTCTTTTGGAACGCATCATATTCTTCACGATCCAAACGATCCACTTCATAAATATTTCGTTTCGCGTAGAAATCATCGATGTTAGGATCGCGTTCGTTAACCGTTTGCTGGATTGATGTTTTATTACGCGTATCACCAATAAATTGTTGTTTTTGTTCATCAGCTTGCTTCTGTGCAGCTTTCTCTACTTCCGGATTATTCGTGTTGAGCTGGAAATGCTTCACGTCATCTAAAGAAACATCCACGAAATCAGTAGAGTAGAACCAACCTCTCCAGAACCAATCCAAATCAACTCCGGAAGCATCTTCCATGGTACGGAAGAAATCAGCAGGTGTGGGATGTTTAAATTTCCAACGCTCGCAATAAATCTTGAACGCATAATCAAATAATTCACGTCCCATAACCGTTTCACGCAAGATATTCAAAGCCGTAGCAGGTTTTCCGTAAGCATTATTTCCAAATTGCCAAATTGATTCCGAGTTCGTCATGATTGGCGAAATGAATTTCTTGTCACCACGCATGTAATCGGTGATCAAATAAGCCGGACCACGACGAGAAGGATATCCACGTTCCCATTCTTGCTCGGTCAAATACTGTACAAAGGTATTCAATCCTTCATCCATCCAGCTCCATTGGCGCTCATCGGAATTGATGATCATCGGGAAGAAGTTGTGTCCAACCTCGTGGATGATCACGCCCCACATGCCGTATTTTGTCCCTTCACTATAAGTTCCATCCTCGTTTGGTCTTCCACCGTTGAAACAGATCATCGGGTATTCCATTCCAATTTGATTAGCATGCACAGAAATTGCCACCGGATAAGGATAATCGATCGTATATTTTGAATAGGTTTTGATCGTGTGTGCCACCAACTTCGTTGAATAACGTTCCCACAAAGGATTTCCTTCTTTCGGATAAAAGGACATACACAATACATTCTTTGCACCAACCTTTTGATTTTGCGCATCCCACATAAATTTACGTGAGCTTGCAAAGGCGAAATCACGCACGTTTACAGCTTTGTAGATCCATGTTTTAGTGCCTTTGTCTTTCGTTTTCTCGTTTTCCTCTGCTTCAGCTTGTGTGACGATCAATACTGGCGTATCGGATGTTTTTGCTTTGGCCATGCGCTCGCGTTGCGTTGCGGACATGACTGCAGCCGCATTTTGCAATTCACCAGTTCCAGCGACAATATGATCAGAAGGAACCGTGATCGAAACCTCGTAATCACCGAAAGGTAGTGTAAATTCTCCACGACCTAAAAACTGTTTGTTTTGCCAGCCTTCCACATCGTTGTAAACACACATGCGCGGAAAGAACTGTGCAATGGTGTATAAGTAATTGTCTTCTTTTTCAAAATACTCGTAACCGGAACGTCCGCCAACTTTCATACGGTCATTGATCGGATACCACCACTTGATTTTAAAAGAAATACTTTGTTTTGGTCCCAATGGCTTTGCCGGATCGATACGCATCATGGTTTTGTTGATAGCGTAACGCATTTTTTCACCATTCGGAGTGGTTACAGCTTCGATGGTGTAACCACCGTCAAAAACCATCAATCGACGTTCCACATCGCGGATCGAACGGAAATCTTCCATTTTCTCAACCTCGATCAGTTTGTTGTCTGCATCTGGCTTGTAGATATTTTGATCCAATTGCAACCACAGATATTCCAGGACATCCGGAGAATTGTTGGTGTAGGTGATCACTTCCTCACCACGAATGATTTGCTTTTCATCATCCAAGGTGATATTGATCTTATAATCCGCTTTTTGCTGATAATAGTGATTTCCCGGAGCTCCGGCCGCAGTGCGGAATTCATTGGGTGTCGGCAATTCAATATCCAATTGTGCAAACTTGGTTTGCGCTACAGCTAATCCTGCAGAAACAATGGAAAATGCCAATAATGCGATTCTCGTTTTCATCATGGTTTCGTAGCAATAATCGTTTTTGGGTTCTGTGGTAAAAAAACGGCAGTGTGTTTTTGTTCACCGTTTCTAAAAGTTATTTTATTCTGTTGTTCCGGAAAAGTGTCCATCAACCAATCGAAGGTAATACTCAAAGTAGGTTGCACTTCCACTTTTTTTGAATACAAATAAAAGTAAGCTGTACCATTAGGAAAAACTTCAAAGCCCAGCAATTGAAACGCATTTTCTCCCAATTCAGCTATTTGGAAATGGGCATTGATCTCTGTTGTTAGAAAGCTTTTAAATGCCCCGTTCTTGGTTTCTTTGTCCAATTCGCTTACCGTCATTCCTTTCTGTTGTGTCATGAGCGCCACATCGTGAGCAGTAGCTGAGATCGTTAATTCGTATTGTGAAGAACCGATATTGTATTCCAGCTCTGCAAACGAAAAGTAAAATGCATGCGCAGTAGCCAAGGTATGCATCAAACCGGAGAGTAAAATGGTAACAAGCCAATTCATGTTAACAAAAATAACCGAAATCTCAGATAACACTTGTTCATTTTGACAAACATAGCCTTTGTTCAGTTAAACACTAAAAAATAGGGGACAAACAAAATGGTCGTCCAAATTGAACGACCATTTTTGAGAATTGAAAGTTATTTTATTTATTTCCTTTCGCGTGATCTGCAAGGAATTGCGCCAAACCATTATCAGTCAACGGGTGTTTCGCCAAAGCCAAGATCGCTGAAAGTGGTCCAGTCATAACATCAGATCCAATTTCCGCACACTGAATGATGTGCATTGGGTGACGAATCGAAGCCGCCAAAATTTCTGTTTCAAATCCGTAGTTATCAAAAATGATACGTATTTGCTGGATCAAATCCAATCCATTTGTTGAGACATCATCCAAACGACCCACAAATGGAGAAACGTATGAAGCTCCTGCTTTAGCGGCCAACAATGCTTGACCGGCACTGAAGATGAGTGTACAGTTCGTTTTAATTCCTTTGGAAGAGAAGTATTTGATCGCTTTAATTCCAGCCGGAATCATCGGGATTTTAACAACGATATTCTTATGCAATTCAGCTAAAGCTTCCCCTTCGCGGATCATACCTTCAAAATCTGTTGCAATTACTTCTGCACTTACTGGTCCGTCAACAATGTTGCAGATGTCCACATAATGCTTCAAGATATTGTTTTGTCCGGTGATTCCTTCTTTTGCCATCAAAGATGGATTGGTTGTTACTCCGTCCAAGATTCCAAGATCATTTGCTTCACGAATATCGTTCAAATTCGCTGTATCGATAAAAAACTTCATAATTCACTAAGGTTTGGGCAAAAGTAGTGAAAATTGAAAAGGGAAAATGAAGAATTGAAAAGGGAAAAAGTCAAGAAAAAAAAGAGGGGTAAGCTACTTTTATCGCACCGCTACAACCTCTGACCTTTGCTACGTTCCCGTCCTGGAGGATTAAGAGGGAGCTGGTCGTAAAAGACTTACCCCGCCGCAAAAGTACTATTTTCTGAATGATTTCCTACAACTTCACGATTTTTTGTCGCAAAGCATGTCCTTTTTGATCTTCTACTACAAACAGGTAAATTCCAGCTGGCAAATACCTGATGTCACAAGTTGTTGATTCCGTGAACTGTTCGCTTTGCAATTGCTGACCATTGGCAGAGATCAATGTCCATCGAGCCACATTATCCCCAAGATGATCATCTAAATGAATCATTTCTTGATCATTCCAAACCAACCAATTTCCATCCCAAACTTCTTCATGAAGGTCCAAATAAAACACACAATTCTCGACCGCGTCTTCCGGGAACCACTTTTCAGCTGCCTTCGTGTAACAAGTTAAGGTAGAGGCCACATTGTACGGACGCGTCATGGATTGCAAAAAACCAACAGAACTACCGATACCTTCTAACAAGAATTCGGTGTAATTATTTCCGTTTAACCAAAAACGGGCAACAGGACCGGCCGGTGTTTGTAAACTATCAATTGACGCAACTATCAAGGTGTCATTTGGTATCAATTCCCAATTCCACAAAGTATCACCTACTTGTAAATCAAAATCATATAGCAGTATATCGCCACCAGCTTGCCCACCATTAAAAAAGATCTGTTTTCCTTCGGAGCGCAACCAGCCACGGAACAAGGAATCAGCCATTTGGACGCCATTACAAAACGGATAGGGCGGCAGAGGCGACTGCCAATCATAGACCATTTCGTAGCGTTCATACATTGGATAATATTCCAGAGAATCGAATACTTGGGGAGTACCTAAGAAATAGTTACTAGTATACTTTTTCAAGCACGGATATTCGTGCGCATTGTTTGTTTTGATCTTCCAAACTGGTTCATGCTGAAAATATACATTGATCTGTCCGTAAACTTGAAACTGAAGCCCAAGCAACAATCCGATAACCGTTAATAAGCGCATGCTTAAAATTAGTGAATTCTATGAAACAACGCAAAAATGCTCATATTGAAGGACTTAATATGTTTCGAATTGAATCTTTTTTTTGAACTTCACGTAAACTTTACCTGATTTACAAATCGTTAAGTATGAAACGGATTATCTTACTGCTGGCAGAATTCTGTTTTTTGATCGGGATCAGCTTTGGCCAAAAGGACATCAATCAAAAAGATTCCTTAGGCCGCAAACAAGGTGAATGGATCTTATTGGGGATCGATGTTCCAGAAAGTGGTGTGGTTTCAGGAGGAATAGCTGAATCCGGAACTTATCTCAACGATCAAAAGGTCGGAGCTTGGAAACGTTACGATAAAAACGGAGAAAGCGTTAATGCTTTAGTTTACTATGAATACGATCCAGCGATTGGGAAATCAACACGTATTTCAATATTCCCCAATAAGTATTTTGCAAGCGGTCAACCGGAATTACAACACTACCCGGGAAAATGTCCCGTTAAAGCCAATTCTATCCGATTCAGCGAGGATGGTTCAATCAAAGAGATCATCGAACTGGACTCATTAGGAAATGAAGCCTTGATCATTCGCGCCATGTCATTGGAGGAAATGAACGCCATACCGTATTTTCAAACTACGGATGCACTTATTTCCAGTAAGGCGATCAGCAAAAACTTATTCATTCCGGATAACACGCAGTTCTCAGGGTACTTTTTGGTAGAATACCAGCACCAATTGTTTCAATTGGGACTTTTTGAAAAAGGAAAGTTGGTGGAAGGGAAGCAGTGCTTGTTAGACGAGAATATGCAACTAATAGATGCTCTGATAATTACCAAAGGAATTGCTATCCAGCAATTGAAACTTTAATTCAAAGGAACGAATTGTTCGTTTGGAACAGGTAAGTTCACATCTTCACACAAATACCTCAAAACACCTAAGTGACGTGCATTTTCTTGCATCGCCTGAAAGATCATTGCATAGATTAATTGTTGTTTTTCCAGGCTTTCCAGATTCAACGAATCCAAGATGCTTTGCCAATTTCTAAAATTATCGTTTTCCAACGCTTCCCAGCTATATTGCGGTAAACGATCTTCTATTTCTATTTCCGACTCCTGTTGCTGAATGCGTGCTTGCCACACGTGCTGATTATTGATCAACATGGAAAAACGAACCGCTATTTCATCCGGCACATCGTCAACATGCCGCACGTACAATTGGATCCACAAACGATTCAATTGATGCATGTGCAACAGTTTCTCGGTAAAGAAATCGAGCATTAGAGTTGTTTCAAGGAAGCAATTGTTGCTTT
>JACCEA011548848.1_pt1 | contig 21921 bp, 16 predicted proteins | sample 7449851 | NCBI WGS metagenome assembly JACCEA01 (sample SAMN15323453, study PRJNA562643) | freshwater metagenome | isolation source: river surface water | place: USA:Blue River Watershed | collected 2017-08-18 | reverse complement strand
TTTTTTCTTGAGCGTACAAACTAACAACGCAAAGAAACAAAACACAACTAATTGCTTTTTTCATAATTTTTATGGATTGAAGGAAAACTAAAGATAGGTATTTTTGAGGAAAGGTATTTTATTCTATTAAAGTTATTGAAAACTATACTTTCAGCACTCCTCTAAACCCTCTGGCTGCATAATAAGATGATGCGCCGTTATGGTATACAAAAACCGTTTTGTAACGGTAATCGCCAAACAAAGCACCACCTAAAGCGCGAATTGGAGCGGGCGTCAACAACCAACTAGAAGTTTTAGTATCGAATGGTCCCAATTGTTGCAAATAGCGGTATTCGGATTCGTTTAGTAGCGTAATTCCCATCGCTTCAGCCGCAGCTACCGCAGAATTTTCGGGTTTGTATTCTTTTCTTTCGGCTAAAGCTTTGGCATCATAACACCAACTGCGACGTCCTTTGGGACTCTCGGCCGAACAATCATAAAAAAGATATTCATTAGTAACCTCATCATACCCCACCACATCTGGTTCACCACCAGTTTCTTCCATAGCTTGGAGCGATTGCAACTTCAACGGTTGTTGCTGTAGTTTTGTTACTACGTTCTCCCACTGAATGCCTTGATGCCGATGGCTATTTTGCTCAAAACGTTTTTGTAGCAATTGCAACAATTGCTTTTGTTCTTCGGAAGTAAGGGGTTGTAGAGGGAGCATTGGTTTAGAATTAGAAAATTATAATCGAAACTCCTTTTCGAAATCGAATATAAAAAGAAGAAAACAGAAATTATCTAACTTTTCGTTTTTCTGAATCTTGTCGATTATCCCAAAAAGCTACAATTTCAATAGTATTCTCTCGTATCTCATAAAAAATCAAGTACTTTTTTACTGGAATAACACGAGTAAACTTGTTAGAAGTTAGTCTTCCAATAAAAGGTGTTTTGGATAACGTTTCTAATAAATCTTCTACTTCCAATAGAAATTTCATACTATAATTTGCATTTCCATTTCTGAAGTAATAAAACTCAAGAATCGTTTTGAACTGAATTTCGGCTAAAGTTGACCAAACTATTTCTTTTGGAGCCATTCTCTCAATTCTGAAATTACTTGGTCGTTTTTACGAAATTTACCTTCTTGTAGTTCTGCTCTCGAAATTTCGATTGAAGCCTCTTGTTCGTTTGTTAACTGATATAGTTCTTGCTCTGAGGAATCAAAAATGGTCTGTAAAGCACTTAAAAAATTTACGTCCTTTGACTCTTTTATCCTTGAAATCAAATTTTTCTTTAGTTGTGAAGTACTATCCATTGTGCCAATTTTTTAATTTCAAAAATAAACAATTTATTTCTAATTCACAGAAAGTTACAAAACCTTTAAAAGTACAATAGTTATATTACTTCAAACAAAATGAATAATTTGAAAGTAAAACAATTTTCTTCTTAAAACCTACTTCTCCCCTCCCAACATTTCCATCAACTCCAAACATCTTCGGGTGGTTTTGGCATTATCAAAAGTCAGCAACAAACGCAGGCCTGCTGGGGTTTGCTTTTCTTTCATTTTGCATAGGTTAGGATGCTTTTGTACAAAATCCAACACTTTATTAAAGCGATTCGATTGGTAAAAATCCGATTGTTGGTCGGAAACAAAATAGCCAATCATTTTGCCTTGTTTGAGCACTAGTTTTTCGATACCCACGCGGGTGGCAATCCACTTAATGCGAATACTGTTCATCAATGCATTGGCTCTTGCTGGCAAAGGTCCAAATCGGTCTATCAACTTGTTGATGAAAACGGTCAGTTCTTCTTCATTTTTGACTTCTCCAAGCTCGTTGTACAACAGCAATCGCTCCGAAACGGTATTGATGTATTCATCTGGGAATAACAACTCAAAATCGGTGTCGAGTTGGAGGTCTTTGACGTATTGTTTGGTTTCGATGTTGTTCTCTTCGGGATACAAATCTTTAAATTCATTCTCCTTAAGTTCCTCAATGGCTTCGTTCATAATTTTTTGATAGGTATCAAAGCCAATTTCATTGATGAAACCACTTTGTTCCCCGCCCAACAAATCGCCTGCGCCACGAATCTCTAAATCCTTCATTGCAATATTGAAACCGCTACCCAATTCGCTAAATTGTTCCAAGGCTTGGATGCGTTTTCGGGCTTCCTCGGTCATTGCAGAATACGGCGGACAAATGAAATAACAAAATGCTTTTTTATTGCTTCGTCCCACGCGTCCTCGCATTTGGTGCAAATCCGACAGTCCAAAATTATTGGCATTATTAATGAAAATGGTATTCGCATTAGGCACATCCAATCCGCTTTCGATGATAGTAGTGGCTACCAAAACATCGAACTCTCCGTTCATAAAGGCCAACATCAATTCTTCTAGTTTTTTGCCATCCATTTGGCCGTGACCAATGCCTACTCGTGCGTTGGGCACCAAACGCTGAATCATACCCGCGATTTCCTTAATATTTTCAATGCGGTTATTGATAAAATATACTTGACCATTGCGCTGAATTTCATACGAAATTGCATCTCGAATGGTTTCTTCATTAAAACCTACCACGTGGGTTTCTATCGGATAACGATTGGGCGGTGGCGTAGTAATTACCGATAAATCTCTGGCCGCCATCAACGAAAACTGCAAGGTTCTTGGAATAGGCGTTGCGGTTAAAGTTAAAGTATCTACATTAGCCGCAATGGTTTTGAGTTTGTCTTTTACATTTACGCCGAACTTTTGTTCCTCGTCTACAATCAACAAACCTAAATCTTTGAAGACCACATTTTTGTTGACCAATTGATGTGTACCAATAAGAATATCTAATTTGCCTTCGGCGAGTTGTTTTAGGGTTTCTGCTTTTTGCTTGGCGGTTCTAAAACGGTTCAAATAACCTACAGTCACAGGCATATCTTTCAATCGCTCGCTAAACGTTCGGAAATGTTGGTAGGCCAAAATCGTGGTTGGCACCAAAACCGCTACTTGTTTGCTATTGTCCACGGCTTTGAAAGCAGCACGAATGGCCACTTCGGTTTTACCAAAACCTACATCCCCACAAACCAATCGGTCCATTGGGCGTTCGCTTTCCATATCGGCTTTGACGTCTTGAGTCGATTTTACTTGGTCAGGGGTATCTTCGTAGATAAACGAACTTTCCAACTCGTTTTGCAAATAACTATCGGGTGCAAATTGAAAGCCTTTTTCCAAGCGACGTTTGGCGTACAACTGAATCAAATTGAACGCAATATGTTTGACTCTGGCTTTGGTTTTTTGTTTTAAAACTTTCCAAGCATTCGAACCTAATTTGTAGATTTTGGGTGGCGTTCCATCTTTGCCGTTGTATTTGGAGATTTTGTGTAGCGAATGGATGCTCACATACACAATGTCATTATCGGCATAGACCAACTTAATCGCTTCTTGCGTTTTCCCTTCGACTTGTATTTTTTGCAAGCCTCCGAATTTCCCAATTCCGTGGTCAATATGGGTCACATAATCGCCAACCGAAAGGGAGGTTAATTCCTTTAGCGTAATGTTTTGCTTTTTCGAATAGCCGTTTTTGATGCTGAATTTGTGATAACGTTCAAAAATCTGGTGGTCGGTGTAACAAGCAATTTGGTTTTCATCGTCGATAAAGCCTTGATACATAGGCAACACGATAGTATGGTATTGCTTTCGAATGTTTTCAGCATTGGCTTCGTCTAATGATTCAAAAATATCGTGAAAGCGTTTGACTTGTCCGTCATTAGAACAAAACAAATAATTTTTGTAACCGTTAAAATGGTTTTCGTTCAGATTATTCAATAACAAATCGAATTGCTTGTTGAATGAAGGTTGTGGCTGAAAATGAAATGGAAACGTTTTTAGGGTTTTAAAAACCGCTTTACTCCCCCATTCTACGACCGAAAAATCCAAAGCACGCTTAATGAAACTGGCTTGATTCAAGAACAATTGCTCAGGTGTGGCCCGTTTGATTTCTTGGGATAATTTTGCAAAAGCTTCTTCGGCTTTGCCAAATTGTTTGTCTAAATCGGCCAACAACAACTCGGTATTTTGAATAAAAATCACCGTTTGTGGCGAAATATAATCCAGAAAAGATTCCCGATTTTCTTGAAAAAAAGAGTTTTCTACATTGGGAATAATCGTAATTTTTTTCTTGGTTTCAATCGATAATTGGGTGGCGACATCAAAGGTTCGAATGCTTTCGACTTCGTTACCAAAAAACTCAATGCGATACGGATTATCATTCGAAAACGAAAAGACGTCTACAATACCTCCGCGTACGGAAAATTCTCCAGGTTCGGTAATAAAATCAACTCTTTTAAACTCGTATTCAAACAACACCTCGTTGATAAAATCGATAGAAATCTTATCATTGACGGCAACTTTCAAAGTATTCTTGTCCAATTCCTTTCGGGTGACTACTTTTTCAAAAAGCGCTTCAGGATAGGTGACAATTACGGCGGGTTTTTTTCGCGAATTGATGCGGTTTAAGACCTCAGCACGCAACAAGACGTTGGCGTTGTCGGTTTCTTCTATTTGATACGGTCTTCGGAAAGAGGCGGGATAAAACAGTACATCTTTTTCACCCACCAATTGCTCCATATCGTTCAAGTAATAGGCTGCTTCCTCTTTGTTATTAAACACCAACAAAAAAGGCAATTCGGTTTGGGTAAATAACGAACGCGTCACAAATGAGAATCCAGAGCCTAGCAAACCTGTCAAATGCAATTTGCTGGCAGGTTGCGCCGTCAAACTCGCACTTATTTGAATACACTTGGGTGATTTCTCGTAGGTACTGTATAAAATTGGCTTACTCAACGCGTGGGGTATTTTGTGAAGGTGGCATACTAGATGGAATCGCTCTTGCGGTATCTCTTATCATTTGCAACATTTCAGACTCTCCTGCTTCAACAGGAATCTTACTTTTTACATCAATTTTGTCCATTTCGCGTTGCAAAGCAATCAATTCCAAGTTAATTTCAGCAACTTGTTTGACTACTTTTTTATGTGGAATTTGAGTCAAATGCAAGTACATATCCAACAAACTTACATTGGTTATCAAAATCGAAATCCTGCTTTTGATGGCTGGATTGTTGTATTGTCCAGGAATATTGTCTTTTAATTCCAATGCTTTTTTGGTCAAAGCTTTGGATTTCTTTTGAAAAGCACTAATTGAACTTTTCGGTTTTTGAGCCAATTCGTCCATAAATGTTCGCCACTGAGGCCAAAAAGACATACTATTTTCAGCAACTGCATTTATTGGCGCAGACTGAAAAACCCAGCCTTTGTTGATATTGGTAAAAATGATTTCGTTTTTTTGGGCTTCCTTTTTTTGGGCTTCCATTCGGAGTTTGTTGTCATCGTTGCAAGAAGACAAAAAAAGTACGACTACAAAAAGGAACCAGAATTGGTGTTTCATCTGAAGAATATATTAAAAGCACAAAGTTACAAAGTAAATTTAAGTTATAGGATTTTCCATTTTGGGTTTTCAGAATTCTTTGTGTTATATGACTATCCGTGACTAGTACCATTTCACAGAATAAATTAGTTGTTGAATGTTTTTCACAAATATAATCCTTTCTAATCTTTGCGTCTTCGCGACTTTGCGAGCCAAATTTCACGCAAAGGCGCAGAGACGCAAAGTATATTGTCATTATTTAGACTGTTGGTATGAGTTACGGACAGTCATATTGTGTTTTTACCAATGCAAAGAGCCCAGTACAAGACCGAGCTCATTTGCTTCAAACAAAACCAATTGTATCCGTAGATTCCAAACGATGTTTAGGAATTATTTTTTGATTTCCACAATACTTACAGCATATCCTCCGCCTGGAGCAGCATATTGAGACAATTGCGATTTGCTATTCACCTTTACTTTGCGAATGGTATACGCTTGTGGATTCGTTTTGTAATGGGCGTCTTTGGCATCGGCATAAATGGTGGCTTCATACGTTTTTCCTTTATCCAAAAAGTCTAGTCTTATTTTAGACGTTCTTGGCGTTTCGCCGTTGACGTTTCCAATGAACCAGTTGTTTGTTCCTTTGGCTTTTCTAGCTACAGTAATGTAATCACCTGGCTCGGCTTCTAGATACTTACTCTCGTCCCAATCTATCGCAACGTCTTTGATGAATTGAAAAGCATCAGCAAATTTGTTGTAATGTTCTGGGAAATCGGCCGCCATTTGTAAGGGGCTATAAAGGGTTACATACAATGCCAACTGATTGGCCAAGGTGCTGTTGACATGCGATTTGTTCGTTGGACTAAACGAACTGATATTCATTTCGAAAATACCGGGTGTATAATCCATAGGGCCGCCTAACAAGCGCATAAATGGCAAGAGTGTCACGTGATTTGGTTTGGAACCACCAAAAGATTGGTATTCTGTCCCTCTAGCCGATTCATTACCAATCAAATTAGGATAGGTTCTGCATATTCCTGTAGGACGCACCGCTTCGTGTGCGTTGACCATTATTTTGTATTCGGCTGCTTTTTCTACCGCGTATTGATAGTGGTTATTGGTCCATTGGCTGTAATGATTAGAGCCCAAAGGAAGGATATTGCCAACATATCCGCTTTTTACAGCATCATAACCATTGTCTTTCATGAATTGGTACGCTTTGTCCATATGACGCTCATAATTACGAATCGATCCCGAAGTTTCGTGATGCATGATCATTTTTACTCCTTTGGACTTCGCATAGTCACGAATTCCTTTGACATCAAAATCTGGATAAGGAGTTACGAAATCAAAAACATAATCTTTGGAATGGCCAAACCAATCTTCCCATCCTTCGTTCCATCCTTCTACCAAAACCCCGTCAAATCCGTGTTGCGCAGCAAAATCAATGTATTTTTTCACATTTTCGGTAGTAGCTCCGTGACGACCGTTGGGTTTTACTTTAGTGAAATCGGTAACACCAAGTTGCACCGAAGGCAATTCATCGGTATACGCCCAACTACTTTTATCGGTAATCATTTCCCACCAAACCCCAACATATTTCATAGGTTTTATCCAAGAAGTATCTTCAATTTTACAAGGATCGTTTAAATTCAATGTCATTTTAGAGGCCAAAATATTTCTGGCATCATCGCTCACTATAATAGTACGCCATGGTGTATTGTGTGGCGCTTGCATCAAACCTTTGTCGCCAAATTGGTCTGGGGTCAACCACGATTCGAAAATCATGTTTTTGTCATCCAAATTCAAATGCATGCAAGAGTAATTGATCAACGCGGCTTCGTGTAAGTTGATATACAATCCTTCTTTAGTTTTCATCAACAAAGAAGTTTGCACACCGGTTGGAGAGAAGGTGGTTTGGGATAAATTGGCCGTTTTGGCTTTTTCGCTAAATCCTCTAATTTCAGATAATTTCGAAGTGGTATAATCGTATTCTTGTGTATCATAATCTCCCGGAATCCAAAAAGCCGTGTGATCTCCGGTCATAGCAAACTGGGTTTTTTCTTCTTTGATTACAAAATAAGATAGGTTTTTTTGCAAAGGAAATTCATAGCGAAATCCTAGTCCTTCGTTAAATAAACGAAAGCGAATCACCATTTTTCGTTGGGTTTCTTTTTGATTTAAAGTAACCGCCAATTCGTTGTAATGGTTGCGAATGGAAGCCACTTCTCCCCAAACTGGTTTCCAACTTTCATCAAAAGTTGCCGTTTTGGTATCGGCAATTGCGAAATCATTTCGTAAGGATTTTTTATCGTTTTTCAATTCGAATCCTAAAGTACTGGGTTTTATAACTTCTTTGCCTTTATAACTAAGTGTATAACTTGGAGTGCCATCCGAAAGCAATGAAAATGTCATTACCAATTGTTTATCGGGCGATTGCAATTGCTGGGCTTGTGCCGAAATCATTCCGATACAAAAAAGGAATGCGGAGAATAAGAAGTGTTTCATTTTTTTTTTTGAATAAAAAGGATTAAACATTTAGGAGATGCGATGCCAAAAAGTAATCAATACAAAGTGAGAAATTCATCGAAATCGATGTAATCAGTAGCCTTTAAAATTCCTTTTCGGTATAAAAAACTATACCAACAAAATTAGTCGCTTTATCACAGTGAAAACGATAGCGTAAAAAAAAAGTAGATTTAAAATATTACAAAACACTATATTTCAATTATTTACAAAATAAAAGTGAACAAAAAAAGTGGTAGCAATACGAATTAAAAGTGGTTATTTTTCCTGAGCAGTTCCAATTAATAGCACTTGATTTTCGAATTCTTCTCTTGGACCGCGTGCTTTGTTTTTTAATTGTGAGCGGTAATTGTAAATGGTAGAAACAGAATATCGCAAAAACACGGCAATTTTGGCACTGTCTTTTATCCCTAAACGAATCAAAGCAAAAATGCGCAATTCGGTGTTGAGTAGCTCTCCTTTTTTTAGTTGTATCGTGTCTGTATCGACTAATAAATTGGAAAAATCTTGAATAAAAGAGGGAAATAATTCCAAGAAAGTTTGGTCAAATTGGGTGTAAAATTCCCTTAATTCATTTTCAACAGGCGCATTCGATTTAACCAATTTGAGCAACTCATTTACTTTTCCAGCCGTTGCCATTACTTTAAGCTTTTGACTATATTCCTCAAGTTTACCAATATAATCCGAACATTGGTCCATATAACGGCCAATATAAATTTCCTTCAACAAACTCGCTTCGGCCAAGGTTGCATTGGTATCATTTAGTCGTTGATTGATTTCTTTTAAGTCCTGATTCAAATTAGAAAGTTGTTCATTGGCCAAGGTAAGGGCCTTTTGGGCCGCAGCTACTTTTCGCATTTGTTTGAAAAGCAATACCAAAGCGCCTAATAGGATTAACGACAAAATGCTTACCGCTAACAGAAAAATGGTCAATTGTGTACGATTGGTTTCGTTTTTATTTTCGTAAGCTTGGTTGATGATGGGCAGCATTTTAGAAATTTCATAAGTCCGTAGTTTGGCATTACAAAACAAGGCGTCTTCCAAAGATCGCTTGATGTAGGTGTACGCCCGATCAATATCGCCTTCTTCATACAAGATAAAAGCTATTTTACGCAACGAAATATTTTCTTTTTTTGCCAATTGTACATCAGAAATAGCCGAAAGAATCAACCACTTTTTTTGTTGTTCTTTATCTTTTTTTAATCGATAGCCTTCTGCAATCAAATACGCTAAAACCGCTTGATCGGGATCCTGAGCAGATGTTGACGTGTAAAAACGAAGTAACGCAGCAATCGCTTGATCGTACAGCTTTTTTTCAAATAAAACATCGGTATTTGCAATACAAAATTCTCGACTTTTCGGCTGAAAATACAACATAGAAGAATCTCGGTAGCGTTGAATCAATGCCTTATACTTTTGTTTTTCTATTGCCGAAGCCGCATATTCAGTCAAGTAACCATAGACAATTCGGTACGTACCGAAATAATATCCTTTGATACTTGGTGTGGTGTTCACGGGTATGGACTCCAACAAGTCAATCGACTCTTTATACATACCTGAAGTACCTAATATCATCGCTACATTGAGCTGAGCCCCGTTTACTTTTTCTAAATCGTTTAAAGCTAGGGCTACTTGCCAACTTTTTCTAGCATAAGTAAGCGCCGAATCCAATTGAAAGGCTGTATACTCTGAATGAAGTTGTACATAAATCGCATACCGTTGCTCGCTAGAAGTACTGTAACGCAACTCATCTTTGAGATACTGTAACCGCTTTTCTTTTTTGGTAATAGCATTCGGATAGTCTGCAACCGTGTGATCCAATTGTTGTAACAAAGTAGTCACCTCACGCTGCCCCCAAAAACAGCTTGGAAAAAGGAGCGCTCCTAAAAGAAACACTTTCGTGATTTGTACCTTCAAATTCATTTGGTAAAAATAGCTATAAATTCATTTTCAACTCTATTATTTAAACCTCTTTAAGAGTTCCACAGCCATACTTCAACTAATTTGTTTTTCATAAAGACCAAAACCTCTAATTCTTTTCTCAACATTTTCAGAGCATCACTGGCTGAAAGTGAGTATTTTTTTATTTACTATTTAATATTTTAAAGGAATTCAAAGCAAAAATTACATTTTTTTATTAAATTTATTGTCATTTTTGCGAAATCGATATTTTTAAGATAAATTCCTATCTTTGTTCTTTTAAAACGGCAACTTATGAATCCAAAAATATTAATCATTGGCGCGTGTGGTCAAATCGGAACGGAACTGACCCAAAAATTGAGAAAAATTTACGGTACCGAGAACGTCATCGCTTCCGATATTCGAAAACTGAATGTAGATGTGGTCAACTCGGGTCCGTTTGAAGTCATCAATGCGCTCGATTTTAACCAAATCGAACATTTGGTCGAAGTGCACCAAATCACCGATGTCTATTTGATGGCCGCTTTGCTCTCGGCTACTGCCGAAAAAAACCCCGCCTTTGCTTGGGATTTGAATATGAATTCCTTGTTTCACGTGCTGAATTTGGCCAAAGCCGGAAAAATCAAAAAAATATTTTGGCCTTCGAGTATTGCGGTTTTCGGACCTACTACTCCCAAAGAAAACACTCCACAATACACCGTAATGGAACCTTCGACCGTGTATGGCATTAGCAAACAATCGGGCGAAAGATGGTGCGAATACTACCACAACCTTTTTGGTGTAGACGTGCGCAGCATCCGTTATCCGGGCTTGATTAGCTGGTCTTCGCCTCCAGGCGGCGGCACTACAGATTATGCGGTAGACATTTACCACAAAGCCCTCGAAAACCAATCCTACGAATGTTTCTTGTCCGCCGAAACCAAAATGCCAATGATGTATATGGACGACGCCATTGCGGCTACCATCCAAATTATGCAGGCGCCAGTGGAACAAATCAAAATTCGTTCGTCGTATAACTTGGCCGCTATGAGTTTTACACCCACCGAAATCGCTGCCGAAATCCAAAAGCACATTCCTGATTTCACCATCAGTTATGCACCCGATTTCCGTCAAAAAATTGCCGACAGTTGGCCCGCCAGCATCGATGACAGCCGTGCGCGCGAAGATTGGGGTTGGAACCACCATTTTACCCTCAACAATATGACGGTAGATATGCTCGAACATTTGAAATAAAACGGCAACTGGCCGATGTTTTCGAACATTTAAGTCATTAAAGTTTTTCTTGTAATAGTAAGCAGAAAGTAGCACATAGAAGTTGTATTCGTGGCTGCATTTTTAAAACCATATAAGGCACATAAGGACATTTAAGTTATTCCTTTTCTTAACTTAAATCTTTATGTGCCTTAGTTTTTTGGGCAATTTATTAGGAGCATACGAACAGATTGTACCACACATCCCCTCCCGTGATCCGCTATATCTTTGCTGCCGAACCCCGTCAGCAAAGGATGCCACTCCTCCCGGGGCTAGAAGAGACGAATTTTTTTCATAACGCTTAGTATAAATAAAACTTTCCTCCAGCAAGGTTTTGAAAACCTTGTAGGTGTTTTAGTATTTGCTTATAAACTGCTATAAAGTAAATAGTTAAATTATGATTTGTAGGAATAATTAAATATATTTGAAAAAACAATAAAGCGAAATAAAACTTCGCTAACCAGCCCAATTGTAGCCGTATAGGTTGAATATTTATCTTGCATCTATTCAAATTTGATGTTATGATACCACTCGAAACTCCAAAAACAACTCGGAAAATTTTATTATTGTTAACTTTTAAGATAACTTTGCCAAATGAGTAGAGAAATCATTTTCTATGAAAATCACTTTATTGAATTTTACCAACAACAAGATGAGAAGGTAAAAGAGAAAATAAAATATGTTCTTGAATTAATAAAACAGGTTGAAAAAGTTCCAGAAAAGTTTCTTAAACATTTAACTGGAACAAATGGACTTTATGAAATACGAATCGAATATCAGTCAAATATTTACAGGATATTTTGCTGCTTTGATAAAGGAAAGTTGGTTGTTCTTTTTAATGGGTTTCAAAAAAAGACACAGAAAACACCAAAAAATGAATTGGAAAAAGCCTTGAGTATGATGAATGACTATTTTCAACAGAAAAACGAATAACTATGAAAGAGTATAAAAACATTCAAACTTTTGATCAACTTATTGAAGTTGAACACGGAAAAATTGGTACAGAAAGCAGAAACACTTACGAAGAAAAATCTCAGATGTTTATCATTAGTGAAATGCTCAAAGAAGCCAGAAGAGAAGCCAAAATCACACAAGAAGAGCTTGCTGCAAAAACAGGCACTAAGAAAAGCTATATTTCAAGAATTGAAAATGGAAAAGGAAACATTCAGCTCTCCACACTAATCAGAATTTTCGAAATTGGGTTGAATAAACGAATTGGGTTCACATTTTTATAAAAATTACTTGATTATTAGCCACTGGTCGCTCTTGTTGTTGAACTGAATTCTGCTCAAATTTTCTGGAGAATAATTATTAAAAAATATGAATGAAACTAAATATAGAAACCTTTTTATTATTGATCTAAAAGCAAGCGCTAATGATTTTGATAATGAATTTAAGAGAGTAATCAAAGAAAATGGTTATTCAGAAGAACTTAAAAAAAAGTTTTATTTTGCTGCTTTTGAAAGCATAATTGGTGTGAATAAAAAGACTTTAGTAGAAAAAAACGAGTTCTATAAAGATAATGTTATTGCATTATATGATTTGTTCATAAATGCACTTAAGGAAGACGGTATTGATTATTCTAGTATAGAGGAAAAGAGAGAAAATTTCGAACATAATGAATTTCCTTTATTGTATGACAACGGAAAAAATTTAAATACATATAATGCTGATGAAGGAAAATATGTTCCTACCTACAAAACCTACAACCCTAATACAAGATATGGTAGAAAAAAGGCATTAGAACAAGCACGACGAAATTATGAAAACGGAACTGACGAAGATAAAAATGAAATAGACACTATTAGAATAGTACTATGGTTAATCGTGGGTGTAATTGGAGTATTATTCCTTATATTTAAAGCAAAGTTTTTATAATTCCCCCGCTAACTCTAACTTCTAGCAAGCACCAAAAAAATCAATTACGGACATACTATAACCTCCTTTCTATAACAACACTCTTGCTGATTTTTTTATGAAAACAAAACATTCTCGCCTAGCCCCGATTGTAGTGGAAATCCTTATGACCCGGGGTTCGGGTCATAAGATTGTAACGGAAAGCGGGAAACTCGTGTGGTACGCAAAGAAGTGCTGCTCCTAAAAAAACAAACACCAATGACACGAATGGGCTCGAATTCAAAGTCAAATGGTAGTTCCCTTAGCAACCCTGTCAGAGTTTTGAACTCTGACAGGGTTAAAAAAAAAGTCTAGCTTTCACTAGACTTTTTAAGGTATTTCGAAAAAATTATTTCACTTCCAAAATGTTGTTGGCGGGTTTTACATCGGCTAGTAAACCACTAGGATCGATGGTGATTTTTTTGATGGCTGATTTGGGTTTGCCAATCGTCAACTCATAGGTGGGATACGCCCAAGCCCAATCTTTGGCCACCGTTCTTTTGATGGCTGGCATTGGATTTTCTTTTTCAAAACTCATCATTCGCAACGGAATATAGAAGCTTTCTGTAGTACCATCGGTGTATTCTACATACAAATCGATAGGCATTGGCATACGTCCGATGCGTTCTAAAGTCACCACGGTTTTGTCGGCGGCCTCTTTGGCTTCTTTTATGGCGTAATCAATTGTGTTGGTGGTTTGGGTCCAGTCGGTCAAATACCAGTCCAAATTGGCGCCAGAAATGCGTTCTGCGCTTCTTTTGATGTCATTTGGCGTTGGATGTTTGAATTGAAAGTCTTGATAGTACTTTTTCAAGGTTTTCAATAGGTTGTCTTTCCCAATCAAATAACCCAATTGCGTTAAGAAAACTTCGCCTTTGCTGTAAGAGGTAATACTGTACCAACGGTTTTTGTCGAATCGATCGGCGTGCGTGCTTTGTGGCTGTTCTTCGCCAGAATTGGCCATAGCAAGGTAACCTTTGTAAGCATTAATAAAAGGATTTTCAACGGGTTTCTCGGAAATGGCATTCAGACCAAAATCTTCCAAAAACGAAGTGAATCCTTCGTCCATCCATCCGTGTTTGGATTCATTAGACGCCAAAACGTGTTGGAACCAAGAATGCGCCATTTCGTGACCGGTAACTCCCAATAAACCTTCGAAAGTTCCTTCGCCTAAAATCAAAGTACACATGGCGTACTCCATTCCGCCGTCGCCACCCTGAATTACAGAATACTGCTTGTAAGGATAATTGCCAACGGTTTCATTATAGATTTCCATAAGCTTTGCGGTTTTAGGTTGCAAGGCTTTCCAATTGGCAATTATCTTTGGATTGTTTTTATACAAAAAGTGTAAATCTACGTTGTTCGGTCCTTTTATCACATCGTGCAAATAGTCTTTGTCTGCAGCCCAAGTGAAATCGTGCACGTCTGGAGCATAAAAATGCCAAGTCAGCGTTTTCGATTTTTTGTTGACTGGCACCGTAACGCCAGCATCTTGGTAGCCATAACCAATGTTGTTTTTGTTTTGCAAGTAACCCGATCCGCCCAAAACGTAGGCTTTGTCAATCGTAATTTTCACATCAAAATTACCCCAAACACCGTGAAATTCACGAGCGATATACGGATCGGCGTGCCAACCTTCAAAATCGAATTCGGCCATTTTTGGGTACCATTGCGTCATCGATAATTCAACACCTTCTTTGTTATTGCGCCCAGAACGACGAATTTGAACGGGAACTTGTCCTTCAAAATCAAGTGTGAAAATGGTTTTTGCGCCTGGTAATAAAGGCTTAGCCAAAGTAACTTCGAGTATCGTTCCAACTTCTTTCGCCGAAGCCGCTACTCCATCTTGTTTAAAATTAGCAATATGCAAAAAACCAATTTCGTTGGGTTTCAAATCTTTGATGCGGCTTTGTTTGGTTTCTACTCCTTTTACCGTGGCTTTGTGCACCATACGCGCATCAGGATCTTTGATACTTTGGATTCTCGCATCCATTTCGCTTCCTGGTGAAAAAGCATTAGGATACAAATGATAGAAAACTCTAGTCAAGGTCTCAGGTGAATTATTGGTGTACACCAATTCTTGTTTCCCTTTGTATTGATAGGTTTTCACATCCATCGACACATCCATTTTGTAATCGACGTGTTGTTGCCAATAGCTAGTGTTTTGAGCCGAAAGCCATCCAAAAGCGGATAATAAAAAGGAGACTAAAACTATTTTTTTCATTCGAAATAACTTTATGATTAGATGTTCAAGGTTTTATCCTTGGATTTTCAATTTTGCTTTTGGGTTTTTACTCAATTGCTCCGCCATTTTAAAAGCATTATAAGCATTGACCATCGAAGCGGATTTGCCTACTTCAGCAGCGTTTTTCAATTCTTTCTTTTCGCCAACAACTACTTTTGATGGTAATGGAGTTCCAGAACTCATCAAGATTTGTTTTACTTGTTTGGCCGACAATTTTGGGAAATAAGAACGAATCATTGCCGCTACACCCGCTACATTTGGAGAAGCCATAGAAGTTCCTTGCAAATATTTGTATTTGTTATTCGGGATGGTAGCATAGATTTCCTCACCTGGAGCAAAAACATCTACATTGAAAGCGCCATAATTAGAAAAACCAGCGATTACTCCTTCGCCATAGTTATAGTTTAAAGCGCCAACTGTGATTACATTCGAAGCAAATTCTATTTTGTTATCGTCTGAATCATTTGGGAAATTAGCATTTTCAGCTAAATCAATATTAAGTCCATCATTTCCAGCTGCGTGTACAAAAAGCACATCTTTTTTCTCAGCGTATTTGATAGCGTCATACACCCATTGCTTGTGTGGTGAAAAACTTTTTCCAAAACTTCCGTTGATAACTTTAGCACCATTGTCTACTGCATAGCGAATAGCCAAAGCAATATCTTTATCATATTCATCTCCGTCTGGAACGGCACGAATGGTCATAATTTCAACATTGTTAGCAATCCCATCTCCGCCTAAATTGTTGTTTCGTGTTTGTGCAACAATCCCCGCAACGTGAGTTCCGTGTAAGGCCTCTTCTTTGTCTGGACCAAAAACAATATTGTTGCCATATTTAGTGTTTTTGATATCTTCTGGATTGTCTCCGACTGCTTTACGTCCGTCCAACTCCAAATTCAAATTGTAGTTCAATTGATCGTATACGTACTTACGGTATTCTTCGATTTGTCCTTTAAAGTCTGCTCCAGCATTGGTCAAAATTTGAGTCATCACGGCTTTCGCATTGGTCAACTCAGGCTCTGTAGTCGTAATAGCTTTTACTTCTTCTAAAGTATATACCTCTTTTTGCAAGTGTTTTTGCACGACTTTGTCAACGTTGATAATAAAATCAACTTGTTGCTTGTCTTGCATCGCCTCTGCATATTTTTTATCATAAGCTGCTTTGGCTTGTTTGTAGGCAGCTGAACCATCGTCGCCTTTTTTCACAATACGTGTCATTTCTAAGGTTTCGTGCAAATCGTTGCCCAAGAAATTCCAACCGTGTACATCGTCGATAAACCCATTTTTGTCATCGTCAATACCGTTGCCAGCAATTTCTTTCTTGTTGGTCCAAAGTACTGATTTCAAGTCTTCGTGCTCGATATCCACTCCAGAATCAATGATGCCTACAATGACTTTTTTTCCTTTTTTATCTTTGATTAACTCTGCATACATTTTGTCGACACTCATTCCTGGAATACTGTCTTTAGCCAAATCTAAATGCGACCAACGCTGCAATTGTTGCTCGGTTAATTTTCCTTTTTTACCCGTAAATGTCTGTGCATTCCCTGATAAACAAAAAGCCAATGCCAAAGCCAAAGCCCATTGGGTGTATTTTATTTTTTTCATTGATGATGAATTAGAATTAGTTTTTCTCTCCAAAAATAAGAGAAGTGAATTAGATAGCGTGCAATTGTTAACGGTTTTTTGTGAGAAAAGCAGGTTGCATCTGTTTCAAACCCTTTTTATTGATAGAAGTTTGTTTTTTACAACACCTCCTCACATTTAAAAACCTCTTTTAAACGAACGCCTTTTTCGGTGTGTTGTACCGTAATGATTTCGTTATGGGCATCGTGTTCTAAGAACAAAAAGTGGTTATGATCGGCTGCTGCGGTGAGTACTTTGTTTTTTTCGGGCATAGTCAGCAACGGGCGGGTGTCGTAGCCCATCACATAGGGCAATGGGATGTGACCAGCAGTTGCCAATAAATCGGCACAAAAAACGATGGTTTTTCCGTTATATGAAATATGTGGTAACATTTGCTTTTCGGTGTGGCCATCGGCGTAGAAAATGTCAAAACCCATTTCGGTTGATGCACCAAAATCACCTTCTGGACGTTGGATAAAATGAAGCTGACCGCTTTCTTGCATTGGCAAAATATTTTCGGATAGAAAGGAAGCTTTTTCTCGCGCATTGGGTTGTGTGGCCCATTGCCAATGGTTTTCGTTGGTCCAAAATTTAGCGTTTTTAAAAGCAGGTTCATAGCCTGTTCTGTCTTTATTCCACTGAATGCTTCCTCCGCAATGGTCAAAATGCAAATGGGTCATAAAAACATCGGTAATATCGTCGCGATAAAAACCGTACTTTGCCAAAGAAGCGTCCAAAGAATGACTGCCCCAAAGCGAATAGTATCCAAAAAACTTTTCGGATTGTTTGTTGCCCATTCCTGTATCTATCAAAATCAAGCGATTACCATCTTCGATTAACAAACAACGTGCGGCAATGTCTATCAAATTATTAGCATCGGCGGGATTGGTTTTGTTCCAAATGGTTTTGGGCACCACGCCAAACATAGCGCCTCCGTCTAGTTTAAAATTTCCAGTTTCTATAGCGTATAACTTCATTTTTGATTTTTATTTCAAAAGTATGATTTATTGTGAAGAAAAATGAAAATTATAAGTTAAGATAGGGATTTGCGTGAGGGATGGCAGTGGAGCTCTCCCGATTTTTCATCGGGAAGCGGGAACGTACAGCCCGACCCGAAGTTTTTACGTAGGGGCACGCCCAAATAAAAACAAATCCTCGTCTAAATCGCCTCAAACAATTTGCCTGGTAAAGGACGAATGACGCCTTTGAGTTCCATATTCAAGAGTAAACTCGAAAGTTTGAAAGTTGGCAATTGACAATCTATGGCAATACTATCAAGCATTTCTTTGCCAGATTGTAAAAGGTAATCATAGATTTTTTGTTCATCGGGCTCTAAAGCCACGAAGAGTTGTTTTTGAATGGCTTTTGGATTGGTTTGTATATCCCAATTGAGATTATAAATTAAATCGGCAGCACTTGTAATCATTGCTGCTTTTTGAGTTTTGATAAGATTATTGCATCCTAATGAATACTTATCAGTGGATCGCCCCGGAACCGCAAATACGTCACGATTATAATCATTGGCTATTTGGGCGGTGATTAATGAACCTCCTCGTTCGGCAGACTCTATGACGATAGTTGCCTGAGCCATACCGGCTACAATGCGATTGCGACGAACAAAATTTTCTTTATCTGGAGGGGTTGTACTCCAAAATTCGGAGATAAATCCGCCATTTTGTTCCATTTTTACCATGTATTTTTTATGGTTTTTGGGATAAATATGTTGCATCCCATGTGCTAAAACTCCAATAGTTTGAAGACCATGATCCATTGCTGCTTGGTGCGCCACTATATCCACACCATAGGCAAATCCGCTGATGATTACTGGGTTTAAGGGAGCCAAATCGGAGATGAATTGTTTGCAAAATTCGGTACCATAGGCGGTGATTTGACGCGTACCAACAATGCTAATCATTTTTTTATTGGTCCAATCTTGTTCGCCTGTACTGAACAAAAGTAGTGGACCATCAACACATTGTTTTAAGGATTCAGGATACTTTTTGTCTTGAAAAAACGAAACATTTATCTGATTATTAAGAAGGTAATCGAGTTCCGCTTGTGCTTTCGAAAATACGGTTGGGTCTTTTAAATTTTTAATGAGGGTCGCTCCTATTCCATCAATAGCAGCCAATTGCTGTGGTTTTGCTTTGAAAACGGCTTCGGCTGAACCTAAATGTTGTAGTAATTTCTTAGCAACTATGTCGCCAACCCCTTCAACACGCTGCAGGGCTAGCAGAAAAAATAAATCTTGATTGGTCATGCTTTTACTTTAAAATTTTGGCGTATAGAAAAAAGATTGAACAGAAATAAACCAAAAAACATCCTCAAAAAAAATTTTTTTTTTAAGAGGAATCAAATGGAACTATAGCTGATTCAAATGTAATAAGTTATTGAAAGTGAAATATATAAATTTTAATGGAATTTGTTAATAAAAATTGTGAATAAAATTTTGATAACTATTTTGGTTGGCTAACTTTGTTAGTATGAAAATCGAACAATACATCTCTCAGCTTTTGTACCGTTACCAATGTGTAGCTGTACCGGGTTTTGGTGCTTTTTTAACTGAAACACAGTCTGCTCAATTGCATGAAAGTAGCACGTCTTTTTTTCCGCCCAAAAAAATGATTTCGTTTAATGCGAATTTAAAAAACAATGATGGATTACTAGCGCATCACATCGCTCAAGCGGAAAAGACTTCTTACGATTATGCCGTAAGTGCCATTCAATTTGAAGTATTTAATTGGAAAAAAAGGTTAGAGACACACGGTGTTCTTTCTTTCAAAAACATTGGTACTTTTCGTTTGAATGCTGATGCTAACTTGGTCTTTACTGCTGAAGATAGCAACAATTATTTGACTAGTTCATTTGGACTTAGTCCGTTTGTTTCTCCAATGGTTAAAAGAGAACTATTCGAAAAAGCAGTTGAAGCAAAAACTTTAGTCGAAGAACCAATAATAAGACACACCCTTACTTTATCTCCTGAAGAAACTGAGGAAGAAGAAGTTACGAAAGGACAACGTTACCCATTTTTACGTTACGCAGCAATCTTTGTACTAGGTTTGGGCATCACTTCAAGTGTTGGTTATAGCATTTACCAAAAACAAATAGAAGATGCTACACTTTTGGTAGAAACATCGGTACAAAAAAAGGTACAAAGCAAAATACAAGAAGCTACCTTTTTTATTGAAAGTCCTATCCCAACAGTAACATTATCAGTTAAAACGAATCCGAAAAAAGAAGTAGTTTCGTTTAAATACCACATTATGGCAGGAGCTTACAGAAGTGAAGTTAATGCTAATAAAGAACTAAAAGAGTTGAAAAAATTAGGCTATGATGCCAAAAGAATTCCTGAGAACAAAAATGGTCTTTACCCAGTTGTTTATGGAAGCTATGCTACGTTTGCCGAGGCTCAAAAAGCTCAAAAAGAAATCATAGAAGACCATAATCCTGATGCTTGGATTTTGATTCAATCTTTATAAAAAACGAAAAACCTATTCACAAACGAATAGGTTTTTTTTTGTAAATCAGCTATTTAAACTCGCCTTAAACATTCGAAGTTCCTCCCAAGTGAAGGTTTCACCGTATTTTTCTTTTAGAGGTGCCAATGTTTCTTCACTATACCCATAAAAAGCCTCCGAAAGCGCTTTCAATTTATCTTCTGGCAGCACTGCTTCTATTTTTATTTTTTGTTGCGAAATTAGCTTGGTAATGTGTAGCAAGATGGTTTCTTTTGTCAACATTCGAAGAAGCGCTATTTCTGTTATGGTTTTACTTTCTAACCACAAAGCATAGGTTTCTTCAACGGTATTTTTCTTTTGTGTTTTGGTTCCTTTATCCTTTGATTTATAACGTATAACTGATGTTTCCTCTTCAAGTAAATTGGCATGTTGCTCATTAAAAGCATTCTTTACTTTTTCAATTTTATGGGACAAATAATTTTTAATCTCTGGAGAGGTTAATTTTTCTTTAGAAATAGTTTCCCCAGCAACAACTGTAGCGACTAAAAGTTGTGCTTTCATCAATCTAAGAACTGCTTTGGTCTGTAATTCTTCCAAAAGTGATAACTCCTCAAAATAACCTTTGGATTTCTTACTATACTGTGTTTCTTGCAATTTCCAAAGTAGGGATTCTACCATTGCATCCATTGGCTTCCAAAAATAGTCGAATGCTGCATTGATACGTTGTAAAATAAGATTGAGGTCAACCGTTTCATTTGCAAATAGTTTTTGAAGTTGCAAAATAAATTTAGACGCAGGCTCTAATAGCTGTTCCATAGTATCAGCTTGTTCCTTTGCCCAATTTGCATTCCTAGATTTAAGAGATGAATCAGAAGCCTCCTCATAACTAAAACGATGATTGCGCCATTCTTGTGCTAATTCCTTCCAATTGAAGGTCGTACACAAATAATCTAAAATGAAATGTTTGGTTTCAAAATGCAATGCCGATTGCAAATACGTATCACTAGCTTTATTTTGAGCATACTCCATCACATCTTGATCACTAGAAATACCATTCATTCGTAGCGGAGAAAGCAAAATAAGCCCTTCTAACGAACGCAAACGAGATAAAGCAACATATGCTTGTCCGGGTAAAAAAACTTGCGATACATCAATTGCTGCTTTGTCAAAAGTTAAACCTTGGCTTTTATGCACCGTAATTGCCCAAGCCAATTTGATGGGATACTGAACAAAAGTACCCAAAACTTCTTCTTGAATTTCCTTTGTAAGTGGGTCAACTTGATAACGGATGTTTTGCCATTCGTACTTTTCAACTTCTATTGTTTTGTTTTCCTCTGGAAAATGTACCCTAATTTCTTTCTCGGTCAAAGAGGCAATAGTTCCCATTTTCCCGTTAAAATATTGTTTATCAAAAGATAAATCATTTTTGACAAACATAATTTGTGCACCGACTTTTAATTCTAACTGCGAATCTAATGGATAAATCTTTTCAGGAAAATCTCCAGTAATCTCAGGATAAAAACGATATAATTTCCCTGCTAATTCTTTTAAGGATTCCGTATTAATCGTATCTGCTTTCGCATTATGAGTGGTCAAACAAATAAAACCTTTATTC
>JACCEA010838778.1_pt1 | contig 21925 bp, 25 predicted proteins | sample 7449851 | NCBI WGS metagenome assembly JACCEA01 (sample SAMN15323453, study PRJNA562643) | freshwater metagenome | isolation source: river surface water | place: USA:Blue River Watershed | collected 2017-08-18 | reverse complement strand
GAGCCCAGCGATTGTTAGTTGTGTTGGGTGTGAGTAGCCTCATCGCTGCCCCAACACTGTTCTGGTTCGAGGATTACATCAAATCCGGTATTGGCATCCTGGGAGTGATTCCAATCTTCCTTATTTGGTGGCTCCTAAGAATCTCTGTTCGACTCGTAGCCGACGCACCAGATGAGTACCTGGATGAGTTTCAGGTTCGACAGCGCGATCGCACTTATTTGCACTCCTTCCGCATCCTGGCTGCAATGATTTCTGCGCTGGCTGTGGCACTAATGATTTTTGTAATCTCAAAGGACTACGTCAGCATTGATTCAATCGATTACTACGAGATCTCTTTGACATTCGGTCAGGTCAATGCTCTTATCTGGTTGATCCTGGGATCGGTAATCCTGGTGCCAAACCTTGTCTTGGCTTGGAACCAAGCCAAGTCGGTGAAGTTCTAATGCCACTAGAAATCTGGATCTCGATAATCGCAGGTCTCGCGGTGGTGATTTTCGTCGCTCTGGGATCGGATAAGAAATGAATCTCGAACAACTAGGACTGGTTGGAGTATTCATCGCTGGAGCAATCCCTTGGTTTGAGGCAATTGCCGTTGTTCCAAGCGGAATCATCTTTGGGCTGGACCCCGTAGCGACCGTGATTGCCGCTGTGGTGGGTAACGCGCTCACCATCTTCGCCTTCTCCTACACAGGTTCCAGTATTCGCAGCTGGCTGATCCGACGCCGTGAGGCCCGGGGCAAAGTTGGTGAATCACCGAAGTTTGCCAAGGCGCTTGCCGCGTTTGATAAGTATGGCGTCTATGGGATGGCGGCACTGGGGCCGATAATCATCGGCACCCAGTTCGCAGCCGCAGCATCCGTAGCGGCCGGTGTCAAACCCTTTAGAGCCGCGATGCTAGTGACCATTTCCATGATTATTTGGGCCACCGGAATCGCTGGGGTAATGGTCGGGCTCAATCTAAACCTCAACGTCATCTAGTTATCCACAATCCCCTTGTCTATACTTTTGTATAGACAAAGGGATTGTGTTATGACTGAGCGAGTGACCAGAAAAGCATTCAAAAACGGTGGCAGTGTTGCCGTGCGTATCCCTAAAGGCTGGATCGAGGAGGATGCCGAGATTGATATTGTCAAGCGCGACGATGGCATCCTTGAGATTAGACCTCTAGACAAGGAGACTCGAATGAAAAGGCTGTTGGAGTTCCTTTGTCAGCAGCCGAAACTCTCTGAAAAAGATCTTCCCATGCCGGTCCGAGAAGACTGGTCGGATCGATTCCATCCCGACGAAATGTTTAGGGACTAGCGCTCGTGCCCAAGCGTCTTATCGATACTGACATCCTGCTTTTTGCACTTAGGGGAAATGCAACCGTGCTTGAAAAGTGGGCCAGATTGACCGCGAGTCAATGGGCAGTCTCAGCAATTTCGGGCTGCGAAATTCAAAAAGGGATTGAAGCCAACCCAACCACGCGGTCCAGTCAAAGAGCAGCTGTCTTTATGGCCGAAGTCGAGCTGGAGCCATTTACTGGTGAGGTCGCACTTGAGGCTGCGAGGATTCACCAAGCTCTGAAGAAAAAAGGGCTTTCGATTGGGCCTGCAGACGAACTTATTGCAGCCCAGGCAATCACAATGGGGGCTGTCCTGGTTACGAACAACACTAAGCACTTCAAGGACGTGCCCGGACTTAAGCTCGAAAACTGGCTTTAGGGCTGCAACCTGTTTGGTCCGCGGAACAGGAAGCTTGCCTCGCGGATGTTTGGTAGGTCGAGAAGCAGCATGACCACTCGGGTCAGACCCATACCAAAACCACCGTGGGTAGGCGCTCCGTAGCGGAAGAAGTCTAGGTAGAAACCGAGACCCTCGAGCTCTAGTCCCTTGTCCAAGACCTGCTTCTCCAGCACCTCGATGCGGTGTTCACGCTGAGCACCGGTAGTGATTTCGGTGCCCTTCCAGATCAGGTCGTAGCTCTTGGTCAGACTTGGGTTGTCCTCATGTCTCATGTGGTAGAACGGGCGAATGTTCTTCGGGTAGTCGGTTAGAAAGACAAACTCGTGGCCGAATTCCTCGGAAACGTGTGCGGCAATCTGGCGCTCACCCTCTGGGTCAAGGTCACCGTCCGCTCTTGGCACCTTATAGCCGCGAGCCTCAACAATCTTGTGGGCCTCGGCAAGTGGAATTCTTGGGAAAGGGACACTTGGCACCTTGATGTCAATGCCATACAGGCTCTGAATCTCTTCGCCATGCGCATCCTTGACCGCCTGGATGGCGCGAACCAAAAGCATCTCCTGGAACTGCATGACATCCTCATGAGAGTCAATCCAGCTCATCTCCATGTCGACCGAAATGAACTCGGTGGCGTGACGTGAGGTGAAAGACGGGTCCGCACGGAATACCGGTCCGATTTCGAACACCTTCCCTAGGCCTGCCATCATCGCCATCTGCTTATAGAACTGAGGGCTCTGTGCTAGGAAGGCGTGACCCTCAAAATACTCAAGCTTGAAGAGCTCGGCGTGAGACTCAGATGGTGAACCCATCAACTTAGGAGAGTGGATCTCCATGAAGTTGTGGTCAAGCCAAACTTCACGCCAGGTCTTTTCGATGGTGGTCTGAACGCGCATCATCAGGTTCAACTCTGGTCTGCGAAGGTCTAGGAACCTCCAGTCCAAACGCTTGTCAATCGAGGTGTCCTCGGCGATTGGGCTGTCAGGAAGTGAGCGTGAGACGACCTTGAGGTCGGTGAGCAAGATCTCAATCCCGTTTAGCTTTACACGCTCATCGTGCTTTAGGGTGCCGGTGATTTCAACAAAGGTGCCACCGGTGAGCGAGCTAACTACATCTGCGAGGGCATCCTCATCCGCAGGTCTTGGATAGGTCACCTGGACGCTACCGGACTCATCACGAATGATGATGAACTGGATTCGCTTCTGATCCCTCAGGGTCTCGACCCAACCACCGATGGTGACTGGACCGTCCTGAAGCGATGGCAGGGTGCCGATGAGCTTGCGATCTAACATTTTGACCTCTGAGAGTGAGCGAAGAAGAGTAACTGTCAAAGTTTAGCGAAGGTAGACTTTTGTGCATGCCCGCCTCTCGCCTTCACCTTGTGCGCCACGGCGAGGTTTTCAACCCTGATGGCGTGCTCTACGAGCGAATCGATGGCTTTGGGCTCAGTGAACTGGGTCATCAAATGGCTCAAGCCGCTGCGAGGCAACTAAAGACCGAAGGTGTCGAGATATCCAAGCTGGTGGTCTCGCCACTGCAGCGAACCAGGGAGTCGGCCAAGCCAATTGCCGAGCTTTATGGCATAGATCCGGTCATTGATGAGCGAGTTATTGAACCGTGGAACCTGTTTCGAGGTCTTCGCGTTGGGCCGAGAGCGCTACTGAAGCGACCCAGCATTCTGTTGAATCTCTATAACCCCTCAAGGCCAAGTTGGGGAGAGCCTTTCGCTGAGATTGCGGATCGCATGAGTTCGGCAGCCTTGGATCACTGGTCTGAGGTGGAGTCTGGGGATGTGGTGATCGTCTCTCACCAGTTGCCAATCTGGATGGTCTACCGATCGGCGAATGGCTTGAAGTTGCCGCACGATCCGCGCGACCGGCGCTGCTCGCTCTCCTCAATAACCTCATTCGAAGTTATTGATGGAAAACTCAGGGAGGTTGCTTATCGTGAACCTGGAATTGAGTTTGCCAACCAAGCGATTGATGGAGGAGCGGTTTGAAAAAAGAAACCGTTAGAAGGATCGCGATCACCTTAGTTGTGATGCTGGTTGCCTCATTCGTCATAACCCTCGCCGGCTGCACTCAGGACCCACTGGCTGAGCAGTATCGAGAAGGATCATCAAAGAACTACATCGCCGGCGATGGAACAGTTACCGAGTTTGCAAAGTCGGAGCGACCAACTTTTTCTGAATGGTCTGGCGAGACGGAAAGTGGGCTGTCGCTTCGCTCAGACTCGCTCAAAGGTTCGGTAGTGGTTATGAACTGGTGGTATGCGGCCTGCGCTCCGTGCCGCGCTGAAGCACCTGACCTCGCTGCACTCAGTAAAGAGTTTGAGGATCAAGGTGTGCAGTTTGTGGGAGTAAACGTTAGAGACACCCCAGAGACCGCCTTGGCTTTCGATCGAAAATTCGGCATCACTTTCCCATCGGTGATGGACGCTCAAAGTGGTGCGGTTTCACTTGCATTTACTGGAGTCGTTTCCCCAGCCGCTGTGCCCACCACCTTGGTGATCGACAAAGAGGGCAAAGTCGCATCAAGAATCTTGGGTCGCATCGACGCATCGATTCTGAGAACTTTGATCGAGAGCGTGGTAGCGGAGTGAACCCAGGTCAGGTGATCCTCGAGGGCTCACTGCTTATCGCTATTCCGCTGAGCTTGCTCGCGGGAATCCTGACCTTCGTCTCGCCATGTGTTTTGCCACTCGTGCCTGGATACCTTGGGTATGTTTCGGGTTCTGCAGCCCCGCGATCAAAAGTCCTGGCTGGCTCTGCACTATTTGTGCTGGGATTCACAGCAGTGTTCGTATCGCTGGGCGTTCTAGCTGGAACTGCAGGCTTGGTGTTCTTAGCCAGAAACCAGTGGATTCAAATGATGCTGGGTGCTGTGGTGGTCATTTTTGGTCTTGCCATGATCGGCCGGTTTTCGCTGCTTCAGCGAACTGTCAAACTGCCACTTTCCCCGAAGGTTGGTCTAGCAGGAGCACCGCTTTTGGGAATCGTGTTCGCACTTGGTTGGACTCCATGTATTGGACCGACTCTGTCTGCGGTCTTGGTGCTGGCTTCCGATAGCGGCGACCCGATACGAGGCGGAATTCTCGCCACTTTCTACTCGCTTGGAATTGGAATCCCCTTCCTGTTAATTGCAGCCGGATTTGGTTGGGCGAGCAAATCTGTTGGTTTTGTGAAACGGCACATCAGAGGTTTCAACCTCTTTGGTGGCGGTGTCTTGGTCGTCATTGGTTTGGCCATGGTGTCTGGGCTGTGGGGTCGATTCATGCTCTGGGTTCAGGAGGTGACAAGTGGCTTCCAACTTCTTCTCTAGCCTGGTCTTCTGGCCACGCTGGTTCTGGCGTCAACTCACCTCGATGCGAACCGCCCTGTTCTTACTACTGATGTTGGCCGTTGCAGCGGTTCCGGGTTCCCTATATCCGCAGCGCAGCGCCGATCCAAATGGTGTTCGTTTCTACTATGACGAGCAGCCAGAGTTTGCGGCATTTTTAGATGCGCTCCAGCTCTTCGATGTCTACACCTCAGTTTGGTTCTCTGCAATTTACATCTTGCTGTTTGTGTCGCTGGTTGGCTGTGTATTACCAAGGACCAAGATTCACTGGCATGCGCTCAGAGCTAAGCCCGTTAAGACCCCTGCAACACTGACTCGCATGCCCGAGCACAGAGTGGTAGAGGGATTAGATCTCGATACTGCCGCTGCGGTCCTGAAGAACAACAAGTTCCGGTTTGAGCAGCAAGGCAATTCACTGAGTGCGGAGAAGGGCTATCTAAAGGAAACTGGCAATCTGGTCTTTCACTACTCACTGATCGGAGTGCTATTAGGCGTTGGATTAGGTGGCGGCTTTGCTTTTTCGGGCCAGCGAGTAATTGTCGAGGGCGACAGTTTTGTGAATGCGCTGTCTTCCTACGACAGCTTCTCGCCGGGCCCGCTTTTCTATGAGGGAGAGCTCGAGCCGTTTACCCTCAAGCTAGATAAGTTCACCGTGGTTTATGACCTGCAGAACCGCGCGAATATCGGTCAACCAATTGACTTTATTGCCAATGTTGAACTCACCGACAAGGCTGGCTCCTCGGAGCATGAGATCAGGGTGAACTACCCGCTGGCCGTTCCCGGGGCAACGGTATACCTAACCGGTAATGGCTTTGCTCCGGTGGTGACTGTTTTTGATGGCGAGGGAAATGTTGCTTACTCCGGACCGGTGGTTTTCTTGCCGCAGGATGGCAACATGACCTCGCTCGGAGTTATCAAGGTTCCAGATTCCCTGCCCAAGCAGATTGGAATCATTTCCTTCTTCTACCCAACCGCGGAGAAATTGGAATCTGGGGCATACACATCGATCTACCCGGATCCGATCGATCCCCTCTTGACCATGAATGTCTACACCGGAGACCTTGGGCTAGATGGCGGAGTGCCAAGAAATGTGTATGCGCTTGACACCTCAAAGATGGATTTGGTAGCGGGTCGAAACGGTCCGAACCCGGCAGTAGAGCTCAGGGTTGGCGAAGTGGCAGAGCTACCGGGCGGGATAGGTTCTGTTCGCTTCGATGGGCTCTTGAGGTATGCCTCGGTTGATATCGCTCACAACCCAGGTGGTGTGTGGGTACTGCTCTTCTCGCTACTGGCCCTGGTCTCGGTAACTGTTTCACTGATGGTGCCAAGAAGACGAGTTTGGTTCAGGGATTTGGGGGATGGGAAAATAGAGGTCGCTGCTTTGGCTCGTGGCGACGATCCTGGACTGGGTGAGTTGGTTGACCGCTTGGTCGGGGAGTGTAAAGAAGGAAAGAAATGACACCGCAACTAAACGAGCCGCTATCGCAGATCTCGCTACTTTTTGTCACGGCCTCGATGGCTTTTATGGCGCTAGCGCTGATGCTCTTTTCTTTTCAGCTCGCGCAGCTCGGTAAAAGTGATTCCGTTTCCTCGAAGTTGACCGGTACCGAGAAGGCCGCCTTCTGGGTTACCGGTATTGGAACTTTGGTGTTGACCATCGGAGTTGTGCTCAGGGGTATTGCGGCTAACCGAGTCCCTTGGGCAAACATGTATGAGTTTTCGATCTCAGGTGCGCTGCTGATTTTGATGGTCTACCTGACGTCGCTAAAGATCAAAGACATTCGCTTCATCGGCACCTTTGTGGTCGGTTTTGTGCTTGTCACTCTCTTTGCCGCGGTGTCTTTGTTTTATGTCGAAGTGAAGACTCTGATGCCGGCGTTGCAGAGCTACTGGTTGGTGATTCACGTGGTGGTTGCAGTTCTGGCGACGGCGTTCTTCACTATTGCAGCCGCCTTCCACCTGAGCTACCTAATCAAGGCCGGATCCACGTCCAAGATCATGGCGGTTTTTCCAAGCCTTGAGTCACTGGAGCGCTACGCCTACCGCTTCAACGTGGTGGGTTTTGTGCTTTGGAGCTTTACTCTGATCGCGGGTGCAATCTGGGCGGAACGCGCCTGGCACCGCTATTGGGGTTGGGACACCAAAGAGGTTTGGACCTTCATCATCTGGGTGCTTTACGCGGGTTATCTCCACGCCATGGCAACCAGGGGTTGGAATGGAAAGCGGGCAGCCTGGCTTGGCCTAATCGCGTTTCTATCGGTGATCTTTAACTTCACCATCGTGAACCTCTTCTTCAAGGGGCTTCACGTTTACTCGGGGCTATAGCAGCTCCAAACAACGAGCCACTCGACTTCGCCAGAACTCTTGGCGCTCGGGGCTGGCCGAGTATTTTTCCAGTAAGTGCTCATCAACCCCGACCTGACCTGGTCTAAGTATCGATTGCTCTGGAAATAGCGGATTTTTAGCGATGTCACTAGCCAGCAAATTCAGGGTTCCAAGCCCGCAGTCAAACTCAAGGTCATCAAGTGCGCAGGCGAGATGAACACCCATGCTCAAGCCAACCGAGGTCTCGATGGCTGAACTAACCACGCTCTTCAGGCCAATCTCACGACTTAGCGCGAGCGCTGCCGAAACCCCCCCGAGCGGTTGTGCCTTCAACATCACCAGATCGGCCGCACCGGAGGCGGCGACCGCAATGGGATCGCTTGACTTTCTGATCAGCTCATCGGCACAGATCAGATACTTACCGGCTAGCTCTCTTCTAAGCTCAGCCATCTCATCAAGCGTGCGAACCGGCTGCTCTAGGTATTCGATATTGAAATCACTTAGTTTTTCAGTCAGCTCGAAAGCTTGCGCGACGGTGTAGCCCCCATTGGCATCGAGTCTGATTTTCGCATCGGGGTAGAGCTTCGCTACCGCCCTAATCCGATTCAGATCCTCCGTAAGCGATTCACCACTTTCGGCAACTTTGATCTTGACTGTCGAAAACCCTCCGTAGCGGGCAAGCACAGCCTCAATCTCAGAGGCGTCAACCGCGGGAAGGGTGGCATTGACTCGCACCTCATCCCGCACCAGCTCAGGTAGCTCATCGTTAGCAAAGCTCAGTGCGGCTCGAAGCCAAACACTTGCTTCCTGGTCTGAGTACTCAGGGAAGGGCGAAAACTCACTCCAGCGTTCCCCTTTGAATAACACCGCTTCGCGATGGGTTAGACCTCGAAACTTGGTGCGCATTGGGATGCTGACCACCCAAAAGTTTCCTAGCGCACCGCTCACGCGATTAGTCTAGGTGTATGCCAACTAAGGTCTCTGAGCTCTTCGATGCTCAAAACTGGAAAGCCATCGAGGGTTTCGAATCGCTCGAAGATGTCAGTTATCACCGGCACGTCGAGTTGGGTGTTGTCAGGATTGGGATTTCAAGGCCTGAGGTTCGAAATGCCTTTAGGCCCCAGACAGTTGACGAGCTTTATCGCGCGCTAGATCACGCCAGAATGCAACCCGATGTTGGTGTTGTGCTGCTAACTGGAAACGGACCTAGTGAAAAAGATGGCGGCTGGGCGTTCTGTTCAGGCGGTGACCAGAGGGTTCGAGGCAATGCCGGCTATGAATACGGCGATGCTTCCTCCGGAAGACTTCACATCCTTGAGGTTCAGCGCCTGATTCGTTTTATGCCCAAGGTAGTTATCGCCCTGGTTTCTGGCTGGGCTGCCGGTGGAGGACACTCGCTAAACGTGGTTTGTGATCTCTCAATCGCTTCCCGAGAGCACGCCAGGTTCAAGCAAACCGATGCTGATGTTGGCTCCTTTGATGCTGGCTACGGCTCGGCCTATCTAGCTAGGCAGACCGGCCAAAAGTTTGCTCGAGAGATTTTCTTCCTAGGTGCCGAATACGACGCGCAGCGCGCTTATGAAATGGGTGTGGTCAACAAGGTCGTGCCGCACGAAGAGCTTGAAAATGAGGGTATTGCTTGGGCAAAAGAAATCCTCGCCAAGTCACCAACTGCCATTCGCATGCTGAAGTATGCCTTCAACGCAGTCGATGACGGTCTGGTTGGCCAGCAGCTATTTGCCGGCGAGGCAACCAGATTGGCCTATGGCACCGATGAGGCCACCGAGGGTAAGAATGCGTTTTTAGAGAAGCGCAAACCTAACTGGTCTGACTACCCCTGGCACTTCTAATGAAGCCGCTAAAACTCGTCCCGGCCAACGACAGCTTTAGAGCACTGCAGTTGGCCATGGATGTAGTTCAGGGTAAGTCGGCTGGTTTCATAACTCCACCTGAGGTGCTCGGAGTGATGCCCGAGGTTCACGGTTTACCGGCAGAAGTCGATGATCACATCGGCTTCATTGTTGAGAGCTCTGGTTCCACCGGCACACCCAAGCGAATCTCACTATCAACTAAAGCCTTGCTCGCGAGCGCTGAGGCATCTGCAAATCGGATTGGCAGTGGACAGTGGCTCCTTGCCCTGCCAACCAATTTCATTGCCGGGATTAATGTTTTGGTTCGATCAGTGGTTGCCGATACTCAACCGATTCTTTTGAACACCCAGGTGCCATTCACGGCCGAAGCTTTTATTAGAGGTTCAGCTCTGATGGGAGAGAATCGCTACACCTCACTAGTGCCGTATCAACTTCGTAAATTGCTCGAAGCGGCAAGGGAAGACGCTTTTGTGTTCTCCGAACTTCGCAAGTTCAAAACCATTTTGGTTGGCGGGCAGCAGCCTAATTGGGCCGATGTTTTGGAACTTAGAACCATGGGAGTGAACGTGGTTGTCAGCTACGGCATGACTGAAACCTGTGGCGGTTGCGTCTACGACTCTGTCCCGCTAGATGGCGTTGGTGTGAGAATCGTCGATGATCGAATTGCAATCTCTGGGCCAACTCTTGCCGAGAATCTTGGCGAGGAGTTTCTGACCAATGACATTGGAGTCCTTACCGATGGCAAGCTCGAGGTTTTGGGCAGAGCGGATCGAGTAATTGTCTCAGGCGGGCTGAAGATCTCTTTGGATCGGGTGGAGGAGGCGGCACTAGCACTTGATGGGGTCAAAGAGGTTTGTGCTATTGCTCTCAATTCAGAGTGGGGTCAGTCGGTCGGGCTTGCCTATGTGGGTGCGGAGCGCGACTTTTCTGAACTCAGTGAACTCAGTCCTGCAGCCAGACCGAGACTAACCCTTCAGTTAGCTGAGATACCAAAGCTGAGTTCGGGAAAACCAGACCTGGTTGCAGTCGCGAACCTTTTGGCAAGTTAGCATTTGAGGCTATGGCTGATCTAAGAAGTTGGGTTTCGGGGGCAAGACTTAGGACCCTGCCGCTGGCGGTAGCCCCGGTTGCTTTGGGGGCCGCCACAGCTGAGGCAACACAGAATTTTGATCTATTGCTCACCCTGGGCGCACTCGCGGTCGCGTTGTTTTTGCAGATAGCGGTGAACTATGCCAATGACTACTCAGATGGCGTGCGGGGCACTGATGATTTTCGGGTTGGCCCAAAGCGTTTGACTGGTTCTGGTGCCGCTCGGGCTAAAGACGTCAAGCTCGTCGCATTTAGCTTTTTTGGGTTAGCAGCCCTAACCGGCCTAGCTCTGATTATCGCAACCGAGCAGTACTGGTTGCTAGCACTTGGAGCCTTGGCCATCTTGGCCGCCTGGTATTACACCGGAGGTAAGCACCCCTATGGCTATGCCGGCTTGGGTGAAGTGGTGGTCTTCGTCTTTTTTGGATTGGTGGCAACTGTTGGCACCAACTACCTGCAAACTCTGACCCTTGACCCGCTGGCTGTGGTGCTAGGTGCCGCGGCAGGGCTCTATGCCTCTGCCGTATTGCTGATAAATAACATTCGAGATCTCGAGACCGATACCAAGGCCGAGAAAAAGACCCTCGCCGTCAGGCTTGGGGACCGGCGCTCGCGGGTGTTGTTTTTGTTTCTGATCTTCATCCCGCTGGCGATCAACATCTTGCTGATTCTGATTTATCCAGCGACCCTGCTCGGGCTATTGAACATCCTGCTGTTGGTGCCGATTTCCGGTATTACCCTAAGTGGCAAGACCCCTAAAGAGCTGATCACCGGATTAAAGCTGACCAGCTATGCCGGGCTAGGGTTTGGATTACTTGTCGGAGCGGGTATCGCGCTCGTCAACTTCTGAGTGATCCAGAATCTGGTTCTCTAGATCGCTCTCAGGGTCCGTGTAACTACCTGCGTCATTTCTGGCCAGCTTTTTCGCAACCTGCTCACTCATTGCCCTGCGTTGCTTATCCAGGAACACCAGCGAGATAGCAAACGAGACGCTGGCGGCAATAATCGCAGCGAAAAATGGGTTGAAATCCAGCAGCATGAGAACCCCAAACAGTGCTGCAAATAATCCAAGTCGAAGGATCGAGTAGCTCAGCCATGGGTTTTTCATGCCATTAGTCTAAGTTGAGCAACTAGATAGGGTTGAGGTATGTCCAGAGTCGCAGTAATCACCATTGCTTTTCTCGTGATCTTCACAGTTTTCACGACGGTGTTTGCTGCCAGCGCGGATAAGTCAGAGGTTCGGCTGCTGCCGAAGTGGGCTTGGGTGCTGCTTTGCCTCCTCGTACCATTTTTCGGAGGCTTGCTTTACCTCATGGTTGGCCGCCCGTTGGCCAGGGGTCCAAAACCTCAAAAGCGTAAAACCGTTGCTCCAGATGATGATCCAAACTTCCTTCGCGATTTAGACAAGAAGCTCCGCAAGGACGATGAGAACAAAGACGATGGCAAAAAGGATGAGTCAAACTAAGTGACCTCCTCCCAGCTTTTTGCATCCCAGTTTGTAGCGCAGCTATATAACCTCGGGGTCAAGAGCTTCTACCTCGCACCGGGTGCTCGTTCCCAGGCGCTAGCCATTGCAGCTAATCAATTGGCCGCCCAAGGCTTGATTGATCTAACTGTTCGTCTTGATGAGAGATCGATGGGGTTTTTAGCTCTAGGCAGAGCTCTAGCTTCGGAGTATCCGGTTGCCTTGATCACCACGAGTGGCACTGCTGTAGCCAATCTGCACCCAGCGGTTTTGGAGGCCCATCACGCTGGTGTGCCGATGCTGCTTCTAACCGCAGACCGCCCGGCCAAGCTTCGTGGCCGAGGCGCTAACCAGACCACTGAGCAACCCGGCATTTTTGCCGGTGCGGTTCGTGACTGCATCGATGTTGATACTGATTCAGATCCTCGAAAAGTTGCCATCAGGGCCGTGGAGTTGGCCGTGGGGTCAGAGCAAAGACCAGGCCCGGTCCAGATCAACATTCAGTTCGCAGAGCCGCTCTCGGCAGCCGAACCCGATGCCAATGAGTTTGTTGCCAAAAGTTCAAGGCTGCAGCGACAGAATCACCCAAGTGAGCTGCAGGTAAAGGTTTCACAAAACGCTGTTGTGGTTGCAGGAGCGGGGGCCGGAGCGATTGCAAATGACTTTGCTCAAACTGCGAACCTGCCACTTCTTGCGGAGCCGAGCTCAGGAGCAAGGTTTGGATCCGCGCTGACGAACTACATCCGCTCCCTTGGCGAACTAGCTAGCGAGGTTGATCAGGTATTCGTATTTGGTAAGCCAACTCTCTCGAGGCCGGTTCTGAACCTACTTAGAAACGCCGAGTACTTTGTCCAAAAGCCAGAGCACTACGAGCCATTTGATGTGTTTGCTAAAGCCCAAGGGTTTGCCGATCGAATTGTGCCACTTGGCAGGGGATCCGATCAGTGGCTTGAGCGTTGGCAAGCAGAAGCGGAGTTAAGCCCTCGCGCAGAGTTGGTTTCGAAGGTTTGGGAAGCCACCGAGGCTCAAGACATCACCCTCTTTGGTGCTTCGGAGTTGATTCGAGTAGCCGAGCGCTGCGTTAAACCCAAGCGGGTCGAGGTTTATGCATCCAGAGGGTTGGCGGGGATTGATGGCTCGGTTTCAACCGCACTGGGTCTGGCCCAGGGTGGCAAAAGGGTGCGCGCTGTGATTGGCGACCTCACGCTTCTCCACGATGCCTCTGGCTTGAACCGCACCGGTTTAGGAGATCTTCAGGTGCAGGTGATTGTTGGAAATGATTCAGGTGGAGCCATCTTCTCGCATCTGGAAATGGCAGAAATTTTGCCCGCAAAGGATTTTGAAAATCTATTCACCACTCCGCAGCAAGTTGACATTGAAGCCCTGGCCAAGAGTTACGGCTGGCATTACATCCGCACTAACCCAGCGGAGCTGGACCAGCATCTTGATCGTGTCGGCTTTGTGTTGATTGACTGCGTTCTTTAGCGATCGAAGGCGTAACGCACAGCTTTGAATTTGAGTTCAGTCTCGGCCAGCTCGGCTTCCGGGTCACTCTCGGCGACAATTCCGCAGCCTGCAAAGGCCCTGATCTGGAGTTGCGGCTCGGTCTCGACCCGGCCTCCACGCAGCGCGATTGCCAATTCGCCACTTCCTAAGGCGCTGATCCAACCAACTGGGCCGGCATAACCGCCCCGGTCGAAGGGCTCGAGTTCGCGGATAACCTGCTGCGCCAGTTCTCTCGGTGTTCCGGCAACTGCGGCCGTGGGGTGTAAATAACTCACCGCATCCAAAAGCGTCACGCCTGGTTTGAGCTTGCCCCGAACATCGGTGGCGAGGTGCCATAGGTCGGGTAGAGCGAGTGAAAATGGCTCGGCATCTGTTTCCAAGTTCTCGCAAACCACACTCAGGGTTTGTTTGAGTGACTCAACCGCATAGGCATGCTCATGCTGGTTCTTGATGGAGTGCTTTAGGCCTTCCGCGATTGCGCGGTCGACATCGGGGTCCGTGCCTCGACCCGCGGTCCCAGCCAATACCCTGGCCGAAACCTCCCCAGATTCTGCTCTGAGCAGGAGTTCAGGTGAAGCACCAAAGTTACCCTCTACCAGATAAGTCCAGCAGTGGGGGTAGCGCTCAAAGAGTCTGCTGAGTGCCGGTTGTAAATCAGGTTGAGCACCAAGCGGCATCACGAGATCTCTGGCCAACACCACCTTTTCAAGCGCTGAGCTTTGAATCTTCTGGATGGCGATCTGGGTAGCCTGCTTGAATCCAGTTGAACTCTGGTCCCCCTGGAGAAATACACCGCTGGGTAGTTGACGCTGTAACGGCTCGGAAACACTCGAGAACTCTGTGACAAAGCTGACACCATCTCGAATCACCGTTAGTCTCGCGGGGATCACTACGGCAGATTCGAATTCACTATCGGCTGCGAACGTAACGCTCACAAACCCAAATAAGCCACTGCCCGAGAGTTTCACCTGATCATCAACCCGGCTATTGGCTGCCAGATCTTGGAAGGCTCTTGATAGCTCGGTAATTCGGTTCTCGCCCTTGGCGCTTAGTCGCAATGCAACGCCCTCGCCATAAAACTCTGACCCCTGTCGAAGAAACACCTGATCTGGGTTTTTAGGTTTGCTGGCGGGCGCAAAGAACGACCTGATCTCAAGCGCCATCGAATTCCTTAGTTTGTATAAGCATCTGTAGCAACCATTCAGGAAGCGCGCTTATTCTTTAGAGAGTTTAGAAGGGAGATGCTGTGCGCGTAAAACTGGTCGCTATTGCGCTACTAGCACTTCCCATTCTCGGGGCCAGCTCGGCTTTTGCAGACGAGGAAAAGGATCGTGCAATCCCTCCCGCAAAAGTTGGAACTATGGTCGACCCGCACGCCAATGAACCGATTGATTTAAGTGAGATCGAAATCACCACGCTGACTCCAGCCGATCGATTTGTTAATGCCACCACACCACTGGTGGTAGCGCTGGGGTTGGGTTCGGTAGCGCTGGTGATCTACACCCTGGCTCAGGGAGCGAAAGAGTCCCAGCCCGATTAGACTTCTGGGGTGACTAAGGCCGACCTCTCAAAATCCCCCGAGGCGGTTTCGGCTATGTTCGACTCTGTTGCGCACTCCTATGACAAGACCAATGATTTGCTCTCTTTTGGTCAGGCAAGACTCTGGCGCAGTGCGGTCCGAAAGGCCATAAACCCGAAGGCCGGAGAGCGCATTTTAGATATCGCCGCTGGTACCGGTACCAGTTCGATGGCGCTCTTGAAGCCCGGAGTTAGCGTCGTGGCTGCCGATTTCTCAAGGGGGATGCTGGATCAGGGCAGAAAGCGCTACCCGGAACTTGAGTTTGCGTTTGCAGATGCCATGAAACTCCCCTTTGCGCCTGAAGAGTTTGATGTTGTGACCATGAGTTTTGGACTTCGGAATGTGCAAGATCACAGAGTTGCCCTTGGTGAGTTTTTGAAGGTGCTGAAGCCGGGTGGCCGATTGGTGATTTGTGAGTTCTCGAAAGTTTCGGGAGTTTTTGGGCCGCTATATCGCTTCTACCTAAAGCACATCCTGCCTAGAATCTCGGCACTATTTAGCAAAAGCCCAGAGGCTTATGACTACCTTGCCGAGTCCATCGAGGCTTGGCCCGATCAAAAGAGTCTGGCTGCGGATATTGAGAAAGCTGGATTCAAAGAAGTGAAGTTCAAAAACCTGAGCTTGGGTATCGTGGCGCTACACATGGCGGTGAAGCCATGATCAAACTCCCATCCCAGCTTCGTAAGGTGACAGACCAGCGGCTTCTAAAGAGCATCGAGTCACGCATGGAGCTGGTTGAGGCGCGCCTGCTTGAAGCGACCAAGCACACTGACGCCATGGTCGATTCCATGGCTTCCCACCTGGCCAAAGCTGGCGGGAAGCGCGTGCGTCCAGTGTTACTGCTACTGACCTCAGAGCTTGGCGACCCGAGCAATCCAGAAATTCTCGATGCAGCGGTTGTGATGGAGATTACCCACCTCGCCACGCTTTACCACGATGACGTCATGGACCAGGCTTCAAAGCGCCGCGGTGTGGACTCAGCCCATATTGTTTGGGGCAACAACGTCGCCATTTTGACTGGTGACCTGCTTTTCGCGAGGGCATCAAACATCGTCGCTGGTTTGGGCGAAGAAGCTCTAACGCTTCAGGCCAAGGTCTTCGAGCAGTTGGTGCTGGGTCAGCTGCACGAAACTATCGGTCCAAAAGCAGGTCAAGATCCACTAGAGCACTACCTAGAGGTATTGCGCGATAAGACCGGTTCTTTGATTGCACTTTCGGCTCGATTGGGAGCTTTGCTCGCTGGAGCCGACAAGTCCTACCAAGAACCACTGCAGCTATTTGGTGAGCGCATTGGCGTTGCCTTCCAGTTGGTAGATGACCTGATTGATATCGAGTCGACCAAGGAAGAGTCCGGCAAGGTTGCCGGCACCGATTTGTTGGCAGGGGTTCCAACCCTGCCGGTGCTATTGCTGGCGAAGTTTGAGGACGCTGAATCCAAAGCGCTCTACCAAAAGATCACTTCGGGTTTCGATGCCGAGGAGCTACCGAGCGTCTTGGCTAGCCTTCGCTCTCACCCGGTAATGGAACAGGCTCGAGCAGAGACTGTTCGTTGGGGAGATCAAGCCATTGAGGCTGTCATGGCATTGCCAGCCGGCAGTGTCCGAGAAGCATTGGTGGCATTTGCAAAAGCGGTTGTGGACCGCAAGGGATAAGTAGGGAAGTTAGAAGTGTCAAAGCTAAGACTTGCAGTTGTTGGTGCGGGCCCAGCCGGCATCTACGCATCAGACCTGATTCTCAAAGCAGAACGTGACTTTGAAGTCTCTATTGACCTATTCGATTTGCTGCCAGCACCATATGGTCTGGTTCGTTATGGCGTAGCTCCCGACCACCCCAGAATCAAGGGCATCATCAGAGCTCTATATGAAGTTTTGGATCGCGGAGACATTCGCTTTTTTGGCAACGTAAAGTACGGCACCGACATCACACTCGATGACCTAAAGCAGCACTACAACGCGGTTATCTTCGCAACCGGTGCCATTAAAGATGCCGACCTAAACATTCCTGGCATCGAATTAGATGGTTCTTACGGTGCTGCAGACTTCGTGAACTGGTATGACGCGCACCCTGATTTTCCGCTCAGCTGGCCTCTCCACGCCAAAGAGATTGCGGTTATCGGTAACGGCAACGTTGCACTGGATGTTGCTCGCATGCTTATCAAGCGACCAGATGACCTACTCTCCACCGATATCCCAGATCACGTTTATCAAGGGCTGAAGGCATCACCCGTCACAGATGTGCACGTCTTTGGAAGACGTGGGCCAGCGCAAGTTAAGTTCTCACCACTTGAGCTTCGAGAGGCCCTTCACGTGGGGGGAGTTCAGTCAATCGTTTACGACGAGGACTTCCAATATGACGATGGTTCTCAGGCTGCTATTGACTCCAATAATCAGGTTCGTGTGATGGTAAAAACCCTCGAGGACCTTAGGGTGAACCCGCAGGCTCATGAAGAGCGCCGCCTGCATCTGCACTTTTTTGCAGCCCCGGTTGAGGTGCTTGGCGAAGATGGCAAGGTGAAAGCACTCCGCGTCGAGCGCACCGAACTCGACGGCACCGGTAACGTGAAGCCAACCGGTGAATTCCGAGAGTTCCCAGTTCAGGCTGTTTATCGAGCGGTTGGCTACTTTGGCTCCGCGGTCGACGAGATCCCATTCGATGAGAAGTACGGAGTAATCAAGAACTCCGAGGGTCGAGTGCTGGATGCCAATGGTGAGCAAATCCCGGGTGTCTACTGCACAGGTTGGATTAAGCGCGGACCGGTTGGTTTGATTGGTCACACCAAGGCCGATGCAATCGAAACCATTTCGCACGTCATTGCAGACCGCGCGATGTGGTGGACTCCATCAGAACCTTCAGAAGAAGCCGTGGTTGCCACCTTGCAACGAAAAGGTGTCGACTTTGTTGGTTGGCCGCAGTGGCTAAAGATTGATGCTCGCGAACGTGCGTTGGGCGAGGCCGAGGGTCGCGAAAGAATTAAGCTTTTCGAAAGATCGCAAATGGTAGCGATCTCGAAGGGTGAGTAGGTAGTTGGCTCGTCTCCCGGCTCAAAGGCTGCGCAAGGCACAGATCTCGATGCTTGCGGTTTTTGTGTTTATGGGTCACGCCGCCTTGGCCTCGGTTGCCTGGGTCCCCGAATACATCGACCGACTTGATGTCACTTTTGCCCAATGGGGAACCATCATTGGTTTAGGTGTAATTGGTTCGATCACTCCACTGCTTTTTGCCTCGCGAATCATCATGCGCTTTGGCTCTAGAACCGTGATTCGATTCGCGAACTACGGCGGCATGACAATGCTCGTTTCACTGGCCTGGAGCAATGACCCGCTGATTTGGTTTTTCCTAAATGCCGGCTTCAACTTTTTCATGTCGCTGCTGGGAGTATCGGTGAACTCCCATGCCGTGATGGTTCAGAAGCAGATCACGAAAAACATCATTGGTCGGCTCCACGCTGGCTGGAGCTTGGGTGCTGTTGCTGCAGCGGTTACAGGCGCACTTTCAACTGTCTTCATGACCTTGGAGCTTTTTCTTCTCATAGTCGCCGTCATCACATTGGTGGTTTTTGAGTTTTCGCTTCGCTGGCTGCTCTCCTCCGAGGAGGATGGCCACCTTGAGGAGAAGGCTCAGGTTGTGAAGCGCAAGTTCTGGCAGATGCCACAGCAGCTATGGCTTTTGGCAGCTGGTTTGTTCTGCGGTATCTATCCAGAGGTTGCGGTTATCGACTGGGCTGCAGTGTTTGCCCGTGATGTGCTGAATCTAGAAGTTGCACTTCGTTCCATGCCGTTTGCGGCATTCATGATTGGCATGATCATCGGTCGACTATCCATGACTCGTTTGGCAGATAACTACCACCCGCACTTCATTGCCTCTCGCGGATCCTTTATGGCTGCAATTGCCTTGGCGATTTCGGCCCTGTTCTCGGGCATGCTCAGCGACATTAGTTCGGGGCTTGGCCTGCTAGTAACGGTTTTTCTGTGGGGGTTGGCCGGTTTAGGCCTTTCACCAGTGAGTCCCGCCTTTTACTCGGCAGCGGGGCATGTCCCTGGAGTATCAACCTCATGGGCGGTTTCGAGACTGGGTCTAATCAACTCAACAACCGCCATCTTCGCTAAAGCTCTGATGGGTGCAACAGTTGAAGGAGTTGGCCTCTCCCTTGCCTTCTTCTTCCCAATCGCTCTCGCAATCGGATCGGGCATCATCGCCGGCGGCTTTGCGAAGCGAGCAAAGAGTCAGGAGCTTGAGGGGGCTGCTCCACCAACCGGACCAATCTCGATTGTGATTGAGCAGCGGGATAGATAGGCCATGACACTTCTAAAAATCACTAACACCCCGATGCGCTATGCCTGGGGTTCCACTGACTTGATTCCTGATTACCTAGGGTTTGAGGCAGATGGTCAACCCATGGCAGAAATCTGGTTCGGTACTCACAAAAATTCTCCATCGCAGGTTTTGGATTCCGAAGGCGGGAGCCTTGCTGATCGAGTTGGGGAGCTCGGTTACCTAGTCAAGTTCTTGGCCGCCGCTGCTCCACTCTCGATCCAGGCACATCCGTCCAAGGCGCGTGCTGAGGCGATGTTCACTCAGCATCACGCTTCCTACACCGACGCAAATCACAAGCCAGAGATGGTAATCGCTCTGACCGAGTTTCGAGCGCTGTGTGGCTTTCGGCCGGAGGCCGAGCTCAGGCCAGATCTTGAATCCTTAGCCCAGGCGTCTATTCACCTGGCCGGTCTCTGGGGAGATTACGAAGCCATGGGTCTTGAGGGGGCAGTCTCCTGGATCTACGCGGCCCCCGATAATGCTGTGAATCAGCTGGTGGCAAATGCCCCAGTGCTGGGCAGAAAACGCTCAAGACTTATCGAGGAGCTCTTTGAACGCTACCCGGGTGATCGCGGAATCCTGTTGTCAGTACTGATGAACCTGGTGTCTTTGGAGCCAGGGGAGGCGATGTTCTTGCCAGCTGGCAACATTCACGCCTACCTATTCGGTTTAGGTGTTGAAGTAATGGCAGCGAGCGATAATGTGCTGCGCGGGGGGCTCACTCCAAAGCCGATTGATGTCAAAGAACTGCAGCGAGTTTTGGACTACACCGAGTTAGCGGATCCGATTCTGAAGCCAAAGGTAATGAGCCGTGGGCTGACTCAGTTTCCGGTTCCAATCGATGATTTCCAGGTTTATAAGATCACGCCATCGGCAACTAATCTGCTGATTGATCTCGAGCTCAAGGGGAGCGCAATCGTGGTCTGCACCGAAGGGGAGCTCACGCTCTCGACCTCAAAGGATCAGCTGCTAACTCTGAAGCGTGGTGAGGCTGCCTTTATGGCAGAGGCCCGACTCTTCTCGGTATCAGGAAGTGGTGTCGGCTACCTGACGATGGGCTAGCGGTAGTTCACAAACTGCAAGTCGACCGGCAGGTCTTTGCCCTTCAGGAGAGCAATAACCTCTTGAAGATCATCGCGACTCTTGGAGCTGACTCGAAGTTCATCGCCTTGGATTTGAGCCTTTACGCTCTTTGGGCCTTCTTCGCGAATGATCTTTGAAACCTTCTTTGCGTTTTCTTGATCGATGCCATTTTTCATGGAGCACTCGATACGAAACTCCTTGCCCGATGGGTATGGGTCACCAGCTTCGAGGCTCTTTAGAGAAATGCCACGCTTTACAAGCTTGGACTGGAAAACATCCAAGACCGCCTCAGCGCGATCTTTGCTGTTTGCTTTGATCATTACCTTCTCGCCCGAGAACTCGATGGATGCATCGGTGCCCTTGAAGTCATAGCGCTGCTCGACTTCCTTCTGAGCCTGGGTCAGTGCGTTAGCAGTTTCCTGCTTGTCTACCTTGGAAACAATGTCAAAAGAAGAATCGGCCATGCCGGAAATTCTAATCGCGAGCGCGACGAGCGGTTGAGGAACGCACCAGCAATTCAATTGGCCACGGGGTTAGCTGCTCGACGTTTACTGGCTGCTTCTCATCCCCGGACTCCAGAATGTCAACCAGCATGTTTGCACCCTTTGCGCCCTGAGCATTTGGATTCTGGTCAATGGTAGATAGCCCGTAAAAATCACCAAGCGGGTGACCGTCCATGCCGATCACGCTAATGTCTTGCGGCACTCGATATCCCAGATCCCTGGCAGCCTGGATTGCGCCGAAACCCATCTCGTCCGCAGCGCAGAAAATCGCGGTTGGTGCACTTCTTGGGTCACCAAGCATCTGCTTCGCTGCGTGGTAGCCGCCACCGACGGTGAAGTCTGCCTCCGCTACCCACTCCGGTTTGAAATCTAGATTCGCATCCAAGAGTGCTTCTTGGTAACCGGTTCTGCGCAGCGATGGCTGATGAAAGTCCATCTCGGATGCTGGGGTTCCCGAGATCATTCCGATTTCGGTGTGTCCCATCGAGAGTAGGTGCAACGTTGCCAAACGGCCAGCACCCTCGTCGTCGATAGAAAGCGAGCGAGCCCCAGGGATTGGACCACCGATTCCAACAATTGGCTTTTGCAGAGCGGTTAGTTTTTCTAGCTCCTCATCGGTGAGCTTCACAGCAACCGTGAGTACACCATCGACTCGCTTACGAAGAACTAGGTCTTCAAAAACTCTTTTTCGGTTTACAGATCCACCGGACAGGTTGTAAAGCGTTACATCGTAGCCTCTGGAAACCATGGCATTTACAGCGCCATCGAGCACCGAAGAGAAATACCAGCGGTCAATAAACGGCATTACCACGCCGATGTTTTTCGCTCTTCCAGTCGCAAGGGTATAGGCAGATGAGGATGCTACGTATCCCAGCTCCTGCGCCGCTTTAAGCACCTTTTCACGGGCTTTTGCCGAGACGTGGCTCTTGCCATTTAGCGCTCGGGAGACGGTAGCTGTGGATACACCGGCATGCTGTGCAACTTCGATGATTCCAACCACAATCGCTACTGTAAAGCCTTTACAGTTTGGTCCGCTAGTGGCATTTCCAAAAATGGACTATTCTTTTCCCTTGCGCCCTAGGTGCATGGCTAGTTACCCAAGCGGCCAAAGGGATCTGACTGTAAATCAGCCGG
>JACCEA011332630.1_pt1 | contig 21935 bp, 20 predicted proteins | sample 7449851 | NCBI WGS metagenome assembly JACCEA01 (sample SAMN15323453, study PRJNA562643) | freshwater metagenome | isolation source: river surface water | place: USA:Blue River Watershed | collected 2017-08-18 | reverse complement strand
GCTTCAGTTTGGCAAAATTTATCATCTGGTTGGTATTATTTCAATGTGTTTGATAATGTTTGTGAAGTACATGATAGTGTTTTTGTTGATATTTTGAACCCTCCAATGGCTCAATTTACAGCAACTCCAAGTTCTGGATGTTCACCGTTAACGGTCAATTTGATTAATACAAGTCAAAATGCGTTGAATTACATCTGGGATTTTGGAAATGGTCAAAATGCGAACGTAACAACAACAGCAAATCAGGTTCAAATTTATAATTCATCTGCTGTTGTTCGTTTGATTGCTGCTCAAGGAAATTGTGCTGATACTGCTTATCAAACTATCACAGTAAATATCTGTGGTTGTATGGATCCAAATGCTACAAATTACAATCCTTTGGCAAATTTTGATGATGGTTCTTGTATGTATCCAACTCCAATTGTCGAGGTTCCAAACGTTTTCACTCCAAATGGTGATAACGCAAATGATTTATTCTATTTGACAACAGAAAACTCGACTTCTATTGAGCTAACGATCCTAAACCGTTGGGGCAATGTAATGTATAATAAAGAAGGTGTTAATCCTGCTTGGGACGGTAAATCTCAAGGCGGCGCTTTAGCTGACGAAGGAGTATACTTCTATAAATACATTGTGAAAGGATTCAATGACCAAGTAGTTGAAGGTCATGGATTCTTACATCTGGTAAGACACTAATTTTAGAAAACAGAATATAAAAAAAGGCGACTATTTCAGTCGCCTTTTTTGTTATCAACTAGTTTGGTTGAAGCGTTAATATAAGAAGTTATTATATGGATAGCGCACCTTAAAAATACGTTTCACTTCTTCGTAAATGGTCATTTTTAATTCTTCAATATTTTCTTTGTCCGTTGCAGAAATGAAAACACAGTTCTTGTTGTTTAGTTTGGCCATCCATGTCTTTTTCAATTCTTCCAAGGTCAATTGGTCCTCTGTTGGAGGATTCGGGTCATTCTCATCGCGTTTCGCTGGAACGTATGCATCTATTTTATTGAAAACAAGAATCGTTGGTTTCTCCGTTTTATCCAACTCATTCAAGGTTTCGTTTACAATGTTGTATTGATCCTCAAAGGTTTCATGCGAAATATCTACAACATGCACCAATAAGTCTGCTTCACGAACCTCGTCTAAGGTTGATTTAAACGATTCTACAAGCTGATGAGGTAATTTGCGTATGAATCCAACTGTATCTGTTAATAAGAACGGTAAATTCTCAATAACGACTTTACGGACTGTAGTGTCCAAAGTGGCGAATAGCTTGTTTTCAGCAAAAACTTCAGACTTCGATAATAAATTCATCAACGTACTTTTTCCAACATTGGTGTAACCTACTAATGCAACACGTACAAGTTGACCGCGATTACTTCGTTGAACAGCCATTTGTTTATCTATTTCCTTCAATTTTTCCTTCATCAAGGAAATGCGTTGTTGAATCACGCGTCGATCTGATTCTATTTGTGATTCACCTGGTCCTCTCAAACCAATACCACCTTTTTGACGTTCCAAGTGTGTCCACATTCGTGTCAATCGCGGAAGCATGTATTGTAATTGTGCAAGTTCAACCTGTGTCTTCGCATGAGACGTTCGCGCTCTACTTGCGAAAATATCTAGAATTAAAATGTTTCGATCGAGAATTTTACATTCTAATTCGCGCTCAATATTGCGCAATTGGGAAGGAGAAAGCTCATCATCAAAAATGACAAGTTCAACACCTTCTGCTTTTATATAATCTTTAATTTCTTGAAGTTTCCCTGTGCCAACAAAGGTTCGAGGATTCGCCATTGGCAGCTTTTGAAGAAATTTCTTTTTAGTAATTGCTCCTGCTGTTTCAGCAAGGAATTCTAATTCTTCCAAATATTCTATTGCCGTTTCCTCTTTTATTTCTGAAGTAATTACACCAACTAATACGCATAATTCCTCAACAGCATCAACGGTAACGTGTCCTTCTTGCATAATTATTTTCTCATTCCTTTTACGTATTCAGCAACAGCTGATACATTTTCTTTTGTCTCCAATGCACTTTTCATTGGAGGCATTCCGTTTTTCCCTTCATTGATTCGCTGAAGAACCTCGTTATCAGATAATGTTGAAACCGTCAAATCTTTTGCACCAGAAGCACCCAATTTTCCATCTTCTCCATGACAAACTGCACAATTTTCTACATACAGTTCCTTGCCACTTGGAGGCAACTTGGCTTCCGTAGCATTTGATTTTGTTCCAGAATTACAGGAAAAAATTAATAGACAAGAAGTTGATCCAACAAGAGTTAGAACCAAGCTCCGCCAAGCGCTGTTCTGAAAGGCCATGGAATAAATGCAATAATTAATAACAAGCCGATTACATACCAAGTAACAATCTTTTTGTGTTTATCAGCATTTTCAGTTGCTTTCTCTGCTTTCTTGCGACCAATCGTGATAACAACTATCGCTAAAAGCATTCCAATGAAATGTTCTAAACCGAAGAAACGGTGCATACCATTTGCATCTGTCATCCATTCACCTTCAAAAGAAACTTTGTGTCTTGAATTGATAAAATACAATCCCAATCCAATCAATAATTGCGTGTGAAGTGTAATCATCGCAAATAGATTTAGCATTTTATCTTTCTTCTCGTAAGTTCCTTTTGATCTTGAAACAAGCGCATTAACAATTGCAGCAACTAATAATATCAATGCAATCCAACGTAGCCCTGAATGGGCGTGTAATAAACCATTATACATAATCTCTCAAATTTTTACCAAAAATAACTAAAAAAGAAACAAAAGACGGTTTTCATTAATCCATCCGTTTTAATTAATTTCACGTTTTTAATTCAATTTTCGAATGAAGATAAGTTTATTTCTTTTTTGCATCTTTTTCGGTTATGCCTTTGGACAATTAACACCTCAAAATGGTACGGTTGACTCTAAAGCTACGTATTACGCCTTGAAAAATGCAACAATTGTGGTGTCGCCAACCAAGACAATACACAATGGAACCTTGTTGATTAAAAATGACGAAATTGTTGATGCAGGATTACTCGTTTCAATTCCAGATGGGGCAATTGAAATTGACTGTAATGGTAAAACAATTTTACCAGGTTTTATTGAGTTGAACGCCTCAGTAGGTTTGCCAAATCCAGTACAGCCAAGTTTTTCTTTCAGACCACAATTGGAAAGTGCAAAGCCAGGAGCTTATTATTGGAATGACGCTGTACATCCGGAAATTGAAGCGAATTCACTTTATTCAATCGATGCCAAAGCAAACAATGAGTTAAAAAAGTTTGGATTTTGTTCGGCCATTACTCACGTGAATGATGGAATTTTCCAAGGTTCTGGAGCATTGGTTGGACTTGGTAATGAAGCCGTTCACAACCAAATATTAACGGCAAAAGCTGCTCAATTTTTATCCTTCAATAAAGGTGTGTCCCATCAAACGTATCCATCTTCGCAAATGGGTTCTATTGCACTTATTCGTCAAGTGTATTGCGACGCAAAATGGTATGAAACGTCTGATAAATCAACTTTAAATCTGTCACTTGATGCTTTAAATCAATCCAAGAATTTGCCATCATTTTTCTACACAGAAGACAAATGGGAAATCTTTCGAGCTGCGAAAATTGCCAAAGAGTTTGGGTTGAACTATGCATTTTTCGGTTCTGGGAATGAATACATGGCACTCGATGAATTGAAAAAACTCGGTTCAACAATAATTTTACCATTGAATTTCCCTGCTGCTTATGATGTGAAAGATCCTTATGTCAACCGTGAAATACCTTTGAGTGATTTAAAACACTGGGAATTGGCGCCGTCGAATCCTTACTTTTTACAAGAAAATGGTATTCCATTTTGTTTTACAATGACAGGACTGAAAAACGGTGATGAATTTTGGAAAAACATCCGAAAAGCAATGGAACGTGGATTAACAGCTGAAAAAGCACTTGAAGCATTGACTGTAAATCCGGCTAAACTTGCGCATGCGGAACAATTCCTTGGAACATTGGATAAAGGGAAAAAAGCCTGTTTTACGGTTTATACTGAAAATCCGTTTGAAAAGGAGGCTGTTTTACTCGAATCATGGGTTCTTGGACAACAAGAAGTTCATCAAGCAATTTCAAGTCATGATATTGCAGGTCGTTACAATATTGTGATTGATGGGAAACAATATCCAATCGAAATTTCTCCTGAAGGACTCGGTTGGACAGGTAAAATTCAAGTCGTTAAGTCTGCAAATGATCCAAAAAATCCATCTAAAAAGGATACGCTGAATCCGAAAATGTTTGTTCAACTTGTTGGGGAAGATGTAACCTTACAATTTAACATGAGTGATGAAAATTTCAATGGTAGTATTAATCTCCATGGAAAAGTTAGAACCAAGTTTGGAGTTTTTGAAGGGGATGGAACAATTCCTTCAGGTAAATGGATACAATGGTCAGCAATTCGCAATGATAAATTAGATGCGAAAAGAGAAGCAACGAATGTATCCCTAGACACTAGTTATTCATCACATATTTGGTCGCCTAACATGGCTTATGGTTTTACCAAGGAGCCAACAACTGAAACGATCGTATTTAGAAATGCCACAGTTTGGACCAATGAGTCACAAGGAATTTTGCACGACGCTACTGTAATTGTCAGCAATGGAAAAATTAGCTTTGTTGGAACAGGTAACTTTATGATTCCTGCTGGAGCAAAAGTAATCGATGCGAAAGGTAAACACTTAACATCGGGCATTATCGATGAACATTCACATATTGCTATTTCCAAAGGTGTAAACGAAGGAGGTCAAGCCATTTCCGCAGAGGTGAGTATTGCCGATGTTGTGAATCCAGATGATATCAATATTTACAGACAATTATCTGGTGGTGTAACTGCTGCTCAATTGTTGCATGGATCAGCAAATCCAATTGGTGGTCAATCAGCATTGATCAAATTAAAATGGGGTTATGAACCTGAAGCATTTTTAATTCCAAATGCACCTAAATTTATAAAGTGTGCGCTTGGGGAAAATGTGAAACAAGCCAATTGGGGAGATTTTAATACTGTCCGCTTTCCTCAAACAAGAATGGGAGTTGAACAAGTATTTTATGACGGATTTTTACGTGCAAAAGCATACGAAGAGGAATGGAAATTATACAATTCAGGAAAGAGTAGTTTAACTACCGCACCACGTAAAGACCTTGAATTGGAAGTATTGTTGGAGATTTTGCATGGACAACGATTTATAACATGTCATTCGTATGTTCAATCTGAGATCAATATGTTGATGCACATGGCAGATTCCATGGGTTTCAAAATCAATACATTTACCCACATTCTTGAGGGCTACAAAGTAGCTGACAAGATGAAAGAACATGGAGTAGGAGCTTCTACATTTTCTGATTGGTGGGCTTATAAGTTTGAAGTGAATGATGCGATTCCATATAATGCGAAATTAATGGCCGATCAAGGGTTAATCGTTGCAATCAACTCTGATGATGCAGAAATGGGTCGTCGTCTGAATCAAGAAGCTGCAAAATCAGTGAAATATGGTGGAATGAGCGAAGAAGAAGCTTGGAAAATGGTCACTTTGAATCCTGCAAAATTATTGCATTTGGATGATCGCATGGGAAGTTTAAAAGTGGGTAAAGATGCAGATATTGTTTTGTGGACAGCAAATCCATTGAGTATTGAAGCAAAAGTTGAAATGACACTGGTTGATGGAGAGGTTTTATTTGATAGTGTTAGGGATTATCAGATGCGTTTGGAGAACCAACGTGAAAAGTCACGACTTGTAAGTAAAATGCTTGCTTCAAACGAAAAGGGTGAAACTACGAAACCATTCTTTAAACGTAAAAGACGCCATTTCCACTGCGATACAATTGGAGAAGAAGGATCAGAAGGAGAAAATAGCCATTAATTGAGAACATGATGAAATTGAAATTAATAGTCCTTTTTAGTGTTTTGACAACCTTGAGTTTTAGTCAAAATCCTAAATCTATTTTATTACTAAATGGATATTTGCACATTGGAAATGGGGATGTCATTGAAAGTGCATTAGTTGGAATACGTGATAACAAAATTGATGTTGTATTGAATTCTTTGGCAACGAGTTATAAGAAAGAAGAATGGGATACAATAATCGATTTGGAAGGGAAACATATTTATCCCGGATTTATTGCACCGAATTCAACGTTAGGTTTAACCGAAATAGATGCTGTTCGTGCGACAAGAGACTTCAATGAGGTTGGTGCTTTTAATCCACATGTGCGCACACAAATAGCCTACAATGTTGAATCAAAAGTAATCAGCACTGTACGTACCAATGGCGTTTTGTTTGCTCAGGCGACTCCTCGTGGAGGTGAAATTTCAGGAACATCTTCTGTCATGGCGATGGATGGATGGAATTGGGAAGATGCTACCATATTAGCAGATGATGGCATTCATGTAAATTGGCCTTCTAGTGCGGTGAATTACTCTGAACCAGGAAAGGATTTAACAAAGAATGATGGGTATGTAGCGGCCAAAAAAGTAATATATGACTTCTTTGAGTTGTCTAAAGTATACGCAAAAGGAGAAAACGATAAGATCGATATTCGTTTGGAAGCTATGATTGACTGTTTTAAAGGAAATAAACGTGTTTATTTGCATGCAGATGATTTACAGCAATTAAACGACATCATTGATTTTGCAAAACACTTTGAATTGAATTTCCCAGTGATTGTTGGTGGTTATGATAGTTATTTAATTACGCGTTTGTTGAAGGATGCAAAAATTCCTGTGATGTTGGGTAGAACACATAGCTTACCTAGAAATGAAGAAGATCCAGTTGATTTACCTTATCGCATTCCGGCGTTATTGCAAGAAGGAGGCGTTTTGTTTTGTTTGCAGAATGAAGGAGATATGGAAGCAATGAATGCTAGAAATCTTCCTTTTCAAGCTGGCACAGCTATGGCTTATGGCTTGACAGAGGAACAAGCGATTCAGTCAATATCATTGAATGCATGTAAAATAATGGGAATTGATAAAGAATATGGAACCCTTGAAGTCGGGAAATCGGCAACCTTGTTTGTATCTGAAGGGAATGCTATGGATATGCGCACAAATCAAGTTACCTTAGCTTTAATTCGCGGGCAATTTATGTCGCTGGATAATTCACAAAAAGAATTGTATTCTAAATACCAGAAAAAATACAAAAAATAGGAAAACACAAGAATAAAAAAAGCCATTCAGCTAAAAGTTGAATGGCTTTTTTGTGTTTAAAGAATCTTTAATTTATAGAGAGTTTTTTCGTCCACTTTTGATTGCCACTCAGTAGTTGAAGAATGAAATAACCACTTGGAACGTCATTGATTTCAAGGTTCATTTTTGAACCACTTGACCAAGTCCATTCTTTGACAATTCTACCTGTTAGATCCACCAATTGCACTGTTTCAATTGCACTGTCATCACTTACCTCTACAGTTATGAACTCATCTGCTGGATTCGGATAAATATTCCATGATATGAATGAATTTTCAGTAATTCCAAGATTGACATTAAATGGATTTGAAACATGAACACAACCAAAAGAATCAACAATTTCAACCTTATAAACTCCAGTCATCATGGCATTTATAGTATCGTTTGTTTGTCCACTGATTGCAAAATCATTCAGTAACCATTGGATCGTGTAACCATTTGGAACATTTCCTGCAATCAAAACGCCGTTTGCGCCTAATGAAATTGTTGGCACAATGGATGGATTACAATAGACAGCTGTCATTGTATCAGAAAATGCAACACAACCTGTTGAATTGATTGCAATAACATGATAAATTCCACTTTGTGTAACAAGATAAGATGTAGATGTTGCATTTGTAATTGGACTTCCATTGAAATACCATTGATAAGCATAACCTAAATCAGGTGTAGAAAGTGTATGACTAGGTGTGTCGTAAGCAATTGTTGGATCGTTCGGATAGCCATAAACATGGATTGTATCTTGAGAAATAACAATTGGATTTGGATAAATAATTTGATGATTGACAGTGTAATTTACGGTTGATGTACCCGCAGTACAGCCACCACAACCATTTAAACTTAAGGTTGTACTACCCATTAAATCATCTGCACCAAGAATTACTTCACCAAAACTGTCGTCCGCATCATAAACTGTAATCGTATAAGTGTTAGCTGCATTCAAAACAAGACTTGTTGTCCAACTAACAGGTGGGTTTTGATCTCCAATAATGGTTGATTGATAGATTGGATTTCCATTTTCCTTAATAATGAAATAGGCATCCGCATTGTCATAAGATGGAAAGCCACCACCGTAATTACTCATTGCTGAAATTCCAACACCTGTTAATGTATATACGTCAATTGTATCTAAATTGTCCCAAGCTTTGTATTGAACAACATAATCACCAGGAGTTGTATAAACTTGTGGAACTGGATTTTCCAGTGTGGAAATATTTCCATTACCAAAATCCCACCAGTAAGCTAACTCACCTGGATTATTATTCGTGAAATCAACCGTAATTGGTGAACATCCAGAAGCGCCAACCATTGAGAAACCGTTATTGGAAACACTCACATTATTTGGTAAGATTTCCATGTAGATTTGGAATGTAAATGGATAACCACTAATAACAGTTAAATCAGCCAATACTGTAACATCAATCGTATAACTTCCTGCAAGAAGCGGTGTTCCTGAGATGTTGACACAACCTAATTGAGAAACTTGGGGATTGTAATCACAGTTCGTTGCAAAATTATTGCATTGCCATGATAGTCCAACTGGTAATGAAACCGAGTAAATGTGAAAATTGGTAAAATCATAACCCATAGTATCCAAAGGCATGAAAAAAGTAATATCGGTGCTATAGGCTTGTCCTACATAACCTGTAGGAAGAGTGTCTGGATAAATACCCGTTTGTGTTTGTGTTGAGTCGATCGTACAAATTTGACTTTGGCCATAGAACGAAATCAATACAAGTAGTGTAGTTAATATTTTAAGCATAGTCTTTAGTTTTACGGACTAAATGTACAATTTTATTCAATAACTTTTTATGAAAAGGACTCAGCGTTGATAATTGAGAATAAGTTGGAAAAAACGAAAGTTTTCAATGAATTTTTCTAATTTTGAATCATTCAAAATAACAAGTATAAATTTAAAAATTACAAATATGGCTTTCGAATTACCAAATTTACCGTATGCGTACGATGCTTTAGAGCCGCATATTGATGCACGAACAATGGAAATCCACCATTCAAAACACCACCAAGCATATATTACAAATTTAAATGCTGCAATCGCTGGTACAGAATTAGAAGGACAATCAATCGAAGAGATTTTAAAAGTATGTAAAGACAAACCAGCTGTTCGTAATAACGGTGGAGGATTTTGGAATCACAATTTATTCTGGGAAGTGATGGCACCAAATGCAGGTGGCGAGCCAACAGGTGAATTAGCTGAAGCAATCAACAGTGCGTTTGGATCTTTTACAGCGTTTAAAGAGGAATTTGCAAAAGCTGGAGCAACACGTTTCGGTTCAGGATGGGCATGGTTATGCGTTGAAGGAGGAAAATTAGTAGTATGTTCTACTCCAAATCAAGATAATCCATTAATGGGAGAAGGGTGTAACGGAACGCCAATTTTGGCAATGGACGTTTGGGAACATGCTTATTACTTGCATTATCAAAATCGTCGTCCTGATTATATTAATGCATTTTTTAACGTAATTAATTGGGGTGTTGTAGCTGCGAAATATGCTGCTGCGAAATAAGAAATCTAATTTTTTATGATAGAAGCCTAGAAGAAATTCTAGGCTTTTTTATGATTAGAATATTAATCTACTGCTTCAATTGATACGATTTCAGGAGCCATAATTTTAACAGCTTCTTCTAGACCTGCCTTTAATGTCATTACGCTCATCGAGCAATCACTGCAAGCGCCAAGTAGACGAACACGCGCAATGGCATCATCCGTAATTTCTACTAATTCCATATCGCCACCATCAGCGTGCAAAAAGGGACGCAATTGTTCTATTGCCTCGTTTACTTTCCCACTAATCTCTTCTTTATTCAATTCCATGAGTTATACCTTAGCCGATTTACGTTCTTTAACTGCTTGAACGTTCGCAACAAAAGTACGAACTAATTCGTCAAATGCATTTGCTGTTGGTGTATTTTCTTGAAATACAGCAGGTCTACCTGCATCGCCAGCTTCACGCACACTTTGAACCAAAGGAATATGACCCAAAAATGGTACGTTCATTCCTTCTGCTAAGTTTTTTGCGCCATCACGTCCAAAAATATAATATTTGTTTTCAGGTAATTCAGCTGGAGTGAACCAAGCCATATTTTCCACTATTCCAACTACAGGTACATTTACTGTATCCATTTGGAACATGTAAACTCCACGTCTAGCATCAGCCAAAGCAACTTCTTGAGGAGTAGAAACGATAATTGCACCATCTAATGGAACGGTTTGTACCAATGATAGATGAATGTCTCCAGTACCAGGAGGTAAATCAATGAGTAAGAAATCCAATTCACCCCAATATGCATCGGTAAACATCTGTGTCATGGCTTTGGCAGCCATTGGACCACGCCATACTACTGCATTGTCTTGTTCTGTAAAGAAACCAATTGACAGCAATTTTATGCCATATGAAATCACTGGATTAATCATTGGTGTTCCTTCTACATCAATCATGGTAGGACGTTCATTCACAACATCGAACATTGTTGGCATAGATGGACCGTAAATATCAGCATCCACGATTCCAACACGATATCCCGCTTTCGCCAATCCACCCGCTAAATTTGCTGTAACAGTTGATTTTCCAACTCCACCTTTTCCAGAAGAAATAGCAATGATGTGTTTTACATCTGGTAAAATTTTGCGACGAACTTTACTTGCTTCTGTAGGAATCGGCTTCACTTGGCAATTGATTGTTATTTCCTGACCGAAAACGCGTTTCAAATTAAACTCAACAGCTTCTTGCATACGTTTTCTTGCATGCATCGCTGGGTTTGAAACATGCACCACCAAACTGATTTCATTACTTGAAAGTTGCAAGTCTTCAACAAGGTTCAATGAAACAATGTCTTTTTTTAAATCTGGTTCTTGAATATTACCAAGTACCTCCAAACAATTTTCACGATTCAATTCCATGGTACAAAATTAAGCAAAAAAAAAGGTTGTCACGCTTGGACAACCTTAATCTTATTTTTGATTTTTTTATTTAATTGGTTTAAACGATTTTATCGATTTTGCCATTAATTCAATGATGTTTTTCGCTTCATAACCTTCATCACGACTTCTTAACTCATAGGTAATTCCATCAATTATCTTTTGCCCATAAACATGATAGGATTTATGCTCAACACCCACTTTCGGGGACGCTTTTTTCGATCCTTTAACAATCAATTTACGTTCATAAACAATCAAATCTTTCTCGTCAACTAAGTAGTTGATATCGAATACTTCTTGTTCCTTAAGTTCTTTTTTCTTGTATTCTACCATGTCGGTATAATCACCATAATCTTCAATGTGTAAATTGAAATTTGAGCCAACATTAATATCCCAAATAAAATCACCGTCTGTGTGGATAATTTCCGGTTTTGTTGATGCACCAATATTTGCAGTTTCATCAGGCAACATGATCATGGCGGGAATTCCATTTTCTTTCAGATTAATACCTTTAAATTCGTAATAATCATCATCCAATGTCACACCTTCTTCTTTCACTGGTTGGTTGTCGCCACCGCAAGAAGTAAACAAAGCGCCCATCAACAAAATGCTAAACAGCCCGTAAGAAAGAAATTGGTTTAAAGATCTTTTTTTCATGAACTAATTCTTTGTGAAAGAGTTATTTTCTTTCAGATGTACAAATATATAAGTTTTTTACTACTCTGTTTAAAACAATTTGACTGTATCTTTGTTTTAGTTTTGTTAGGCATCCCATAGCATATATCTGCTTGGGTTTTGAGCATTCAAAAGAAATGGCAGAATATAAAATAAAAGATTTAGAAACCTTAACAGGTATTAAAGCCCATACAATTCGTATTTGGGAAAAACGTTATGGTTTGATTTCTCCTGAGCGAACAGAAACATTGATTCGCACCTATTCCGATGAAGAACTTACGATGTTATTAAACATTGCTATGCTAAATAAGCATGGAGTTAAGATTTCAAAAATCGCCCAAATGAAACCAGAGCAAATTTCTTCTCAAGTTTGGGATTTAATGGGTGAAAAATCAACTGACAGTAGTACTGAAAAATTTATTTTAGCCCTATTGAACCTTGATGAAAATTTGTTCAAGGATACACTTCAATTGTTGATTGATGAAAAAGGTCTTGAAACTACGTTCAAGGAAAATTTGATACCTTTTTTAGATCGTATTGGTGTGATGTGGATGGTTGGAACAATTAATCCTGCTCAAGAACATTTTATCTCTAATCTTATTCGTCAAAAAATAATTTCTGCAATTGATAAATTAGAAGTTCCACAAGGGAAAGAACATCCTGTGATGTTGTTTTTACCAGAACACGAATGGCACGAAATCAGCTTATTGTTTTATCATTATGCAATTAGACGCAGTGGTTTATACACAATTTACCTAGGTCAAAGTTTGCCTTATGATGCACTTCTAGAATGTATCGAACGCTTCAAACCACGAGCTTTGGTGACATCATGGCTTACATCTGTTGATTCAAATTACATGCTGAATTTCTTTAAACAATTGTATAAAGATTCAAACGGAATTCCCGTTCATGCAGGTGGATATCAAATAAATACGAATAGAGAGCAAATTCGTCAATTTATTTGTGAGGTCAAGTCTGTTGAAGAAATGGTTGAAAATTTAAATCAATAAAATTCCTTTAACGCCAGGTCCAAGTTCAGGAATCGCCTTCATTTTATCTTTAGAGATTGTTTCAGGTAAGAAAACGAATTTTTTATCATACATATCATCGTTTACCCAGAAGCTCACCCAATACTCGTTTGCCAAACCAAAAACGTCTTCCATGATTGGCTCAATCTTTCCTGATTCATTTGGTAATAATAATTCAATACAGCGTCTTAAAGTTGATGTTTTGATGCGTTCTCCTGTTGCAACGTTTTCGCCGTATCCTGTACTTGTGATAATAATTCCTTCCATAATATCATCACGAAGATTAAGCAAATAGACATTGTAAATATCTGCATTATCTTCTCCTTTTTCTAGTACAACCGCTACACCTACATTTTCTACTTTTGGCCCTAATAATCCTTCTTTCATATTTGTTATTCCGTTTGAGCTGCTATTTCTCTGCCCAGTCGAAGAATGGTGAAAAAGTCTGATGGATGTCCAACTTTCGCGTTGTTAGCCTTGCAATATGCTTTATCACCTTTTTTATCTTCTGGGATGACAAAGTTATCGTTTCGTTTCATTCCAAGGCGCACGATGACTAAATTTTCTGAAGGAATTGAAATAATATATTGACCTTTTATGCCGCGACAATAGTAAATAGGGGTTTTATCTCCTTGATATGTCCAAATGTGTAAGCCATAACGCATGTTGGAAATTCCTTCTTCGGTACTTATTTTTGGTGTTTTGACCATCTCCTTCATAAACCAAAGAGGAACAACTTGTTTATCCTTCCATTTTCCATTATGAAGGATTAATTTACCCAAACGGCCAAAGTCGCGAGCAGTAGCATAAATACAGCAAAACGATTTTTCATCTCCATTTTCTTTATCCAAACTCCAATACGCTTCATGTTCTGTTCCAATCTGCTTCCAAATTTTTTCTTGGGTGTATTCTGAAACTGTTTTACCAGTTGCCTTTTCGATAATAAAACCTAATAATTGGGAATTGCCACTTTGATAATTGAATTTTTTACCTGGTTCTTCAATTGCTTTTTGACGTGTTACAAGTCCATATAAATCTGTTCCATAATACGATTCAGCATTTTCAGACAGAGGATTGGCACCACTTTCTTCCCAATCTAAGCCAGAAGACATCATTAATAAGTGTCGAATGGTAATTTTCTCTTTACCGTTTGACGTATAAGCTGGTAAATAATTCCCAACAGGTTCATCCAAGCTTTTAATTTTTCCTTCTTCAATGGCGATACCTATGAGCAAAGCAACAACAGTTTTTGCTGCAGAAAAGGAATTTGAAACGGTTGAAGCCGATTGTTCATCAAAGTACTTTTCATAGAGCAAAGAATCATTCTTAAAGACTAAAAATGCTTTTGTATCAAGTTTGTTTAAAAATTGCTGATCTTTCGAAGCCATTTTATACAAATTGAACGGTTTCGCTTTTTTCCATTCTTGAGTTGTATCAGCTTTTTCGATGGTGCTATATGGAAAAATGGTTAAATCATAAATGCTCGGACCAATTCTTCCTTCGAAATAAGTGTGACGAATACCTTTATAGATATAAAAACGACCAGAAAGTACTATAAACAAATTCACTAGGATCAATAATCCGAGAATGAAGAAAAGGAAAAATCGAAGTGCTTTTTTGATTTTTCGGGCGATATTATTCGGTTTTTTCGACATACGCGTAGTGGAATTGATCAGCTAACTTTTGTTTCAAGATAGTTGAAACTTCAGCCATAGAAAGCGCATATCCCAACTCTTGTTGCATGGAAGTTACGGCTTTGTCATCAATTCCACAAGGAATAATGTGAGAAAAATAGGATAAATCTGAATTTACGTTAAATCCTATACCATGCATTGTTACCCAACGTGAACTTTTTACGCCCATCGCACAGATTTTTCGTGCCCGAGGAGTATCACCTTCAATCCAAACACCAGTTAGACCGTCGACGCGTCCTCCAATAATTCCGAAATGTGCTAAAGTTAAAATGACAGCTTCCTCCAAATATCGCATGTATTTGTGGATATCGGTAAAGAAATAGTCCAAATCAAAGATTGGATAAGCTACCAATTGGCCAGGACCATGATAGGTGATATCGCCACCGCGATTGATCTTGTAATACGTAGCATCGTTTTCAGCTAGTTCAGTTTCGTTCAGTAATAAATTACTTTCACTTCCACTTTTACCTAAGGTATAAACGTGAGGATGCTCGCAAAAGAGAAGGTGATTTTCCGTTTTTAAATCTTCTTCGCCATTACGAATCCTAATTTTTTTTTGAATTGCTTCATTGAATAATACTTCCTGTAAATCCCAAGCTTCTTTATAATCAATAAGACCAAGATCACGAAAGTGTACTTCAGGAAGCATTATTAGAATTTAGAAAGTTCGTCTTTTAAGAAATCAATTACCTTGATATCCATGATGTCAGCTTTGTTTAAATCGCACAAATAATAAGATGCCCAATCTACAAGATGAATCAAATAGAAGGATTTTTCAATTTGTGTGTTTCCGATTGCTTCAATTTCCATGATTCCAGCAGCCTTTTTCGAAATGATTTCTTTCGTGATATCATAACGCTTTTGATTGCGCGGATTCATATCGTTTGTATGCAACATCAAAACTTTAAAACGATCGTCACCACCGCCCCAACCAACTAATTCATTGTGGTTCATTTCAGGAATGGTATGATGCCATGATAAATATTTTGAATTTTCGTTGAATTGTTGACGTGCACGTATTGCAACAGCTTCGTATTGCGGACTTGCATAGATAACACCAACCTTTCCAAACAAGAAATTAGCTACTTCTTTACCTAGAGTATGAATAGATGCTGATTCATTGATTAGTAAATCATATGAATTACGAATTTCAGCTAAATTTGATGCTCCTATTATTCCCAATTGCACAAAAATATTGATCAATTGAACAATTGAAAAAGCAGTTGCCGAACGTGGCGGATTACCACCAGGTACAATCACAACATCATAATTGTTTTCCAAACAAAATGAATGCATTTCTCCACCAGAAGTAATGCCAATAATATGTGCGCCTCTTTCTTTTGCTTCCTTCACACCTGCTAATGTCTCCTCGGTGTTTCCTGAGTAGGATGAACCAATAACTAAGGAATGTTCGTTCACAAAATTTGGTAAATCATAATCTTGTAATAACAACACTGGAATTTTCGCTTCTTTTTGTACCCATTGAGAGACAATTTTTCCTCCAATTCCTGAGCCTCCCATTCCACAAATCACAATATTATGAATGTCAGCTTTTGGTTGTTTGAAACTGTGTGCCTCAGCGATTGCAAGAGCATCTAACATGTTCTGAGGAAATGCGGTGATAAGTTTTTCCATAATTTTCATCTAATCGTTTGTAAAGATAATGATTGGCATTAGAAATTCAATAAATTATTCCACTCTCTACGAATTTCCCAAAAAGTTATAAATTTCATTGGAGAAATAGGGAGTATTGTTTCTGTTAATCGTAATTTTACCAAAAAAACGCATGAAATCAAGAAGAGCAGCTGAAACCTTATCTATTACTACAAAAGTTGTACTACCAAATGACACAAACACACTTGGAAATCTATTTGGTGGACAGTTGTTGGCATGGATGGATGTGATTGCGAGCGTTTCTGCTCATCGCCACTCAAAGCGAGTTGTGGTAACGGCTTCTGTAAACAATGTAGCCTTTCAAAAACCGATCAATCATGGTTCAATCGTAACATTGGAAGCGAAAGTTTCACGTGCGTTTAGTTCATCGATGGAGGTGTTTGTTGATGTTTTCGTTGAAGATCATGTTACTGGAAAACGCGAAAAATGTAATGAAGCTATTTACACGTTTGTTGCTGTTGACCAAAACGGTGGGCCTATTCAAGTCCCAGAATTGATTCCAGAAACAGAGGAAGAAAAAGCACGTTTCGAAGGAGCCTTGCGCAGAAAACAATTGAGTTTGATTTTGGCAGGAAAAATGAAACCAAGTGAAGCGTCTGAATTGAAAAAATTGTTCTTGGAAGAATAATTAAGAACGTCGATTTACATCGTTTGCAATTGCAGAAGTATCTTGTAAATGCATACAATCAAAGTGCTTTTTAGGACATTCTTTATAGCCAATTTTAGAGCATGGTCGGCACTTTAAACCTTTCACTTCGTGGATGGAGAAATTTTCATTTGATTTTGGAAAGTAAGGATACATACCCAATTCAGGGACGGTATTCCCCCAAACACTAACGGTTGGTATTGAAAAGCAAGAGGCAATATGCATCATTCCAGTATCATTTGTTAAAAGAACACTTGCTTGTTTCACAATGCTCGCCGATTGGGATATGGTAAAGTTTCCGCAAGCTGAAAAAATTGGAAGTTCTGGATTCGTAGCGACAAGTTCTTGTGCCAAATTTTTATCAGTTGGTCCACCGACTAATACTATCGGTTTTTGAATTTTACCAATAATCTCATTCAGCTTGTTGAATGGCATACGTTTCGTTGCAAATTGTGCTCCGATTGCAATTGCGACAAAAGATTTAGGCGCAAGGCCAAATGATTGGGTGGCATTAATTTCATCTTTCGAATCAATAAAATAGTCGCATGGTAAATGGTCATTTTTAACACCAAGCGGTTTAACAGTTTCGAAATAGCGCTCAACGATGTGAATGTTCGGCATCGCGTTCCTTTTAAAATTGACTAAGAGCCATTTTTCAATGTTCAGTTTTGGAAAAGAGTAGGATTTACAACTCAGCTTTCGTTTTAAAGCCAATGTTCGAACATTCTTGTGCAAATCGATTATGCAATCATATTTTTCAGCTTTTAAATCTGAAATAACTTCATTGATTGATTTTTCAATGGTAAATAGTTTATCAATGTTCGGGTTGTTCTCCAAAATCCCTTTAAACGGTTTTTTAGTGATGAAATGAACTTCACAATTCAATTGTTTTTTTAGTGCACGAACAACCGGTGTCGTTAAAACGATATCACCTATTGAACTAAAACGAACCACTAAAACTTTCATTTCGACACCTCTAATTTCTATCTCTAATTTCTATCTCTACCTACCTTTCAGTCCTATTCGTTTTCCAAACCTCAATGTACTCATTTGCATTTCTTGGATTCAAGTCACGCAATAGCTTGTCAACTAAACTAGGATAACATTTTGTCTCCAAAGTCATATTAGGATAAATCGATTTGTACTGTTTAATGCGTTTGGATAAGTCTTTTTCGTCGAAGAAGAATATATAATCAAAATTACTAATCGGATTAACAAGTAAATGCTGACTTGCATCCGTTCTTTCAACAAAAGAACAATGCCAACTCTTTGCATAGAATTTTGGCATCATTGAAGTTCGTTGCCCAGCAGATCCTTCGAGTAAAATTGCTTCATTGTCTAAATGTTTATCATACAAATGATACATTGCTTCTACACGCGACTTTTTGGAATACATCGTAGTTGCGAAAAACAAAAATGGCATATTCAAAATCCAAAAAGCGATGATTGATAGTTTCCAAATTTTATCACGTCGTTTGCTTTCTTTAAAAAGTTGATACCCCATAACCCCAAGAATAATAAAGAAAGGAAGTACCGATAATACGAAACGTTCTTGGCGATTTGGATAAAACGTGTGGAAAAGGATAAATGCAATTGTTGGTATAAAAAGCAGAGCATATTTTTTATAACTTTTGAAAAATCCAGCTATTACAATTAAGCCTAATGGAACGAATAAAGAACCCGTAAGTACTAGGAAATACATGAAGTAATTATGGTTTGGTAAATAGGTCGTTCCTTCTTTCATGTTATATGTCACATATCCAATGAATTCTGCGAATGGATAACCCCAAATGAAATAATCTACCATTCCTTGAGTTAGTCCAAAAATGATTAAAACACCTGCCGAAAAAAGTAAGAATGGATTGAATTGTCGTTTAAAAAAGAAGTAGCCGGCTATTCCCAATGCAAACACTCCAATTTGGTATCTGAAGGAAACTGCCATTCCAATGAACAATCCAGACAATAAGAAATTGAGTAATTTTTCATTTTTGATCAACAGCCAAACTCCATATACTAAGAAAGGTAGCGCTGCCACTTCTACTAAATTTCGAACTGAAATGAAAGGCATGATCCATAACAACGCTAAAATCCAACCAACTTTCGTTGCCGTTTCTTTGTTGGATAATTTTTCAGTGATTTTGATTCCGTAAATAACCACAATCATTGAAGCTAATGCATGAAGCAATCGATTGATAAGCATTAAAATTTTTGGATCAACAACCCCAATAAATTTCATGAATGCGAAATACAAATAGTTTAAACCAACGTAGGTGAAACTGTGTCCTTCAGGTGTTCCCAAGCTTCCTTTCGTCCAAGGCAACCAATGGTTGTAATCATAACCGTCAACCCAAGAGGCAGATGCTTCAATGATGAGGTAGTGATCATCGTGCATACCATAACCTTGTGAGAAAATTGTCGCGATTAAGCGCACAAAAAGCGCGACAAATAGGATAAGTTTATACGATTGAAAACGATCTGTTTGCATCATATTAGAGGTTCTTATATTCTTTATAAATCAGAGACATAAACGAGTGACAACGTTTCTCCTCTTGTTTTAGTGCTTTTTTGCTAAATGTTTGATCTGGATAATTCTTGCCATCCATGTGATAACTGAAATTTCCTTTGTCTGTAATCCACCCAAATCCTCTATTGATAGTGTGCAAAGCGAATTGAGGACAATTTGGGTTCAGCAAATCTTTTGACCAAGTATATCGTTTGTAATCACCTCCCATTTGGTAAAGAAGGGTTCGAACAATATCAGCTTGCGAACCTAAGGTTTCGATGGTTTCTCCGCGGTATTCTTTTTTCAAAGGTTCACCAAAAATTAACAATGGAACATGGAAATAGGCGCCTAGATTTGGGTCCGTTACAGCAGGTGAAGCGTGTCCGTGGTCGGCAACCATTACGAATATGGTGTTTTTGTACCATTTCTGTTTTTTACATTTCGCCATGAAATCATCCAAACATTTGTCTGCATAAAACAACGAATTCATGAAATCTGCTTCTGGACCTTTCCATTTTTGAGTTCCTCTGTCAGGATAATCATAAGGAGAGTGAGTACTTCCTGTGAAAGCGCAATGCATGAACGGACCTTTTGTTTTATTGATTTTTTGAATCAGCAAGTCGTATAAATCTTCATCGTAATAATTCAATTTTCCGCGTTGTAAATTACTGGGGAAATCATTTTCGTCTTCAACAACGTCAAATCCATGATCCGTAAAAAAGCTTCCGATATTACCGTATTTTAAATCTCCACTGAAAATATAATGTGAGGTATATCCCCATTTTTTTAAATCTTGATTGAACGAGGGAATTTTACGGTGTTTGTCAGGTTGCATCGAGATAGAAATCTCAGGCAATGCTGGGTAACCACTGAAAATACTTGAATTTCCAATTTCTGATGTTCCTCCAGTTGCGTAAATGTTTGTAAACAAAAGTCCTTTTCTTGCTAATCGATCAAAATAGGGTGTAGCTCCTGGTTGACCTGAGATTGAACTAATAGCATTCGCTGTCCAACTTTCCATGATGATGAACACAATGTTTGGTCGATCTGTTGTGAAAATCTTGCGTTCATGTTCCAATGGATATGTGTAGAAATCGTCCAGAGCTTGTTTTGCTTCTTTTTCTGCTATTACTGGGAAAGAAGCACCAATTTCACTTCGGTTGTACTGCAAAAAACTCTTTGCGAAAAAGTAAACTGAATTTACGGAAAGGTCATTGGGAACATATCCTTTGGTGTAATAAGCAGAATCGTAATTGATTGGAATTGGTTGTAAACCACCTCGTCCAATAATGATAAATCCAACAACCGAAATAGCCAAGGTAACGATTGCAATAGGAAGGCGAACGATCCATGAAAAAGATTGGTGTATTTCGCTGAATTTGAACATCCATCGCATGAGTTTATAACTCAAAAAGACTTCAATCGAAGCATAAACGATGAACCAAATTGTCATGCCGTAATCAGCAGTTCGGACGACTTCATCAGGATTTAATAAATGTGTAAATACGCGCGTTGTCAGTTTTGTATTCCATTCTGGATAAGCATTGATTTCGCCTCCGTGAATCATGGCACACAACAAAAATTCAATAAAAACAACCCAATAAAAAGAGCGTTTGAACCATTTGTTCGGATAAACAAAATAGAAAACTAGAAATACGATTGGTAACAGACTAAGAAGTGCACCCGTTGCCAAATCAAGTCTTAAGGAATAGACGAAAGCCAACAACCATTCACCAAAGCCAATGTCAGAGAATTTACTCCAATTATGAATTGAAAACAGAATCCGTTCAATATCAAAAATGATAACCCAAAAAATGAGTAATTTAATGATAGAACTACCGGTCGATTTTAACAGTCTCACGGCACAAAGATAGCTAGAAATCATTTGGTCGAAAGCTTCTTTTATTTTTTGGTGAAAAACAGTTTTTAAATTAGCTGAGTGAAACGTTTGTTACAGTTTTAATTCTACCACCGTATTATCTTTGTCAAAAAAATAGAAAATGGGAAAATTCAGCGATATCGTTAAATCAGAAACACCAACGTTGGTTGATTTTTATGCCACTTGGTGCGGACCTTGTAAAATGATGCATCCTGTTTTAGATCGATTAAAAGATGAAATGGGATCGCAAGTACGCGTTTTGAAAATAGATGTAGACAAAAATCCAGATGTAGCCGACAAATTCAAAATTAGAGGCGTGCCAACTTTTATTCTCTTCAAAAAAGGTGAAATTGTTTGGCGTCAAAGTGGCGGAATGGATATTAATACCTTAAAAAACAAGGTAAAGCAAGCATTTTAAGCATTTATCGTTTGGGATATTGTTGAAACATAAAACGGTTTAGTATTGAAATGATTGTAGTTGTGTAACTTATGTGAGTAAGTTCCGTAGGATAGGCCAATTACAAATTCGTGTTCAAATTTGCAGAAGTGTGTTAAATCTTCTACTTTTGGCGCGACTAAAAACAATACAAAAATTTAACTTTTATGGGGTCAATGATGATTTATGTGCCAATAGTAATGGCAATAATTGGTCTACTTTTTATGTGGATTAAAAGATCTTG
>JACCEA011053875.1_pt1 | contig 21937 bp, 18 predicted proteins | sample 7449851 | NCBI WGS metagenome assembly JACCEA01 (sample SAMN15323453, study PRJNA562643) | freshwater metagenome | isolation source: river surface water | place: USA:Blue River Watershed | collected 2017-08-18 | reverse complement strand
TTTTATCTTCCCCTGCAATAGCAAGGATTGTCTTTAATTTACCTTCTTTTATCAACGTACTCGCCAAAAAAAGCTGTCCAAACGTAACTTTTTTTTGACCAAATTTTTGACTTACAACACTCTGCTCATTTCCCAATGCATCATACATTTTTGATGCATTTTTATAGGTTATTGAACTGTGAAAATAATCACCTTTTTTAAAGCGCATGCTATATAACGGCCATGCTGGCAAAACATAGCGATCAGGAAATTCTTGAAGGTTTTCATCTGCTACTGTCGTATCTACATGTTCTTCTTCAACAACTTCATACAAAGCAGGAATTGGCTCTTCATCGGCAACTACTTGATCTTCCTGTTGTTCATCATACAAATTTTCCTGTTCTTGCTGCACAACGTGCTTTTTTTTATTTCTTTTTTTAGATTTTTTTGATTGAGTCTGCATGGTATCATCAGAAGCACGCAAAAATTTTTCCATTTTTTCTGCTCGTAACTCCTGATAACTTTTCTGTTCGGCCTGACACCAGGAAACCGCGAACATACAACATAAAACCTGTAGCATTATTTTTTTCATTAGACTCTCCTTGCAATCCATTTTTTTTAAATTAATTTGCCATTTTTATCATACATACGATCATCTTCATTAAGATTATTACTAATAAAAATATTACCTTTTTCATCTTCTCTTATAACTTCATCATCTTCAGCCAAAGGTATTAAAACGCCATTTTTAGTGCGTAAAATATATTGTCCCGCTGGAGTCAAATATAATAATGCTGTTTTTAATTTGTCGCTCTGTTGCGCAAAACGATAGAGAAAATCTTGCATTGCCATGTCGGCTTTTCTTATTTTTAACGACTTAGGAACAGCGCCCATCCGTGCTTCAAATGAAGCTGTTGATGCTTTGTTCATGTAAACCAAAACACCATCGCCTTGAATATCAGATGAAATCGTATCAACAGAAATTACTTGTGGTTTTTTTGTTTGACGCACAAGATTATTTTCACCTAAAATCATCTTGCCTTCGGTATCAAGAAAAATAAGCCCGCCAAATTTAATCGTTGTACTATCAAAAGTGCCACCAACATAAACACCATCACGAACATTACATTCAAAAACACCATTTTTACCGACAAACAGAACTCCATGTGATGTATCTTCAAAAGAATATGAACCGTATGCACATGATAAGCGCGCAGCTTTATCAGATGTTCCATCAAAACCAATAATAATTTCAGCCTGATCAACAAGAAGGTCAAGTGCATCTGTTACATCAGTTCCCAAACACAAAGTTCCTGGAACATCTAAACGAATGCCTCCAGCATTTTTACAACTGATGCGACCTTCGCCCTTAATATATCCAAGTGCATCTTCTGCTAAAGAAAGAACTGCATTATTTTCAAAAGCTATTTCAGTTGGATAAAAAGTAGTTGATGGTTTTAATATAAGACTTACTCCATCACCTATTGTAAAACTTCCATCACCTTGACATGAACATTGAATGCCAGGCTCAAGCGTCAAATCATTTTCTAATAACAGAATTGAATCATTTTCAAATTCAATTCTTAAATCAGAACCTTGATCAAATAAAATAGACCCTTGAATTACAAAATTACTATTAACTCGAATTACATTCCCTGTTCCAACAATATTAATAACATCTTGTTCTTTTAAGAGAATAAAATCATTTTCTTCCGTCACTAATTTTAGATCCAAACTTGCACCATCTTGCAAAGTTACGTTTAAAGGAGAAGTACTATTAATACCAAATTTTTGGATGCGAGCATTTACTCCTTGTAAAACAATCTCACCTTCAGCGCTGCTTAACTGCACTACATTGGTATATGTTGTTGGATTTTTTGGTACAACAATTGCTTTCTGTTTACGCGCAGGCTTTATTGTACGAACGGATGATAATGTATCAGCATTAATCTGATTATATTCATCAGAAGACGTAAATAATATTGGCTGATCAACATTTTTCAAATCAATCTCAATATCACGCAATAATGGATTAATGCGAATATTTTCAGCAACTTCTAATCTTTTCCTACGAATAAATGCAGCATCAAGTGCATTAGGTTGATCACTCAAAATATTCATATTTAAATCAATATCAATAAGATTGGATAATAATTTAATAGGGAAATTATTAATTATTAAATTTTTACCACTTAAAAATCCACCAACATCCATCACAAACGCATTACCACCTTCATTAAAAACTTCCATACTAAAATTATTAAAATTAATATATGCTCGTCCTAACTGAGAGGATAAATATAAATAATTATCCGCAAAGAAAACACGCGGCACGCCTGAAGAAACAATGCTATCTAAAAAAGATAAATTTAATTGATTTTCACCAGTGTCTTGAAAATTCAATCCACCACTTAAATGAAGATCAGTTTTTTTTAAACGTATATAATTATTTAACTTTCCTATCAAAAAAAACATATCAATATCTTGATCAATATCAACCAATGTATTTCCAGACAAATTAATAGTTCCAGAAACCAATTTTCCATCAATAACATCTTGCTCATAAGCAATATTTTCAAGCCCATTTAAATAAATATTTTCAAGTACCAGTGTTGTCGTTCTCAAATCAAATGTTGGTCCTGTAACATTATTATCTTGAATATCTAATGCATTAAATAAATTACCCTGAATTAGAACTGATCCACCCGGATTATCCAATATTACCGTTCCATGAGAAAACGTTACATCTGTACTTAAATGAAACTCTGTTCCTTTTCCTAAAATCAACGTTGCCGTTGGATCAATAGAAAAAGTATTTTTATTTATATTTTCTAATATAATATTCTGCAAATAAACCGTTGTATTTGGTAATAAAACAAATTGTGAAAATACAGGATTAGTAAAAATAATAGATCCACCAAAAGCATCAATCGTCGTTGTTGCACCAAAAACCATTGTCTTTTCTTGTGAAACAATAAACGAAGAAGTAATGGTCAAAAAAGTACTCGTATTAATACCACTAAACAAATAAATAATTGAGTCTAAATATAAATAATGTATTGCTCCATTGTTAGTAAAAATCGTATCAGCAACTAAAGCATTCGGATTTGGATTAACACTTGTATCAATTAATGCACTCACTCCATCAACTTGTAATTGTGCGCTATCTGTAAAAGTCCATGTTCCATCTTTAATAATAATCGTTGATTGTCCAACAATAGAAATAGATCCAACAGTTGTAGTAACCGTATTTGCTACTTCAAAGACCACTGATGAAAGTTCCATGCCAGATGTATCATCAGAAAATAATAAACTTTCTTGCTCAATATTTCGTAAAATCAGATTAGTCATCTGTACATTAGTATTTGGTTCAAGAAAAAAAGTTCCACCATTTTTTAAATCTATCAAATTACCATTCGCATTTAAAACCGCATCTTCAGCAAAAATCCACGTTCCACCATCAAGTTCCATTTTTCCATTTAAAACAAGATCAGCACCTTTAATAAAACGAGTAGCTCCCCTTGCAGGCCTCATTTTTCCACCCATATTTGCTCGATTACCATTAAATGCAATTTCACTTGGTATCGCATTACTACCACTTGGCAGAGCTACATTATCAGCAAAAGTAATATCACTTGCTAAATCTATGCGCCCACCATTAGCTGGCGTTTTGATTGTTGTATTTAAAGGAGCAACAAGATCAAGCGTTAATTGCGTAGTTGGATTTGCAAGCGTTATACTTCCAGCAAATTGCATATTGCCTTGTAAAAGATTGTTCTGACCAGTCACTACAATATCTGATCTAACAAAACCACCAGTTAATGCTAAAATTTTATTATTATTATTAAGATAAATAGTCCCATTGGCGCCAAGTGTTGGATCATATTTTCCATTAACTTGCAATTGAGCCCCACCAACTCCTTGGTCTAAAATACCATTAAAATCAATTAATTGCCCCGTAACTTTGGCAGTCGAATCAACAGAAATGCCACCATTTCTTATACTTGTTGTTGGAGAACTCACATTAAATTGCGCATTACCAGCAACACGAAGCTGTGAAGATCTACTCGAAAACCTAGCTTTTGCTTGAAGATTATTTGATAATAATATCAGTAAACAACTGATCCATAAGAACATTTTCATATATATTTTTTTCACTTTTTCTCCTTTTTATAAATCTTATTCCTTGTACTCTATCATTCTCATTTTTTTTACTGCAACATTTTCAGATAAAATATTTTTTACTAAAATTAATTACTTGTCATAGCCATTGACATTTGCATACTTCATTCTTATGCTTGAAATTAATAGATGAAAGTTCTTTGAAATATATGGGGGCGTACTGGTTTCGACGTGTTTTGAGCTGGTATTGGTGCATGCCGGGTGAGTAGAAAAACCCGTTACCAAAAATCTACAACTATAATAAATGCAAAAGAACACAATGTGTTTGCACACTTGGCTTCACCAGTAATGGTGGGCCAAGCTGATATTTATGCATAACCATAAATAACTAGTGCCGGATGTGAAGGTGTCGTCGATGCACTGCACACATCTGTATTAAAATCATCTGACCGGAGCTTTAGATTTTTTTGTTTTGTAAGGCTCTGTATCACTAAACAGGCATGAAAATAACGCTTTGTCTTTAGAGTAATTTTCATGAACAAATAAAGACTACGCATGGAGTGCTGATATGAGCAAAAGATGCGGACATGGGTTCAATTCCCATCGCCTCCACCAACCTTTGCATAAAGCTTACGCCGTCGCACAGAGTGCTATGGTGCGCACGGTCGGTTGAGCACGGTTTATCCTTCGAAGCTCGTAGAGGAGCGTAGTAGGACCATTTTCTCAGATGAATTCACATTTCTTATATATATTTTCTTTGTAAACAAGAAGGTTGTCTCTCGTAGCTTTAGCGTAGTGGGACTGTATCATTTTCAATACCTTCGCTCGTTGAGCTACGCCTGGCAGGCCATATTCTTTTCGGAATAAATTATCTATTTAATAGCAATAATCTAGAAGCCGTGTCTCGGTATAGCTGAAAGCGACGACGGACCAAAGTAATAATATTTTTTTTAATTTTGATTATCGGGAACGCCGATATTTTTAAGAATTTTTTTTACTTCTTTTGAAAAATCAGCACAAACACTCAAAACTAAATCTGCATCATCTTCATCATACGTATGAACCGTTATATTTCGTTTTTTAAGAAATTCAAACCAAATCTCTGGATCATCAATAAGACTATTAGTTGCAGCAATCCGAAAAATACTTTTTGGAGAATCTGCGCCTCTTCCTTCTTCTTCAAGAATTCTTTTCATCATCTTCCAACATAATTCAAAAGTGTACTCAAAAGCTTGAATAACACCTGCTTTATCTCGCTCAGTAATTATTGGCTCTTGACGAAATATTTCAAATTTTTTAAACGCTTTTAATAAGGCGTCAATGTCTATTTTTCCTATAAACATTTTCTACCACTCCCACTGACAATAGATTCCTAACGAGCCACCAAACAAATTTGTTTTCCAAACTCGTTCGCCAGCAAGTGAAAAATCATACGTACACATAATCAACGGCGTTATTTTTTTAGTACTTATTTTTTTTACATCAAAAGCAACACCCCAATGCAACATGTAATGATGCCATCCTTTTGTACGTACATCATTCAGCAAAGCCTCTTTAGTGAATACTGTCGCATTGCTTGGATCAGAAAATGTGGTAATCCCTTGAGCATAATATGAAACACCCATCCACGCGGAAAGACCGTATGGATCATAAAAAACCTTTAAATACCCATTTGCATCCCACAATGATCCTTGATCAACACGAAAAATACCTTTGTTTAAACGAATCCATCCACGCTCATCTTTATTAATTGAAAGACGCTGTTCAATTTTTTTAGGAAAATAAATACAACTCCCCAAACTTGCACCGAGAGAACAATAATCAAAAAGCCCAATCTCGCCCTGCCCTCGTGCAACAACTGCCCAATGATGCTCAGCACCAAACGGCAATGAAAATGGTTGATCCAAAACAGCCATTTTTGCAACAGGAGCAAGTAGTCCTAAGCGAAGGGTTCCCTCAACATATTTGGTAATCGAATGCTCAAAGCGCTGCTCGCCGCCCCATCCAAAATAAATGCCTACATCACCAACGCTGCTACTATTGAAATCTTTATAGAGATCATTAATTCCTGCATCTACTAAAACACGATTTAAACTTGCTTTCCATGTTTTAGTCACTGAACTATGTGTTTCATCTTTTGAATATTCATCTTTTATTATTGCAACCAAAGCATCATATTTTTCTGGTGCAGTAACAAGACCAGAGGACTTGTATTCTTCTTTGGTTAAAAAAGGCTCTGCGGTAATATTTTGAATTTTTTGTTTTTTAAAAGGAACCATAACCTGAACAAAAAGGCCTGATCGAATATTCTGAATTGCATGAAGAACAAAATCAAGTTGTCGATACGACCCACCAAAAGAAACTGACGCTTCATCTTGAGAAAGCCCTAACAAATATCCTGTAACATAAGCTAATTTTTCTTGCTCTGATTTTAAAGCAGGATCTGCTCCAGGGCCAGCAGGTGCGACTCCTGTCAATTCTTTCAAACGGACCGGCCCTAAGTCATTAAACAAGGGAACACGAAGTCCATCATCATCATATGCTTGTTTTGCTTCAGCCCAACCCATCGTTGCAAAAAATGTACTGCCCCATTCTTTTTTATTATGATCAGGAATTTCTGCCAGACGATATCCTGCATAACGATTTGTTTGTTCCAAAGCATACACCGTTTGAATTAAGCTAAAAAACAATGAACAAAGCCATACAAAAAATATATTCATTAACTTCTCCCTTTTTACTTTTACTGCATACTTGTTGTTGCGGTCAGACTCATGCGATATCCATCACAGACTTGATCATGCAACGGATTATGTATATCAATTAAAACATTAGTATCATCAACTTTACGCTGCAAAGAGTCTAAAAAAGCAAGACATTCTTGTTCAAATTCTTCAGGGCGCAAAGCATAAAGCGTTGTATGTCCACCTGTTGTTGGTGTCCACGTTCGTACAATATTTCCTTCACCTGATTCATATAATGCTCTAAATGCATCAAAAGGAATATAAGAATCATCTTGTGCATGCATTAAAAAAATAGGTATTGCTATTTTTTTAATTGATTTAATCGGATTAATCCGATTAAGACGTACTCCATACATTTTCTGTAAATAAAAACGCGTCGGTTCGCGAAACAAAAAAAATCGAAATGGGGGAAAATTAAATAACGGAATTGTTCGCCGAATTTGCAAACTCAATCGCTCAAAAGTTGATTGTAAAATAAGCCCTTCAAAAAGCTTCATTTTACTTTCTGCTTGAATCAAAACAGCTGCACCCAAAGAAATGCCAAATCCATAAATAGGAAGATTTTGTGTTTTTTCATGCTGTTTCAATACACGTACAGCAGCCTCAACTTCATAAATTTCTTTTTTTCCACATGTTGAATAATGAAGTGCTGCATCTTCACCATGTCTTCTAAAATCAAACCGAATACAATTATAATCTTTAAAAACTTTATCAACAAAAACCTTCATAAATTCTTTATCAAAAGTTGCTGGGTGACAAAGCACCAGATTTCCCCGTGCATGCGGTCGAATAGTCAAAATAGCATTGCGTTTACAACCATCTTTTGCTTCCAAAATAACACGCTCATACAAACCATGTTCAATTGAATCATATTCATGTGTAATAATTTTTTCTTCATTCGTTGCAAAGGCATTCCATCCCATTGAACGAACCGCCCACAATCGAAAATCCTCTAAAAAAGGACTGATTGCTATAAGAATCCAAAAAAAAATACCAAAAAACAGATATTTTTTTTGTAGGCCCCACATCTGCTTTCCACCATATTTTAAAATTGTTACGGTGCTCTTATAAAAAAATATAAGAACACCATCAAACTATCTTGTACTCTCAATTTTGTTATTTAAATTGTTGCAAGCAACAATGAAATAACCGCCATTAACTTAATTAAAATATTAATTGAAGGACCTGAAGTATCTTTAAATGGATCCCCAACCGTATCACCAATTACTGCTGCACGATGAGCATCAGAGCCTTTACCACCAAAATGTCCAGCTTCGATATATTTTTTTGCATTGTCCCATGCACCACCACCATTTGCCATAGCAAGAGCCAGAAGCACACCAACAACGGTTACACCAACTAAAAAGCCACCTAAAACCATAGGCCCTGCCGGACCAAATCCAAATTTAATTGCCACAGGAGCACCAATAGCGATACAGCCAGGAAGCATCATTTCAAATAAAGCTGCATCAGTTGAAATATTAATACAACGCTCATAATCAGGAGCTGCTGTTCCTTCCATAAGTCCTGGAATTTCTTTAAATTGACGACGAACTTCAAGAACCATTTTCCACGCTGCTTTACCAACTGATCGCATTGTTAATGCTGAAAGCAAAAATGGCATTGTTCCACCAACAAACATTCCTGCAATAACGAGAGGATCAAGCGCATCAATACTTGCAACATGCGCTTCTTTGCAATACGCAACAAAAATTGCAAGCGCTGCAAGAGCTGCTGAACCAATTGCAAAACCCTTTCCAAGCGCAGCTGTCATATTTCCTAAAGCATCAAGCTTATCAGTAATTTTACGAACCGATGGACCAAATCCAGCCATTTCTGAAATACCACCTGCATTATCAGCAATAGGACCATATGCATCAACTGCCATGGTAATACCAACAGTTGATAACATTGAAACTGCAGCAAGAGCTACACCGAATAAATTTCCAAAATAAGTAAATGAAAGATAGATAATGACTGCAAGTGCCCAAATGGCAAGAACAACTGATTCAAAACCAAGGGCTAATCCATAAATCAAATTGGTTGCTGGCCCCGATTGAGAAGCTTCTGCAAGTTGTTGCATTGGTTTACCACTCGTATAATGATCGGTAATTTTTCCAATAATAGCACCCGCGAGTGCTCCTAAACAGATCGCGCCAAAATAAGTCATATCAAGTTGCAATGCTTGCATATATGCATATGAACCACCAACAAAAACTGCAATAGCAACATAGGTTGCATGATGCAATAAAGCACCAATTTCAGAAGGCAACACAAATACTGAAAACAATCCGATTCCAGAAGCTAAAAGTCCAATAGCACTCAATGACAAAGGAAATGCAATGTATGTAAAATTTTTACCATAGGTATCAAATGCAAGAATCATTGCAGCAAGAACTGCTCCCACATATGATTCAAATATATCCGCACCCATTCCTGCTGTATCGCCTACACAATCACCCACATTATCAGCAATAACTGCTGGATTACGTGGATCATCTTCAGGAATACCTATTTCAAGTTTCCCCACAAGATCAGCACCAACGTCAGCTGCCTTGGTATAAATACCACCACCAACACGAGCAAATAGTGCGATTGAACTCGCGCCAAATCCATAACAAGTAAGAATTTGATTAAAATGCGTTATCACGCCTTGTGTAAAGAGATAAAACAATGTTCCCAAACCAAGCAATCCTAATGTTGCAACCAAGAAACCCATAACTGCACCACCAAAAAGCGCAATAATAAAAGCATTTTTTTCAGATTGATCACGTGCTGCAAGCGTTGTTGCAAGATTTGCTTTCGTTGCAGCCTTCATACCAATAAATCCAGCAAACATCGACGAAAAAGCACCTGCTGCATATGCAAGAGCTGCTTGAAAACTAATGCCTAATCCTAATACAAAACAAGCAAAAACAATAACACCCAATAAAATTGTATATTCTTTTTTCAAAAATGCCATTGCCCCACGACTAATTAAAGAAGCAATTAATTCTGCCTTAGCATCTGAAAGCCTTTTCTTTGTTGAATAGTGATATGCAAAACAGGTAATGAGCATACCAACAATTGAAACAAGCATAAAAAACAATAAATAGCTGTTGACATCCATAATCATAATGTCGAACTCCTTAGGTTAAAATAGTGGGTAAATAATATGTATTTTCGAATCTATTATTATCTTAATTATTTCTCAATAACATCAAAATAGTACGTTAAAATATTATTTTTGTAAAGAGTAAAGTTTTTGATTATACGCCATAAATTATCCTTTTTTTCTTTCTAAAATCAAAAAAAAAATTCAATATGTTTGACATTTTATTCAATTTTTATAATAATTAAATCTTATTTTGATTTTCATTTAAAATGGTATATTTTTAACTATTATTACAGAATACAATGCATGCTCAATAATAAAAAAATCTTAGCGCTTGATCTTGGCGATGTCTGGGTTGGAATCGCTATTGCTGATCAAATAGGTATTAGTTGTCGACCTCTTATCACTGTCCAAATAACAGCATTACTCATAACACTACTCTCTCTTGTTAAAGAACATACTATATCAACCATTATTGTTGGATTACCCAAAACCTGTTCAGGCACAGCTAGTGAACAGACAAAAAAAATAATTATTCAGGTAAAAAAAATAAAAAAAGAACTTGATGAAAAAGGTCTGAGTACTGTACAATGGAAATTGTGGGATGAACGTCTCAGCAGCAAATGGGCACAACAATTACAAAAAAAAAAAACATCGCCTGAAGAAAAGAAAAAAGAACATGCACGCGCAGCAGCCTTCATTTTGCAAAGTTATCTTGACAGTCTCGCCTTTAATGCAGAACAGCAAGACGATGTTTAACAGGAACTATAAAAATTAAAAAAAGAGTTTATAGAAAACTGTATCCGAACAAAAGGAAAAGGAGAGCTCATGAAATGCCCAAAATGCGATGGACTGATGTTGAAACAAGCATTTTTTAATCATTTTATCAATTTTGAAGGATGGAAATGCTTGAACTGTGGCAAGATTGTTGAAAAAAAGGAAAACAGCATAAAGGAAACAGCTTTTAGTATTTTTTATCAACGCCAAAAAAATAAAGACCAATCTGATTCATGAAACCATTGCCAACTTTTTTAGCTATTTATGGAAGTTATCAATCACTAGAGCTTGCATTATACAAAGAAAATGTATGCATTGCACAATGCAAAGAAAATAAAGCTCGCGCAAGCTCAATCTTAATTCCACTCATGCATGATCTCTTAACTAACAATAGCATACAACTTACCGAACTTGATTTTATAGCTCTTGACGTAGGACCAGGAGCTTTTACTTCTTTACGCGTTATCATCAGTAGCATCAATGGAATTGCCTACGCAAGCAAAATTCCTCTTATTCCTATTGATGGACTTGACGCTCTCGCGCACACTACACAAGCATTTCTTGCAAAATCAAATTCGCAACTACAAAAATATCATCTCATCACCTTGCTCAATGCATACAATCAAGAAGTTTACCACGCTCACTATTACTATGATGATCAAACAATGACATTAACTGAACCTAATTCTTATTCTCCCGCTTCAGTATTTCTTGAAAGCCTCGCAAACAATACCTATGATGCACCTCTTATTTTCACAGGAAATGGAAACCTACTTCATCAAGAACACATTTCGCATGTTTTTAAAAACAGAGAACATCAAATAATAGAAATTAAACATGCCAACGCAGAAAGCATTGGCCAAATCGGCAAGAATGCTTTTCTAAAAAATCAAAATATTTCTCATGAAGTTCAGCCTCTTTATTTAAAAAAAGAAACTTTTGTAACGATGAAATAATTCTTTTAGCTCTTACATCCTTGAGTCGGACAGCTTAATTTTGTCGATCCATCACGATTTTTTGCAACTAATTTATATTGAGCGTCACATTTTTTACACGGCTCTTCAATGACGTCACTAAAAATAGCAAATTTACAATCTGGATATCCAGAGCAACCCCAAAATTTACCTTTTTTCCAGCTCCGCTGAGTCACTGTTTTTCCACATTGTGGGCACGGCATCTTAAGGGCCTCTTGATGAATATATTTACATTCAGGATATCCAGGACATGCCAAAAATTGGCCATATCTACCTTTTTTATAAACTAATTTTTTACCACATTGTGGACAAGAAATATCACTCATGACTACTTCTTCTGCAGCAACAAGCTCAACAGAACCTTCTTCTGTTCGTTTAAAATTAGAAGTAAACGTACAATCGGGATACCCTGAACATCCAACAAATTCGCCTGTTTTTCCAAATTTTATAAATAAAGGAGAACTACATGTTGGACATAAAATATCTGTTGGAACTGCAGCACGTCCTATTTTTATTTCACCTAAAGCTTCCATATCTGCTCTAAATTTTTTATAAAAAGTAAAAAGCAATGCCTCTTTAGTCATCGATCCTTCAGCTATTTTATCAAGATCTTCTTCCATCATAGCTGTAAAACTAACATTAAAAATATCAGGAAAACATTCAACTAAAAGCCCACTGACTGCACGCCCAAGCTCTGAAGGAACAAAACGTTTTTTGTCTTTTGCTACATAATTACGTTTTTGAATCGTCGACATAATCGTTGCATACGTACTCGGACGACCAATTCCTTTTTTTTCAAGCTCTTTCACTAAAGTTGCTTCAGTATACCGCGGAGGTGGTTGAGTAAAATGTTGTTTTCCTGCCAATTTTTTTAACTTTAATAATGCATCTTTAATAAGTGATGCTGGAATAAGCCCACCCTCTTCAGTTTCATCTTCTTCAACGTGATAAACTTTTAAAAAACCATCAAAAATCAACGTTGAACCGGTCAATCTTAAAAGATACGAGCCTGCTTTAATATGAACTGTTTTTTGAAAATACAGCGCTGAAGCCATTTGACATGCTACAAAGCGCTTCCAAATAATTTCATACAATTTTGCTTGATCAGCGGTAACATATTTTGCAACAAATGATGGATGCAATTCTACATTAATCGGTCGAATCGCCTCATGAGCATCTTGACCAGATTTTTTTTCATACACAAGTGCAGATTTAGGCAGATATTTTTCACCATATTCTTTGCCAATAAATGATCGAACATCAGCAACAGCAGATTCTGCAATACGCGTCGAATCTGTACGCATGTAGGTAATCAATGCTTCTGGTGTTGACTTGTCAGCAAGAGGAATCCCTTCATATAATTTTTGCGCGGTCATCATTGTTTTTTCAACAGGAAATCCTAATTTATTATACGCATCTTGTTGTAAGGTACTCGTCATAAATGGTGCAGCTGGATGCTTCAATCGTTCTTTTTCGATAATTTCATCAACAACAAACGACGCTGTTTTCAAATCAGCTAAAATTACATCAGCTTGTTCTTTAGTTTGAATAACTGCAGTTTTGCCATCTTTTTTAAACACTTCAGCTTCAACCGGATCTTTGTCCGCTAACAATGATGCATGAATCGTCCATGACTCTTCTGGCTTAAATTTTTGAATCTCTTCTTCACGCATACAAACAAGCAACAATGCTACTGACTGCACACGTCCTGCTGAAAGTCCTTTGCCGATTTTTTTCCATAAAAGAGGTGATACCTCATAGCCAACCCATCGATCTAATGCTCGACGTGATTGTTGTGCTGCAACTTTATCAATGTTTACCACTGATTTATTGTCAATCGCTTTTTCAATCGCTTTTTTGGTAATTTCATTAAAAACAATCCGATGAATATCTTCTTGATGAGGCATTATTTTGGCTATCTCTTGACCAATGTGCCAAGAAATAATTTCCCCTTCACGATCCGGATCTGATGCTAAATAAATTTCTGAACATTTTTCTGCTTTTTTACAAATCTCATTAATAACTTTTTCTTTATCTTTAATTACGACATATTCAAAATCAATTGCTTGTTTTTTTTCATCTATGATGATGCCTAATTTACTCTCTGGCAAATCTTTAACATGTCCAAATGTGGCAGCAATAATAAAATCGTCGCCTAAAAATTTACTAATAGTTTTAATCTTTGCTGGTGACTCTACCACCAACAGTTTGAGCCCTGCAGTTTTTTCACTTTTTCGAGCCATTGCTACATTCCCTTATACACGTAATGCTTCTCCACAACAGAAAAGTAATTTATATATGTAAACCTTATGGTTTTAACGATAGCTTTGCATTTTGTCAAATTTAGTACATAAAAAATTATTTTTCTTTTTGACCAATAAATATATTTTGATCATAAAGATAACAATGACAAAGTGTCAATTAAATAAAAAGAGATTCATATAGCTAACAACTTTTTTTTAAAAAAAAATTATTCTCACGCTGATTTATTTTTAAGCATTGATTGGTATAATTTTATATGTTCCTGCACCATTGTTATACGATGAAAAGTATCTAATTGATCAGTATAATTAATACATTTTTGATATAATGATTGCTCATGAATCAAATCAAATAATCGATCCGAAAGCGCACGCCAATCACCTGGCTTTACTAAATATCCATTTTGACCATTTTGTATAATTTCTTTTATCCCTCCCACATCATATGCCACGACCGGTAATCGTGCAAATCGTGCTTCAACAACAGCACAGGGCAAACCTTCCCATAATGAACTCAATGCAAAAATATCCCATGTATGCAAAAACGAAGCAACATTATCTTGCCATCCATGTAAAATTACCGAATCCTCCATACGATAATCTACAATCCACGATTCTAACAATGGTCGTTGTTCCCCATCACCAATCATTTCAAGAAATAGATGCGATTGCATTGAAACAGGGAATCGATGTTTTAATTTATAAAAAGCTTTTAAAAGATCAATTAAATTCTTTTGCGGCTTAAAACAAGCAATACTTCCTATAACAATTTTTGATCCCTCATGCCATTTTTTTAATGACTTTACGGCAACACGATATTTCTCTTCATCCACCGCAGCACGAATCACGCTGCTACGCGCTTCAAAAAAAGGAAGACGTAAAATACCCTCTTGACGATCTTTTTCTGAAACACAAACAAAATGGGTCGTTATGCAAGCAGTTATCCATTCAAAATAATAAATTATGAACCAGATATAAAACGGCTGATAATCATGAAATCCAAAGCCATGAACTGTATGAATACGATACTGAACTCTCGCAAAAAAAGCCGCCCATCGTCCCATGATGCCTGCCTTAGTACTATGTGTATGCACAATAATATCAGGATATTTTTTTACTATAGAGCGTAAAAGTCGCCATAAAGTATAAAAAGCACGTAATTCAGAAAAAAGCATTTTCAACCCAACTTCACGCTTAAAATCTTTTAACAAAATAACATGATCTTGTTGGGAAACTTCTTTTACAAGAACACCTTCATCACCCGAAACCAGCGTTGAAATTATTTGATTTTTAGCAAGATCTTGATGAAGAGCTAGGCAAACTTTTTGAGCTCCCCCTAATTCAAGCTTCGTAATAATATAGATAACGCGTCCTTGAACAGACATGCTTTCTCCCTCTCATTTTTAGCGCAAAGATTTATTTATGCACGTAAAATCATCAAAAGACCAATCACTAAAGCATAAATACCACATGATTCGATAAAAGCCTGAGCAACAAAGGATGCTCTAAACAAACGTCCATAATGTTCTGTATTTAATGAAATTAATCGACATGTTTTACTTGCAACATAACTAACTCCAACCGCAGCACTTGATGCTCCTAAAGCAACAACAAGCGCTGCAGGAAATAACGAAGTAGCTGCTGTTAATGGACTCATGAACGGCAAAATTTTAAAAATAATAAATAAAGTACTAATTAAAACAAAAATAACCGGTGTTTCAATAATGGCCTGCGTTAATAAAGAAAAAGAAAAAATTTGTGGATACGCACTATGTGAAAGCCCCATAGCTTCTCCACTGGCCCAACTAAATCGTGATTGCGCAATCGCAGGACCAATCGTTCCCATAGCTATGCCAAATGCTGCAATAGAAAGCTTCACTGCTTCAGCCCATGCAATACTTTCATCAAGATTACTATTGATAAGTAACAACAAAACAAAAGCAAAAATAACAGGAGCTTCAATGAACGTCTGAGAAATCATCATAAAAGAAATAATTTTATGCGCAATTAATGGCTGTCTTGCAATAGCTTCGGTAGCAGCAGCAAGTGCAAAACTTGATGCAATCGCCATCATTCCCGTCACGAGTCCCATACAAAATCCAATATTCAAATGTACAAGCCCCATCGATTGACTCAAAAAAGTATATTCATGTGACATCAATAAAAAAGCAATAACAAGCGCTAATATTCCACCGCTTTCAATGAAAACAAGGCCTATCATTAATGCTCGACGTATTGCATCAATACCTATTTCCTGTCGATCCATCGCATCCAAAACTACGCGTGCAGCATAGCCTTGAGCAAGCCCTGTTCCAAGACCAGAAAGTCCTATCGTCAAAGCGATTCCTCCATAATGAAGCAAATAAGCATTCATATTGATAACTCCTCAACAACCTGCTGCATATTGCCTTGATTATTTTCAAATCCAATTGCCATCGAAGAATACGTAATTGTCAAAGTAGTCAACACAAATGCTTGTACAAAGCTTTCCACAACACCAAAAAACAATTGAATGCCCGGAACAATCAAAATAAAGAAAAAAAATATTTTATAAAATGTCTGTACTGGATTTAATTGAAAATAACGAAGTAAAGGAGTTTTATGTAAAATAAATGAAATTAAAAGAAGACAGCAAAAAGCTGAAATATATAATTCTTTAGCTGCTCCCAAAGCATGTAAAATCAAATCAACCATAATTGATCCACCCAAAATATTACCAAAAAGACGAAACGACATCGATGCAGCTTTTGCCAATTCACCAATAATATTTAAAGGCAATAATAAAAAGAATGGTTGTAAAAACTCTTTAAAATGAGAAAGCCCGTGCGCCTTTACCCCCTGATATTGAGAAAAACAGAAGCTACTAATACCCAAAGCAAATGTCGTATTAAGATCCTGCGTTGCTTCGCCAACATAAGGCAATAATCCTGTTAACCCTGAGCCAACAATAAAAAGAAAAATAGTCACTACAAAAAAGAAAATATCTTTTTTAAATGAACCACACGTTTCTTCGATTAAATCAACAAAAAATCCAACACATATCAGAATTGCTTGCTGTGCATACATACAACGAGAAGAACGCATAATAAAACGCCCAGCACAAATACCTATAATCAAAATTCCCATCATGATCCACGTCTGAAATAAAGTATCAATATGTATATCCCACCAAAATTCAGTGAGTCCAAAATAAGCAAATGGCTTAATAATGCTATAATTAAATATCGCCGCTTTCATTAGCACCCTTTATTTTTTTGATATAACAAATCGATCCTGCCATAAATCCAATGATCCACCAGATTGGACAGAATGAAGCGATTTTTAAAATGAATAATAAACAGAACAAAATAAAAGCATAGCGTGCTATTAACAAGAAAAAATGTCTAATCCAACCACTTGTTCCTTTTTGATGGTATGAAAAACTATGCAGTATCATTGCATGATATATCAATGCAACAATAAAACCAAAAGCCAAAGTAATCAATATTTTTGGTATCATGAAACACCCTGAACATAAAATAACTATATTTTTTACCTTTAATCTATTGAAAAAAGATCTTTTATGCAAGATTTGAAAAGTCTTTTTAAAAGTTTTTTATTGTTAAAATATTTTCTATTTTGAATTTATTGACAAAAAGCAACGCGAAAACATAGACTAAAAATAGGATTTGATTAAATTACTCATAATAAAATAAAAAAAGGAACTTCCATGCGCTTTGCAAAACGTATTTTCTTTTTTTGTAATCTTCTTTCAATGACAGCCTTTGCAGAAAAATTTCATTCAATGATGTATACACAGATTAAACAATGTGAATCACTTGAAATAGCATGCAACTGCGATTGTCATCAAAAAACATACTCGGTAAAGCAATGTACTATTTGTACTCATTATGGAGGAAAATTTATGCCTCATGTGAAAAAAAATCTAATCATTCCTGATGCAGAAATATCAGAAGAATAAAGGATTATCTTATGAATATTAATAATTTTACTCTCTCTCTTAAAATAATAGGTTTTTCTATCGTTACATTTTTATGTTTCAGCATTTCTCTGCAAAGTGTAAACAAAAGACGTAGTCTTGTTGGCGTAGGATCGTGGACGGTAACAAATCTTTTTACACAAATTTCTAATGAAACAAAAAACCTGTTTTATCTTGTTGATAAAAATGGAATGCCTGTATCGTTGACTACTTTAAATAAAGCGGTTGGTTCAAAAAGCATACAAATTCCTCCGCCATCAGGACTTACCTCAGAGCAAAAAAATATGCTTAACAATACCAATGTTACGATTGAAGAAAATATGCAAGGTTGGGTAAATTACTATCTTTCAATGGTAAAAAAAACACGATCAAAATCTCTCAAAAACAACTCTCTTGAAGCATTTAATCAATACTGGAATTCAATTGCTCCACGCTATCAAAATGGACTTGTTCAAATTTTACATTCCTTTTCAATGAATCCAGAACTTGCAAAGATACTCGGATTTCAAAATAAAAAAGGCACCATTACTCTTTTATTTTTTGATGACCCATATCCAGCACACACCGTACCTGGATCATCAAAAAAACCATTTAAAGATCTTTTATTAGAATTCATCACACGCTATGGATTTTAATACATTATCCTTGATATCCATCACGTTCAATCTGATCAACTAAGCTATAATCTGCTGAACGAGTAATAACACCCTGCTGCATTATATGCACATAATCAGGAGTAATGTATTCAAGAATTCTTTTATAATGAGTAATAATCAGCACGGTGACATCAGGGCTTTCAGCTTTAATAGCTTTTAATGCATCACAAACAATACGAAGCGCATCAACGTCAAGCCCTGAATCTATTTCATCAAGAATAATTAATTTCGGCTGCAAAACGGCAATTTGAAGCATTTCAACACGTTTTTTTTCGCCACCAGAGCATCCCACATTTAATGCTCTCTCAACAAAATCAGGCGCTATACCTAAAAGTTTCATTTTTTCTTCAAGTAATTTTTTAAAATCTTTTAGTCCGATCTGTTTTTCAGTTCCTGCATGCCATGCATTATATGCCTGACGAAGAAAATCTTTCAAAGGCACACCTTCAACTTCGTACGGATATTGAAAAGCTAAGAAAATACCAAGTCGTGCTCGCTCATCAACAGGCATTGTTGAAATATCTATGCCATTAAAAGATATCTTTCCTGCTGTTAATGCATAGCGTGGATGCCCCATAATCATATAAGTCAATGTACTTTTTCCTGATCCATTTGGTCCCATAATTGCATGAATCTCACCAGGAAACATTTTCAATGAAACTCCTTTAAGAATTTCATTTTCATCAACAGAACCAGACAAAGCATCTATTTGTAATAAGGGATTTATCATCGCATACCTTTTATTAATTTTTTATTAATTTTAAATATTTTTTTAAATTTCATTATTAACAAAGAATCAGAAAATTCTTTATTGCAAAAATGAGTCTATAATTAATTGTTTACTTTCGACCTCAGAAAGCCCACGACTCTGCAAATAAAAAAGTGCTTCACTATCAATCATGCTCATCGCCGCGCCATGTTTACAGGCAACATCATTCGCTAACACTTCAAGCTGTGGAACAGCAATTGCTCGCGCTTTTGATGACAACATAATATTTTTACTTATTTGCAATGCATCAACACGATGTGCATTTTTATCTACAAAAATTAATGTATTCGATTGCAACTGAGATTCATCATCAAGAACAGCTTTAATAATAACAGAACTTTTTGTTGCTGCTGCATGATGCTCTTGACGCGTATTGATACGAACTTTTTGATTATTTATGCCTTTGTAACAAAATAAAACATCTGCATGTGCATGCTCTTCATCACATGAAATTACTTGTGTAATCTGTACAGGCACATCAAAAATGCTTTCTGTATTACTTTTTAAACCAATCAAACTTTTATACTGAACAGAGGCATCTTTTTTAACGAGTAATGTTATTTTTATAATCGTAAATCCATGTTGATACAAATCATCGATAATATTAACTCGTTGCAATGCAGGAATTGTTAATTCAATATCAAGTTGAGGAAATGCATACGCAGCATGTATTTCTGATTTAATCAATTGATACAATGAATATGTTTCAGTCTGCTGTTGTAATGTTTTTTTAATAGAAATTATTGATGTAATACTCATTAGCCGATACTTCCTTCCATTTCCATTTCAATTAATCGATTCATTTCAAGCGCATATTCAAGCGGCAATGATTTAACAAAAGGCTCAATAAATCCATTAACAATCAATGTTCGCGCATCAAGCTCTTTAAGTCCACGGCTCATCAAATAAAATAATCGTTCATCATTAATCGTACTAATTGATGCTTCATGTCCAACGTCAACCATTGATTCTTTGACATCCATGTATGGATAGGTATCAGATCGTGACTGCGCATCTAACAATAGTGCATCACATGCTACAAAGGATTTACTATGAACCGCTCCTGGATGAATAATCACTGCGCCTCGATAACTTGAGCGCCCACCTTTTCCACTGATTGATTTAGAAACAATACGCGACGTTGTATGCGGCGCACAATGTTCAACTTTTGCTCCAGAATCTTGAATTTGATCAGGATGTGTTGCCATAGCAATTGATAAAATTTCAGCACGCGCGCCTGTTTCTTTTAATACAACAGCTGGATATTTCATCGTAATCATGCTTCCTAAATTGCCATCAACCCATTCAACAAAAGAATCTTGATATGCATGCGCACGTTTGGTTACTAAGTTATAAACATTTTTTGACCAATTTTGAATAGTAGAATATCGAACTCGAGCACCTTTAAGCGCTACAATTTCAACAACAGCACTATGCAAAGAACTTGTTCCATAGGTCGGCGCCGTACATCCTTCAATATAATGCACAAAGCTTCCTTCGTCAGCAATAATCAATGTACGTTCAAATTGTCCAAATTGTTCTGCATTAATACGAAAGTATGTCTGCAATGGTGCAGTAACATGAACTCCTTTGGGAATATAAATAAAACTTCCACCACTCCAAACCGCAGTATTAAGTGCAGCAAATTTATTATCATTAAAAGGAATCACGGTTCCAAAATATTTTTTAAATAATTCTTCATATTCTTGCAACGCAGAATCAGTGTCTAAAAAAACAACGCCTTGATCGATCCATTCTTGTTTAAGATTATGATAGACAACTTCTGATTCATACTGAGCTCCAAGTCCAGCTAAATGCATACGCTCAGATTCAGGCACACCCAAGCGATCAAATGTTTCTTTAATTTCACTTGGCACATCATCCCATGATGATCGATATTTTTCAACCGGCTTTATATAATAATAAATATCATTATGGTCAAGATGCTGTAAGCTAGGCCCCCATTTTTGCATGGGGCGTTCTTGAAAGTTTTTAAGTCCTTCAAGTCGAAGATTGAGCATCCATACTGGTTCATTTTTTCGACGTGAAATATCTCGAACCAATTCTTCATTAAGTCCTTTTTCAGTTTTATATAAATACTTCTCAGTAACTGAAAAATCTTCAGAATAATTTTTTTTTATTGTATCGCTCACAAAAATCCTTGATTTATGATCAGATTACTATTCTTTTTGCATTCTTTTTATTATCTGCCTTCAAGAATAAATCTTCTGTTTTTTTTGTCAAAAAATGCTTATTTTTAATATTTTTATGCTTTTTAAAGGGATTGCAACCAAGCAATTTCCTCAGCATACTCAGATAAATACTCTTTTTCGATAGGAGTTTCAAGGATTTTAGGGACTTCTACAAGTCGCACATCATGCATAATATCATGAAAAACTGATAAATGCATTGTTCCTTTTAATAATTTTTCATGTCGATCTTTTTTTGATCCTTGCTCAGTTTTAGAATTGTTAAGATGCATAACTTTTAAATGTTTAAACCCAATAATAGCATCAAAATTCTCCATAGTTTCTTTGTATGCAACTGTTGGATACAATGCATATCCTGCGGAATTTACATGGCAT
>JACCEA010957328.1_pt1 | contig 21940 bp, 3 predicted proteins | sample 7449851 | NCBI WGS metagenome assembly JACCEA01 (sample SAMN15323453, study PRJNA562643) | freshwater metagenome | isolation source: river surface water | place: USA:Blue River Watershed | collected 2017-08-18 | reverse complement strand
GTTTCAAAATACTTTGTACTAAGTGTTGAAATCAGAAATGCTTTACCTTGTATTGATTCTATAGCTAAAGGAGACCCAGAATTACTCAACAAATTACATTATATGTATCCATAAATAAAGTGAGACCCATAAGGCCTCACTTTATTTTTTATTTTATTTTTACTTGACTCTCATCATACAGAGCTCTGTTAGGATTAGGGTTCTGCATTAAAGCTTCTTTTTCAATAATCTTTTTCATGTAGTCCTCTATCATCTTTTTCTCAGCACCTTGATAAGAATCTAGTTGAAATTCTTTGGCCCAGTATTCTTCTCTTTGCTTTTTAAATTCTTTTCTTGCAGTTTCAGCTTCTCTTTTATCTAGCTTATAGTCACTATCAAAGTAAGCATCTACAATCTGATTATTCTTAAAGTCTTTTTCCATATACCTACCAAAACCTAAAAGATTAGTATCTTCTTGAGTTTCATCTCTAAATAGTTTTTCTACTACAATTCCAGGTAAAAAGGCTTCTGCAGTTTTAACACCTATTTTAGAAGAACCTTTATAAACTCCTTTAGTAACAGTGTCATCTTTACCTTTAACATAAACATCTACTAGACTTTCACCAAGTTTACCTATTTTATTAGTCCAGCCTTCTACAGCTGCAGCACTAAATACAGAGTTATACATTTCTGAAGCATTAAAGAATAATGTACCTGAAGTAATAAGCTCTGTTAATAAGTTTTCAGCAAGTATATAGTATCCTTTATCTTCATCAGCTTCCTTGTCCATATAGTAATATGGATTAGGGTTACCTCCAATTGTTTTAGGTTCATCTTCTTCATCATCTCCTCCCAAACTTTTAGTTAATACTAATACAAGTAAACTATGTAGTAACAAAGTAGCTTCATTAACTAGAAATTTTAAGTTTTGTTTCTCTGTTTCTGACAATGAGTTTAACTCATTAAAAGAGTGGGCTTTAATTATATCTTTACCTGCTACAAGGTTTAAAGGTAAACCTACTGATTTCTTAACAATACCTTGAATAGCAGCTGTAATTTGTTTTAAAGCCTGTACATCTTGTTGAACAGCTTTTCTGTGTCTATAAGCTTGAACTCCAGAGTATCCTGCAACAACAGCTAAAGTACCTAAACCTCCTATTATTCCTAAACCTCCTGCTAATGTGGCTACTCCAAGACTTCCTCCTATTAAAGCAGTTCCAGCAACACTTGTAGTAGCTGAACCTAAACTTCCTGTATAGGCTCCATCAAAGTCTTTTAAACCTAAATTGACATTGCTCTGTTTAGAAGCAAATCTAACCCAAAAGTTAGTAGCCATCCAAGTTTTAAAGCCCATTAAACTTCTTCCTAGTGGATTATTCTTAACCACTACATTAGAATCAGGTCTGTAATCTCCATTGATTAAAGCCAATGTAATGTCCATTTTCTTAGTAACAGTTGAAGCTTCTTCACTAGCAAAGGCTTCCCAAGTTTTCTTATTGTCTTCTGTATCAAACTCAGGTTTTAATATTAACTGACCATCCTTAATATTATAAGCAGGGAAACCATACTCAAAAGTATGAGTGCCTCCTCCTTGTAATTTTACAGTTGTAGTCTCAGCATTAAACAAAGGAACTTTTATTTTATTACCTTGCTCATCTATAAGTGTAGGACTTTCAATGTATTGGTCCATAAGCATAGCTAAGACTTCAGGAGCCTGGTTATGCCACTCTACATACTCTACTAAATAGAAAGGATTAACTTTTTTAGCTACCCCTATTAGTCCTGAATTACCTTTAGCTCTGTCTAATTCATTAGTAGCATCTTGAATAACCCCTAACTTTTCTATAAGCAATTTGGCTTTCCTTACTTCATTTTTATAAGTAGACATCCCAGGAATGTATCTAAGCCCTTTTCTGTTAACAAAAGCTTGTGCTGGATAAATGTTACCTGGAGTCCAGAATCTTCCTGTATCATGCACTAATGCAGACCACAGACCCTGAAGTCTGTTCATCATTTGAGCTTTGATGTTAAAACCTAGACCTTTAAATATAGCATATCTGTTAATCACAGAATCATAAATAGCTGCAGCTGTATAGTATTGACCAATATTGTCTAATACATGCTTCATATCATCTATTTCAGCTTGTATAGTATCAATCTCTACTTGGTCTACAGTTTGAGATATTTTTTCATTAAGCTCAACTAAATACTTTTCAGCTTCTTTTTTAAATTCTCTTTCTCCTTGACTATAGTTTTTACCAAGTTTTATCCAATAAGTCTTATCTTCAATGCCTTTCACAGATTTATTAATCCAGTGATTCATTCTAGTTTGACTATTGATTCTTCTATTTTCAATACCTTTTTTAGTTCTGTTATCTCTAATAGCTTGATCTATTTGAGCATTTTCTTGTTGAACAGGTTTATGTTTAACTTTCTCATCATAGATACTTTTAAGGATGTTTATCTTAGGTAAACTTTCTTTTTGAGCAGCATAAGAACCTGCAGCATCTAAATAAGCTCTAAGCATTACTGGAAGATTAAAAGTTTGTTCTTCTAATACTTGATTAGTAACATACTCTCTTAAGATATTTACAGGAAAAGAAGTGCCATACTCTGTAAGCAAAGTAGGTAAATCTTTGTTAGTAATTTCTTGAACAAGTTTTTTAGCTTCTCCATTTAATTTAGTCAAATCTATAGAACTACTACTAGTAATAGTTGTTCCTAGCATTCTGCTTAACTTCATAGTTGCTATCTTCATTCTTTGATTTACAGGTTCTTGTATAGTCTTAATAGAACCTTTACTGATATAATCAGTTTGGTCAGCACTAATATTAGACAACCTAGCTGTAAACAAGTTTCTGATAGTCTCTGCAGTTTGTTGATAGATAAACACAGCTTTTTTAGCTATACCGATATTCTTATTTAAAAGAACATCAGTAAGAGACCTAGACATAGCCAATAAAGAGTTATGACTTAATTGTGTTTCAGAGTCTACTATCTTAGAATTCATCCATTCTGTAGCCTCACTAGCTGTTTCCCAGAACTTTAATAAATCTTGATTACCTTCAATTTGTTCAAAGTTTTTATCATAGTAACCTGAATCTTTTGTAGAAGATATTCCTGATACTGGGTCATATCTTTGAACTTCTTTTTTAGGTACATAGGTGTTGTAGTTCATAAAAGATTGATACTGATTACCAGTCTGACCTTTTATGTAACTTACTCTACCTTGTTGGTCAGAGTTATGAGAATCAATAAATTCAAAAGGACTATGTCTTTTTACAAAGATATTGTAGTTATCAATCACATCTAAAGACAATTCAGCAGGACTAGTAACACCTAATCTAGCCATAATCTCTCCTAATTCTCCAGCAATTTTTTGATTAAAATCCTCTAACAACATAGTTTGCTGAAGTACAATTCTTTTGTATTCATGTTCACCTATTTCACCTATCAATTGTTGCTTATAACTGGCAGCTTCTGCAGTGTTAAAATAAGAGGAGAAATTGCTAAAAGCAGCATTAGACTGTATTTCAGGTAGTTTCTGAACTTCAATAAAGTTTGCATTTTCATTAAGCCAATTGTATTTATTTACTAAGGCTTTGTTTAATTTAGTACTGTCTTCTTCTTTAATAGCTTCAGTAATAGCACTACTGTTTTGTCTTGAAAAGCTAGCAAAGGCTTTAAACCAACCATGAGAAAACTTTCCAATCAATCTTCCTGTTCTGTTTCCAGCATTAGTCTTTTGATAAAACAAGTCATAGCTTACATCAGAAAGATATTTACCTATAATAGGAAGCCCTTCAAAGTAACTTAAACCAAAACCTAGAGCTTTAAGAGCATTCTTGGCTTGAACTTCAGTGTCTGTAATACCTTGAATATACCCATTAGCTTCAGCTTTGTTTTTATATTTAGCTTCTTTTAAAACATCTACAATAAGTTGTCCTAATAATTCTTGTTGCTTAGAAAAGTTTAAGTCAGCACTTAAAAATAGCATACTTACTTTACTAATGTCTCCTTCATATTGATTAACAATATCCTTGATTTCCTCTAAAGAAGAACCTCCAAACATCTTTTTTAAATTAGGTGTTTGGTCTATTACTTCAAGTAAATATTCTTGCTTAGCTCTGTTACTCTTAGTCTTTAATTTTTTAAGGTGACCTGTAAGTTTATCTAATACTTTAGTAACATTTGGGTCCAATTTAGTTTCATCAGAAGTGTCTACTAAAGTGTTATTAGGATTATCAGAAGAGTAATCAGAAATAGTTTCAAAGTAAGAGATGTAATAATCAGCTACATCTAAATTTTCTAAAGTAGGATTAGATAATAACTTGTTGATAAATTGTAAGTCACTGTTAAATACAGCCAAAGTCTTTTCAAAAATGTCTGGATCATTTTCTAATCCATCAATTTCTTTAAGCAACTCTGTTTTAAGGTTTTCTAATTCTAAAGTTTGTTTCTTAAGCTCAATGCTTTTATCATTCTTTCTTTTGTTATAGACTTCTCTTAATCTTTTATCTAACTTTTTAAGTACATTTCTTTTAAAGAATACAACACTACCATAATTAGTAGGATTATATTGTGCACCTGTAGGCATAAAGAAGTCATCTTGGTCATTGCTAATTGCATTGTCCATATCTTCTTTTGAAGGGTAGATTTCTCCTTTGTATTCATAAACTCCCAGGTCTGCATTAAGTCTTTCCTGAGCTGTTCCTAAATCTTTTATGTTCTTAAAATGTTGACCTAGAGATATTTGAGCATCATAGATACCCATCTGTTTTCTTTTTGCATCAATCTGTTTAAAAGCATTTTCAATAGGTACTACTCTATAAGTAACTTTCTTACCAAACTTAGACAAATAGTCTGCATTAGTTTCAGTAACTTTTATTTCATAGAGAGCAGGTAAACTAAGGCCATAACCTTTGTTTACCCCTCTTAATTCAGCTTGATGAAACTTTTCAAACTTATCTAAGTCAGAAGGATTAAGAAGTCTTTTTTCTTCAATTAATCCTTCTTTTTTTAAATTAGCTAAAGCATTTAGCTTTGCTTGTTTATGTGGTAATATTTCACAGCTCATGTCTTATATTTTTATATTGCTATTCCTCCTTCACAAGGTAAAGTAGTGTCTTCTACAGGCATTAAAGTATCTTCAGCATCTTCTGGAGTTTCCTCAGATAAATCTACATTTCCATCATAGATTTGTTCTTCAGATAAGTCTCTTTCTACTAGGTCATTTTCTAACTCTGAGACATCAAAATCCGCAGTTTCAAAGATAGCATTTTGTTCTTTAATTTCTTGCTCTGCTTTTATAAAATCTAAAACATTCACTAAAGCAGTCTCAGCAAGAGTTCCAGACTTAATATCAGGATTGATAGCTTTCAATATACCTTGTACAGCTTCTAACAATTTGTCTAATAAAGACTTAGTTGTACCTTTATATTTGATTGTTGACATATAAGTTTGAAGCTTTTTAGACTCTAAAGCTATAGCCATAAACTCAAATATATCCATTGCAGCATAACCAATATTTAACTCATCTTCAGTCATTCCAATATTGACTCCAGCTTTGATTTGAACTAATTTGTTTTTAGTGCTTTCTAATAACTCTGGAGTAACATTAGCTACAAACTCTAGCCATACTTTATTTAACTCAACAACATGAGCAGGAGCATTTTCAGAAAGAACTGTAAAGAATCCTTGTTCATCTGCAGAGTAATATTGTTTAAGCTCTTTAACAGTAAGAGCATGTACTACTTCATGCATAAATACTCCTATTTCTCCTCCCTCTCTTTTCTTAGCATTTACTGAATCAATAAATATAAAGTCTTGACTTTCTTTGTAAGCACCTCCTACAGACATACCTAGCTCTGAAATACTGTCTCCTTTTTTAATCATAGTATTACTGTTGATAAAAGGAACTAAAGCTTCTGCTATTGCTTTATATCTGCTTAGTTTTTGACTACTAGACTTAGCAATAGAAGTAAGAACTGATTGAGCACTTACATTATCAAGAACTTCAGTAATATCATCTACAGGAGATTTACCTGATTCTACAAGTTCATTATCCATTTTAGACTCTTCAAATTTCTTAGGAGAAATAATAGAGTTTACATTGGTAGAACCTGCTTTATATTCATTCATACCTGAAATACCTAATACAGATATTCTAGCATATTGAGCTTGGCCTAAGTGTTGATAAAGTTGGAATTTATCTTGCTTTAATTTAGACTTAGTTTTTACTCTTACATGCACAAAATCTGGAGTAGTATCCAAGTAATCTATTTGAACTTTATCTGCTTTCAAATCTAATCTTTTTGGATCTACAGCAGTAGTCTTTTCAGGATTATGTTGAAAATATTGTTTTACAAATAAGTTTTTACCTAAAGGAGTATTTACATCTCCTAGGAAGCTTTTGAATAATTGAGGGTTTCTCTTAGTATTCATTCTTTGGAACAAAGTAGAGGCAGCTACAAATTGTCCTTTTTCTTTTATACCTACTTCTTGAAGATACTCTAAAGGAACATACTTAATAAACTGAGTAGCCTCTTGAACTCCTCCTTCTACATAAGCATAAGTAATCAATTCTTGAGCTAAAGCTTTAGTAGAAAAAGGTTTATCATTCCAATCAGGTAAAGGTCTATCATTGATAATCATCTCTGCAAAAGCATTGTATAAATACTTTTCATTCAAATCATCACTAATAGTATTGTTATACTTAATAAGAGAAGGTCTTCCATCAGTCTCTACTTCATAAGAAAATCTGTTTAATAATCTGTTTCTACCTAATGAAGGAACTTTAGAGTTGCTATTTAAGTAGTTAGCTAATGAAGTATTAGTGTTACTATCTATAAATAACCTTTGTCTTTCAGTTTCTGCAGTACCATTAAACAATCCAAATCCACTCCAAGAATTGATATACTTTTTGATTTCATCAAATACATCTTGGTACATTTCAATTTGTTTGTATTTACTATCTGCAGGTACATTTGAAGTCTGGAATACAGATTCCATAATCATTTGGATATATGGGTCTTCATAAGGAAAGAAATCTGACCACAATGTACTAGAAGCTTTTAAACCATTTACCACAATACTACCTTGAGGTGTATTAGGTTTGATGAAGAAATCTCCAACAACCACATATCCTTCAGGTTTAGCAATATTATCTCTAACAGGTATTACATCTCCAATTAAAGAAGTTATGTTGTTAAACATTGTATTGTAAGGCAAATTAGCTAAGTCTTTGTATTTAAGGTTAGCTTCAATATTAGACTTACCTAGATTTCTCAAATTGATTACACTGTTTACCTTGGCCATGCTTTTAGCATAAGCATCTAAATCTAAGAAAGTTTTAAGTGCAGCTAATTGAACCTCAGCATCTTTTCCAGAAGTTTTAATTCCTTCTACTAAAGCATCTCCTGTTAACATTTTACTGTTAGCAGTATCCATATTGATGTTGCTATGAGAGTATTTAGATACTAGGCCATCAATAATGTCTTGCTCTGCATTAGGATTGTAATTAGCAGTAATACCTTTAGATTTTTGTAAAGCATCTACATACTCTTTAATAATAGGTTGAGACAATAAAGCATAAGATACTGAAAGTTGTTTGTTACCTTCATAAGAAATCTTATCAAAACCTAGTAAAGTAAGAATTGAATCTACACCAATAGTAGTAGAATTTATATTTACTCTACCTAAGATTTGTTCTTTTTCATTATCTGTAGCAGTATTTTGTTTTTCAGCAAAAGCTTCAGCAATACTTCTAGAACCATCTAAAGTATTAGTAAGTCCTAAAAGACCTTTAGAGTTCAAGTTACCTATACTAATGTTTTTTATAATAGGTTTGCCATCCTCATCATACTCTTGAATCAAAGAAATAGGGTTTCTACTTTGTTGAATTAAAGCATGTAAAGTAACATAATTAGAGTAAACTCCAATAGCCATTTTACCTGCAGAACCTAATCCCATTTTTTGTTTTTGGTATTGGTCAGAAAGAATAGTAAAAACATTAGAAGTCTGATGAGATAAACCTTTTGCCTCTATATCAGATAGCATAGCCTCTCCCATAAGTCTATTTTCTATTTCTTTCTTTTTACTTACTTCAACAAATTCTTCAATTAAGTCAGCTTGCTCTCTAGCAAAATCCATAGAAAGGACTTTGTTAATCTTAGCTTGCATCTTAGGAGAAGGGTTGTTAAATACAGAAGTGTGAATATTGATAAAATCATTCTCTAATAACTTCTGATTAAACTTAGCTTCAATGCTATTGTATTTTTCTTGTAAACCTTTTTCTTCAGATAAAACTTCTTCTAGTAAGTCAGAACCAAAGTATTGCTCTAAGTCAATCTTTTCTTTGTTACCATATTCTCCTAATAATTTAGCAGCTTCTTCTGGTAACAATCTTCTTTCTAACTTAACTCTTTCTAAATCAAGTTCTTCTAAAAGCATAGATAACTTTTTCAAAGCTTTCTCTTTGTGACTTTCAGAAAGAACTTCAATCTTACCTGTTCTATAATCTGTGATATGGTTTAATTGGTACACATTTTCTTTATCAACATCAAAGTCAAGACCTTTTTGTTTAGTAAAGTTTTTAGGTACTACCATTAAATCTCCAACCTCAGGAGGAAGAATACCTGCAATCTCAATAGTAGATGCAGATACATGAGAAGATGTAGGAGTTCTGTAACTGAATTGGTTTAACAACTCAGGAGAAATCATACCTTCTTTAAGCTTCCAAGTACCATTTTCTCTTTTAGTAAGATAAATGTGTTCTCCATCTTTTTTAGCAAATAAGTCTATAAGTTTACCACTGGCATCTTTAAACTTAGAAGGAACAAATACCTGAGCTTTAGTAAACTGTCTTACCCCATTTTCATCTTTCTCTTTAGCCAAAACTCCTTGAAGCTCTACACCATTGTAATTATCCATAAAGATAATTCTAGACTTATCTATACCTTCTAGGTTTTCCTTAAATCCAAAACCATTTTCAGAAGCAGCCACAAATGAATTTCCAGGTAGCTTGTGAGTAATTAATCTGTTATTGATAATAGCATTAAGTAAAGACTCATATCTATTACTGTTTGTAGATAGCCATAATGGAACATTAAACTCATAGTAAGGATTACCTTGGTTGTCATATAATGTTTGTAACTCTAATCCTTTAATATCTTTTAAAGGGTAGTTTCTACCAATAGCTTCTTTTTGTAAAAGATTTTGAATTTTCTTAATAGTAGTTGTTTCATCTACAGGAACAGCATTTTCATCTAATCCTAATTCATTGTACAAGTCTCTTTTTTTGCTTTCTACTAAAGCATTAAAAGTTTTGTTGTACTCATCATAAAGTTGTACTCCAGAAAGAGTTGCACCTTTATATTGGAATCCTTGAATATTTAATACTCCATCTCCAAATAACAATTTAAAGATTTGAGTACCCATAGCAATCTTGTCCTCTTTTTTCATTGCTGATTTGAAAGGAACATCTTGCTGTATTCTAAAATCATTTCTATTAAGCTCTACCATAGCAGTCTCAATACTTTTTAAGCTCTCTGTATTTAAAGGGTCAATAGTATTTGAATCTACTACTGCACCTACTTTATTTGCAGATTGATAAGAAGCTCTAACTGGCATGCCATATCCTCCTTTTTCTACAGGACTTTCTAATTTTTCTAAAGCAACTCTTAAGTTGTCTAGTTTTAATCCAGCAGTAAGTTGAGGTATTAATGGGAAAGAAGAAGACTTAATGTAAATAGGTCTTGACATATCTTTAGCTGCATCTATAATCTGTCCTGTATATACAGGTTTAATAGGTTGCATAACTAATCCTAACTCTTCATAAGTTAAGTCAGTACCATTATCTAATTTCTCAATAATATCTTTATACTTTTGTTCAGGTAATCTTTCTTGATTGTACAAGATTCCTACATGCTCTTTAGCAGTAGTGTATTCCTGAGCATCAGTTGTATCAATATCAAAGTAATCAGCAATACTAGGAAACTTGTTTTGAAGTCCTGTTCTGATTACCTTTTTTCTAAGGTCTGTGGCACTTTTATATTCTTTTAATGCTTTCTCTACAGAAAGAGTATCTCCTTCAAATAGAGGCTCCTGAAGAGTTTGTTTACCAGCATACAAAGAAATAAGGTACTCAGCATTTTCAGAAATATCTTTGGCATCTTGTAAAAAGATTTGTTTGTATTTAGCATCTTTTGAGTCAGCTAAAGTAGTACCTGGAGCAGATAAATATGCTAGTCTTTTACCAATATTAACCCCTTGTTTTTTAGCTAATTGAATGTAACTCTCATCACTATTCATAGCATAAGAAGGTACTCCCTTTTCAAACAATTTGTCTTGTGAAAAGAAAGCAGGGTCTCCAGCAATAGTAACAAAAGTGTCTGCATTAGTAAGAACAGAGTTTAATACAAAGTCATAAGTAGCATGAGCAAATTTGTTTTCTAAAGACAAGTTACTTGTATTAGAACTCAAATAAGAACTATCAAAAAAGTTTACTGCAGTAACCTCACCTTTATCATTTTTTTCTAAGAATGAAGACAAAGCTTGCATTTTTTCTTCTGCCAATGTATGCATTACATTTTCTACAACATTCATCATACTGTCTTTGTATAAAGACTCTACTTCATCTAAAGGTCTTTCAGCTAAGTGTTGTATAATTCTGTATCCTTGTTCATCTTTAAGGTTATTTAAAGCTGGAATAAAGTTAAATATTTGAGCAGCTTTGTCATAATCTTTTACTTGAGTAGTGTTTATATTTTTATGGAAGTTAGATATCCTGGTCATCTCAGGTAACACTAATCTTTCATATAACAACTCTCTAAGTTCAGTAGAGAATACAATGTTTCCTTCTTCATCTGTTTCAAAAGCAGAATTAGATTGCTTCATAAAATCAAATACAGCAGTATTTAAAGTGTACATTTGGCTTTTGTCAGACATAGTAGGTACAAACATTCTAGCCATTCTCATTTTAAATCCTCCTATTTTAATTCTAGAAGGTACATCCCCTTGTTGTGTATCTTGGAAGAAACCTAGTTTAGTCAAATCATGGTCAATAGAATTCAAATCTAAGATAGAAGAGAACCCTCCAGATTTTTTACCATACTCTTTTAAAGCAGTAATACCCAAATGATTAAGCTCTAACTTTTTAGCAAAGTCAGGATACTTATCCATAAGCTCTAACATTACTGATTTAGAACTAATAGATAAAGATTGAAGCTCTTTAATAAAAGCTTTATCTTCAGATAATCCACTTCTAATTAAGTCATCAATTCTGTTAGTAATGTAAGTAGGATTAGTGATACCACTAATATTCTTTTGACCATCTCTAAAAGATTTGCTCAAAATCTTATCAGTAAATTTACTTTGACCTTTAGATAAATCTTTTAGAACACCTTGCATATCTTTAAAAGGATGTGCTTTTTCATTCTCTTCAAACCTAAGGTCTTTAATGTAATCTACATTGCTAGGATTAACAATTCTATTTAAGTAGATGCCCAAGAATCCCATAGGAGTATTAGGGCTAGAGAATAAGTCACTGTAAGGAATGTATTTTCCTTTGCTCATCATTCCTAACTCTTTTAGCTCTTGCCAGTATCTATCAGAAAAGTCTAATCCAAAATTAGATAACCAATCTCTTACCACTTCATCAGATTGTAAATGTCCTTCAGTACCCCAAGAATTGTATTGCTCTAATAATTTACTAGCTACATCTCTGTTAATAGAGTACTGACCTTTATCTACCATTACTAAAGGAGAAGTGATGAAATTGTTTTTCCATTCATTTCTAATTACTCTAGTAATTTCATTGGCATTTGTGTCATAGACTTGAAGTCTATTATTTCTATTGTTATTAGTGTACATCATAAACTTCATACTAATAGCATGCTTTCTATAATTTAACACTAACCCTTTTCTTAATTGTTCATCAGCATTATCATACTTTTCTACAAGTTCTTTTACCCAAGGATGTGAATCTTTCATCTGAAGTAACTTAGCTCTCATAGTAGCATAATCAGATTCAATATAGACACCAGAACCTAGAAGATTATAAATGCCATCATACACCTCATTATAATCCAGGTATTGAGTAAGACCCAAGAAACCTTTTACAGGTTTTCCTTCATTGTCTACTCTAGTAATGCCAGACATAAATCTCTTTTGTCTAAAAGTTGTTTTAACTTTAAAGTTCTCTGTTAAAGAAGCTGCATCATCATAAGACTTTTCTCTTAAAGACAAATCTTCTTCTTCTTGCATTTCCTCTTCAGTTTCTTTATAGTCTTGTATATCAGATGTTTCAGAAGCTTCTTGTAAAGCTTTTTCAATAAAACCTAATTGACCTTCATAAGGTAAACCTGATATTGATAAAGTAGCTTTAATAGCTTCTACATTCCAATTCTTTTCTAGATTATTTAAACTTACAAGCATATTCTTGTAGTTATTAATCATAGCTACAGTTTGTTTAGAAGGAGATACAGCTTGTAAAGCTACAAGTTGGTCTAAGACTCCTTTCACTTTTACTACAGAAGGACCTACAATACTTCCATAAGAGTCAGCTAATTGTTTACTTAAGGCTGCTTTATTAACTTTACCTTTATATTCAGTATCAATTAAAGTATTGATATACTGAACAGTGTAATTCATTAATTGGTATTCTTGGTCAATATTTAATCCAGGAGTTAAGTTTAAGATATTTTTCAAGTGGTCTACACCATTCATTTCTACTGGCATAGCTTGAATATCTTCAAAATTAAATCCTAATTCTTTTTGTAAGTCATCAGCAATTTTTAATAGTTCAGCTTCAGTTGTAGCACTTCTAGCTTCTTGAACTACAGTCTCTGCTATTTGCTTAGCTTGTTTTACTTCAATTACAGGATTAGTTTCTGCTTGGCCTTTCTCATATTCAAAAACAATTTTTGGTTGAACAGAAGTAATATAATTAGGTTTATCAGCAGTACCAATATTAAAAGATTTTACATCTGTTTTTAATGTAGTCTTTAAATAATCAGTGTATTTTCTGTTAGTAGAACCAACAGTCCCATTAACAATCATAGGTATAGTAGGATTGCTCTCTAATCCATCTCTTAAAGTATGTTGAGAAAAAGCACTAATATCTGAAGAGTACAAAGTTCTACCAAAGTTAGCAGGAGTATTTCCAGTCTTAGGTTGAATAAACAAATTAAAGAAAGCCATAGCATCCTCATAGTCCATTAAATTATATCCTGAGATACTTCTAATGTCTTTGACAATTTCTTTAGCTTTCTCTTCTGAGATTTGATATTCTTTAGGTAAAAATTTACTTCTTACTTCTTGAATAATCTGTACTTTATTATTTCCTTGAACAGTTTCTTTATAGTCAAAGAAAGAGTAAGCAGCCCAAGCCCATCTTACTGTTTCTAACTCAGCTTCATTAGGGTATCTTACTACACCAAAAGCTCTCCAAGTTTCTTGACCTTTATCATTAGTTCCTATTCTTCTTAGGTGCCAAGTATTACCTTGTCTTGCATTTGCAATTTCTTTTTTGTTGATAATAACTCTATTGGCATTCTCAAAAGAATTACCTACACCTTGCTCTAAAATGTTTTGTTTACCTTGAATAGCAAACTCAGCTTGTGGGTTAGCTTCTTCAATAGTATATAAAGGAAGTTTGTTACCTTCTTCATCAGTCTTGTTAGCTATAGAATAAAAAGGTCCTTCTGCTTTTTCTTTAATAGTTACCTTAGAAACTTTACCTGAATAAATTGCTTCTCTAAAATCTGTAGCAGCTTGCTTAGCTTCTTCAATAGCTTCTTTATGGCTTAAACTAATACTGTTTGGATTAATAGTTCCATTAGGATTAGAAGGGTCTTTCACATTCCAAATGCTATACCAAGAAGCATCATGGATGTAAGCTAAAGCCTCTCCAGTATTATCAAAAGCAAACATAGGAACCATGTCTTTAAATTCCTGACTGTTTCTAAAATCAGGATTTTGTTTTTCTTTCTCTTCTACTATAGCAGCAAAAGATTTTAAGACAGGTTTGTTTTCAGCATCTCTACCTACATTAATCATAGCTTGTCCCCAAACTTCTTCAGGAGCCATACCTACATTAAGTTTGTCTCCAGGATTATTTTTGTTAGGGTCTAACAAAGGTTTATAATTAATAAGAGGAGTATCTTCATTTAATGAATCTGTTAAGATAGCTCTTCTTACATAAGTCCCATCAGCTTGTTTAACCTCTTCATACTTAATAGCATTGAATCCTAATCTTAAAGCAGGACTACTAATTGTATTTTCATTATCTGAAAGGATAGGTACATTTTCTTCTGTAAAACTAGTAACTGTAGTTTGAGCAGATTGAATAGAAACAAGTTGCTCTTCAGCTTGGTTTTCTAATTCTTCTGTTGTAGCAGTAGTAGAAGTTCTATTACTAAAAATACTTTCAATAATAGAGTGAGCTGCCAAAGCTGCATTTCTAGCAGGTTGGAATATTTCACTGTACACTTCATCATAGTTTGTAGGAGCATAATTATTTGCTTCCCAACCTATTCTGTATGCACTAAAATACTTTTCTGCTTGTACTTTATCTGTAAACTCAATAAAGTGGTACACCATTTCTTTAAAGGTAGGTTTTCTTCCTATCTCTCCTGAAAGAGTTTGATAAAAATCTCCAATAGCTTTTTTGAAAAGTCTTACTTCTTGGTCACTTAAATTATCCACATTAGGAAGTTGACCTGGCATCAATTGAAACCCAGCAAGTGTATCCTCTTCTGCTATTACAAAATCATCTGGAATGTCTTCAGCTGCAGTGTCTGGAAAAACAATGCTCTCAATTTGAGCTTGAGTTTCTTGTGCTTTCTGAGCTACAGTAGCAATAGACTCTACAACAGAATCTACATTTTCTTCTGTTACATTAGAGCCAGCAGTTACTAAATTGGCATTAATAGATTGTGCTATAGCTTCTGCTTGAATATCAGATAGCATAGGCAATACAGATTTAATATCTGACCTTTCTAATTCTCCTTTTTTATTTGCTGTGTAAACAAAGTTATCAAGATTAGCTTCTACATTAGAAACATAGTTGCTATCATAGTTTTCATTTTCTAAAGCAGCAGGGTGAGCCAATAAAATTTCTCTTACTGTCTCTATATTTTCTTCATACAAAGCTACTTCTTCTTCAGAAGCTTCTTCTATTTCTTTGTTTTCATCATATAAAGAAAGTACTTCTTCTTCAGACTCTTTTGCTTGATTAGCAGCTCTTTCAGCTTTTTTGTCTTTGATTATAGCATTAGCTTGGTCATATAAAAGATTGATGTTGTCAGAAGCACTATCTCTTTTAACAGTTTCTTCAAATTCAATCTTGTTAAGATACTCTTGTTTTAAAGCATCTAGTTCTTTTTTATCTAAACCATAAGTGTCTATAACATTCTTAAATGCATGCTCAATAAAATCTTTCTTCACTGAAGCAACACCCATACTATCTATTTCTAATCCAGGTGCAGATATACCATTTGACTCAGCAAAATCAATGCTGTCTTGAATTTGTTGAGCAATAGCTCTCTTAATACCTTTTTTCTTTTGTAGAGTTGCTTCTCTTTTTGGATCTACTTCAGCATTAAATGCTTCCATAGTTTTTCTTTGATTGTATAGTTTTTCTTCTTTAGCTTCTAATAAAGCAATATATCCATCAATAGCTGGACTACCCTTCTTGTCTAGTTCATTTACAAACTTATTCAAGATAGCTCCTTCTTCTGGAGTTTGAGGTTGATACTCTAGTATAGAATCAATATCACTATTCATTAAATTTTCTAATGAAGTACCTTTTAGCATTTGTACAGGAGCAACAGTTTGTAACTCTTCATTAGCTAGAGCTTTTTGTGAACCTAGCTCAGCATTAATATTGTCTAAGCCCTGTTTTAAAGCAATCTTTTTAGTAGCTAAATCTACAATAGCTCCTACATTAGATTTGTCTTTGTATCTATCATAAGTTTCCTTAATCTTAGATATTTTTTCTTTAGCTAACTGTACATTGTTTAATGTTTCAGCAGAGAATTGACTGTCAGTATTTTTTAATACTGAATCTAAAGTAGTTTCAAATTGTTCAAGAGTACCTGTTTTTATAGCTGTAGTAGCCATATTAACAAATTTCTTTTGCTCTAATTGGTCAGCAAGCTTTTTGTTTCCTTTATCTCTTAGAGACTGTACTTTAGCATCATAGTCAGCAATACTAAAATCAGTACCTGCACTAGCCATTACTAAAGTCTCAGCTAAGTCTTCATCAGTAATAGCTTTATCAATTTGTTTGTATTTCTTTATGATACTTTTTCTAGCATCCCAAGCTCTACCATTAGCTTTCCAATTAGCAATTCTAGAACCTGCACCAACAGTAGTAAACAAACCTCCCATTAAAGCAGTCTGAGATGCCACATCTTCATAGAAAGAAGTATCTAGTAATCCTTTTAATTGTTCTGTATAGTTTTGACCTACAGAAGGAGTAGCTTGAGAAACTACTTCTTCAAACATCTCTCCAGGGATGCCATCAACAATTTTACTGGCCCCTGTTCTAAACATAGCTTTAGAAGTGATTTTACCTAAAGCCATATTATTTAATCTGTCTGCTCCTTCTTTAAGTAAAGAGCTAGCTCCTTTATAAGCTTTTGTAGTTAGTAAATTAGGTTTAGTCAAAGCTTTACCTAATGTAGTACCTGCTACACCTTTTCCAATTCTTCCAGCAATTCTTCCACCTATGGCACCAACTTCTCCTTCAATGATATTTTCTTTTAAAGTTTCAGTATATCCATAAGCAGCACTTTCAAACCAAGACTTAGGTCTTAATGGTTCAAACTCTTCTGTAAGTTGTGTTTCTTTTTCATCTAGAGAATCTAAAGCTTCTTTGTCTTTATCAGTCAAAGTCTTTTTACTTTGAATAGCTTTTCTCTCTTGATTGATTAGAGATTTTTGATAATTGAAATCTCTTTCATATTTTTTGTATAGACCATCTCTGACTAAAACTCTTTTTTCTCCTTTGTCATCTTCTATGATTTCCATACCACCAATGTAGTTTTGAGAAGCCATAGTATAAGCACTAGGAGATATAGCTGCTCCAGCCATGTATCCAGGTAATTTAGCTGCTTGGTCTACTACAAATAAACCAGCTTTTCTTTTTAAGGAACCTTTTATAGTATTAGCTAAAACATCTTTTACAGCTCCTTGAACTAAACTCTTACCTGCAGTACCAAAAATAGCTTTGGCTGCAGCATTTCCCCAACCTTGAGTAGCTAACATTTGTTCCATAAATACAAGAGAAGTTCCAGTACCATCAGCAGCTTTATACCACTTGGCATCTTTAAACATATTTCTTGTAGCTTCTCCTTGTCTTAAATCATCATGAACAGCATTAGCTTTAATAAGTTGTTGCTCAGCAAAAGTTAAAGTATCAAAAGCTTTTTCAGGGTCACCTAATTCTTTAGTCAGTCTGTCTAACTTATTAACAATAGGTAGTTTATAAACATACTCTTCTGTCATACCATAAAGACCTAGAGTACCTAAATCTTTTTTAGAGTTAAGTAATCCATCCCATATATTATTTTTGCCATCTAAGAAATCCTGAGTTAACTTTAAAGTTTCTCCTCTTTTTCTTTCAGCTGCATTCAATATAGCTATTTGGCTTCCTACATCTAAGTCATTGGCATTTCCTCCACCAAACATCATATCTCCTGCATTAGAGAAAGTATCTCCAATATTCTTAACAGTTTCTTTGCTATAAAGTTTACCTAAGAAATCTCCAAAAGAAAGAGGTTTAGCTGGAGTTGCTGCTTTTTGAGCTTCTCTGGCTTGAGGCATAAGTACTTTTAACTGAGCTTGAGACTCAGCACTGTCTAACTTAAGTTGAGCATTAAGCTTTTGTATAGTAGGTTTGATTTCTTTATTTAAAGCAGTCTCAGTTTTGTCAACACTTTTCTTTAAAGACCCTAACTCTTTTTCTTCTTTTTCAGTTCTACCCCAAACATTTTTATCTGAGAATAAATTTGCTATCCAAGCTATAGGACCCCTGTCTATTAAGTCATCAAATTTACCTTCAACTTCTCCTAACCTAGCTTTAGACTCTGTTAAGTTTTGAACTTTGTCTTTAAAGTCTACAAACTTTTTTTCATCTCCTAAAGTCTCTTTATGTGCTTTTTCAAAAGCTCCTTGAGGAGTAGCTAGAGCTACTCTCCTTTGAGCATTGAATTCTTTTTGAGCTAATCTGTCCTGAATATTTTTTTGGCTTAAAGCAGCTAATTTAGCTTCTCTTAAACCTGCAGGAGCAGAGTTGGCCTCTATTAATTGTTCCTCAGATAAAACAGCAGTTGCACCTGAAGTTTGAGTAATAAAGTCTGATTCAACACCAGTAGCAGATTGTTTTGCATAAGCTTTCTCAAAAGCTTTACTTAGACCTTTTTTTGGAGATAACATAATAAGTTTTTTAAAATGTAAAGATAAAAATATTATTTGAATAATGCATTACCTATCAGTAATTGTACATCAGGGTCATCTGCAGATACAGTTTCTTTCTTACCTGTTTTAGGATTTTTCCAAGTTAAAGTGTTAGGTCTGTAAAGTTGTTTACCATCAGCTCCTTTTACAGCAGCTCCATGGTAAATGTAATCTGTACCTGGAATAGTATAATTCTCTACATTTGATAAGTTCTTGTCTAAGTAAGATGTAGTCTTAAATCTTAGTGCATTGTCTCCTGAGTTCAATCTGTCTACAATATCTGTAGACACATTATCTACTCTACCAAAGTGAGTCTTACCAGCTATATTAACTCCAAAACCAAACTCAATAAGGTCACTATCATTATAACCCCAGATAGGAGCAAAATTACTCTTACTTAAATCTAAGTTTAATAGTTCACTACTGTTTTTAATTTGGAAACTTTCCATAGCAATTCCTCCTGCAGTCTTACCTACAGTAGGGCTCTTAACAGCTTTAGGAAGAATAATCCCTTTTTGGATTAATTGGTTCAAACTAAATTTTTGACCTCCTACATCAGCTCCACCTATTTTAGTTCCAGGTTCAAAGTAAATAGGAGTATCCATGTGTTTACCTGACTTAAAGAATTGATTAGATAAGCTTTCTTGTTGTTTAGAAGTAAGACCTGTACCTTCATAAGTCATCTGTCTATTAACAGTTTTATTAGAAGTAGTGTTTAAGAAATCATTCCAAGCTTGTAGAGTGGTAGTTTCTTTTCCATCTTTTCCTCTGACTTTTTTACTAGGGTCTGCAATGTCTGAGTATCTAAGACCTGTAGCTTTTTCAAACTGAACCATTTGAGCCTTAAGAGTTTCTCTATCTATAGTAGCTCTCTTATAAGTAGCTGCAGCAGTTTTACCTTCAGGTGTATTTAATACAGGACTAAAGTCTCCTGACCTTAAAGCATTGTAAACTTTAAGACCTGTTTTACTTTGTTGCATTTTAGATACATCTCCTCCAAAATGTAAGTCAGCATAGTTTTTAATAGCATCAGTAACAGAGTTGGCTCTATCTGATTCAACCCCTTTCCATTTACTATTAAACTCTCCATTAGTTTTTCCTGCAATACCTGTAAGAACTCCTCCTACTTCAGTACTTAAGTTTACAGTATTGAATTTATCTTTTTCTTGTTCTACTCCTAAAGCATTCATTACCTGTCCACTAGTAGAAGAAGTTTTCTTACCTCCATATTTATTTTTCAATAAATCTAAAGAAGTAGAAAAATAATTACCCTCTTGCATTACTGGTGTTCCTTCAGGAGTAAAAGTTCCTTGGAAACCTGCAATACCTAATTTTTCTCTTTGCTTGATAGCAGAAACTATATTAGGATTAGTTACAAGTAAATCTGTGTACATAGTTTCTAACTGATTAGGTGTAAAGAATTTAGTCTCATTACCTCCCTTCACAGTCCAACCACCTTTATCACTTTCCCATTTTACAGTAGTATCAACTCCAGGTATAGCACCTTTCATTAAGTCTTCTAGCATTTGGTCTACAGGTTTTAAGCCTAATACATCTTCTGTATCAAAAGCAGTATATTTAGAAGGACCTTTGTATCCAGTACCTCCTTTTTCTTTAAACTCTGCAAGCTTATTAGCTTTCAATAACTCTACTTGTTCAGGACTATACTCATCAGGTTTAGCTTTTACTTTGTCTTGTAATTCCTTTTCCCATTTGTCATAAGAAGCTTTATTCATTTGAATAGTGGCTACTTCTCCTTTAGTCCAATCTTGAGTAATCTTTTTCTTTAAGGCATTGATTTTAGGCATATAAGAAGAAGCATTTAATACATCTCCATATATACTATTAGTCACACTATCAATTTCAGAAGTGTAGTTACCAATAATTTCTTTTAATCTTGGGTTATCTGGTTCTAGACCTGTAGCATCTAATAAAGGATTTAGAGCAGCATTAGCTTCTAATGTAGCATCAACTTCTTTATCTTTTCTGTCAATGATATTACCCATTAACTCATAAGGTAGTTTAAACATTGCATCATCAATGAATGATGCTTCTGCTCCTTTATAAAATTGTCCCATGATTATTTTTTCTTAGTTGGTTTAGCAATTATATTCCCTTTGGCATCTACTGTAACATATTTACCAAATTGTTGCATAAGATTAGTTATAATATCATTTTGCTTCATAGCATTAATATCTTTTCCTGTTTGTTGAACTCCTTTAGCCATATCTACTCTACCCTGAGCTACAGCATTGTAGTAAGCATCTTTCTGAGCTTCATTAGCTAAAGCAGCATCAGCTGCTCCTTTACCTCTGTACATATCAGATTGAAGATTGATGTCTGCACTCTTAGTAGATAAACCAACAGATTGTTGAGTGGCATTAGCACTAATCTCTGCCATAGTTTGATTAAGAGCAGTGTCATATAACCAGTCCATAGCTCTTGATTGATTAATACCTCTAGCTGAACCTCTAGCTCCTTTTTTACCTCCTCTACTAGCAGCAGTAGCCTTTACTATAGCAGCAGCTTTCTGAGATTCAATAGTGGATTTAGCATCTTCAATATCTTTTAAAGATTGCTTTCCTATATCTGCATAGACATTTTTGTTAGTCACATCAGTACTTCTTTGTTCAGCAGCAGTTTTTAATCCTGCAGTAGATGCCATAACATTACCAACAAGTTTAGTAATGTCTCCTGCACCTGGAAGTCCTTGAGCATATTTTTGAGCAAGTTTAGAAGTCTTACCTAAAGCTCTGCTAACTACAGTCCCTGGTAAATCTTCTTTTGCTAAAGAGTCTTGATAAGCTTTTTCCATTCCTGCTAATACTCCTGTAGGTTCTGTACCATCTTTTATAAGACTAGAAGTATCAGGTATTTCAGGACCAGCATTAAAGTCATTCATTATAGAAGGAAAAGTAGTATCAGCAATTTCAGGTTTTACAAAATCAGGTGCACTAGCTTTAGCAAAATCATTCTTACCTAGAATCCCATCATCAGTATTTCCTAAAGATTTTTGAAAAGCTTTTACATTGTTTTCATCTCCCCAATCTATATTAGGTTGTGTTCCTCCTAAAGATTCAGAATACTTTTGTAAATAAGGTTGAAACATTTTTAAGTTAAAACCTTTAGCAAATCTTATTCCTCCTGGCCCAGTACCATTAGCATACTCTTGTACTCCCATAGTTCCTGTACCAAAAGCTTTCATTGCAGACTTAGTCATTTCAAGCATGTTATTAACATTCTCTTGAAATTGTAAATCAGAAGCTTCTTCAGCCTCTATAGCTTTAATCTTTCTTTGAGCAGCATTTTTAATAGCTAAGTCAGCTCCATTAGAAACTGACTTTTCAATATTAGCCATTTGTCTTTCTCTGGCAGCTTTTCTTTCAGCTAGAGTTTTATCTCCTACTTTAAGTCTGTCAGAATATATTTTAGTTCCTTCAGGAACATCTTGATTTACTTGTAAAGGAATACCACCTTGTTCATGACTAGGACCTTTAAG
>JACCEA010485027.1_pt1 | contig 21940 bp, 21 predicted proteins | sample 7449851 | NCBI WGS metagenome assembly JACCEA01 (sample SAMN15323453, study PRJNA562643) | freshwater metagenome | isolation source: river surface water | place: USA:Blue River Watershed | collected 2017-08-18 | reverse complement strand
TGCCCTTCAACTTACTACTGTACGTTTCATTTAAAAGAACATCTTTCCCTATATCATTGATCACGTCGTTGATGTCATACGCGCGAATTACCCCCAAATCATCTCCAGTATATAGCATATTGTTGCTCTCATCCCAAGCTAATGCTTGAGCAGCTCCAACCTTTCCCCACTTTGCTTCACTTTGCTGAAAGAGTGCAGAGGCTTCCATTTGAGAATTTCTCTTGAGAAGTTCGTCATACCTGACCATTTCTGACATAGGATGAATCGAAGCACGCAATCCACGCTGTCTTGCTGGAGGATGCGGAACACCGGTAGAAGATTTTGTTTCTCCAATTACTGCTGCTACATTGCTGATGCTTTGGCTAGTTGCTGGCAAAATTCTAGGCTGGATGAACTCATCATTATCATTTTTTCGCCCACTCGGCTCTAACTCTGCTGTGGGAGGTGACTGGTTGAGAAATCCTGATATTCTCAACCCCTGCCATCGACTTCCACGAGATCCCCATATTATCACATTCCCCAAACTATCCGAGATAACCGCCAATGGGTAGGGCATCATCATTGCCGCAGCTATAACAATACCTTGGGAATTGGTACCCAAATGAAGCTCTACTTCACACTTGCCTGAATCATACGCCCATAAACGAGCAACATTGCTTGATGCTCCAGCAGTGAGAACAGTGCGTGTGAATGGACAAAATTTAAAGCACAAAAGTTCTGCATGCCTGTTAAATGGCTCAAAGCTCCTCAAAACATGACATTCTTCTATGTCATTTTCATCAAATAGGCATATTTCTCCGTTTTGGTATCCAGCTAAAAATCTTTTTGCCTCATCATAATACTGCAAACCCACCACAATTGAAGGATTATCATGGTAAACATTTTTCATCAAAGCTCCATTAGAGTAGTTATAAACCCCAATGCGTCCCTTAACATCCCCTATCACAACCTTTCGCTGTCGATCATCCAAACAGCATGCTGAAATTTCTTCCTCGCAAATATTACTATGTCTGCATAAAATGAGAGAAAAGTTTAATTGACCGAATTCAAAATACAGGAATGGAAGGTGCTCACATGAACATCTTACTACCGGTCAACGCATCCCACACAACAACATTTCTTTCAGATGCAGTAATCAGGACAGATTTACTCTCATTCCAAGCAACCCAAAAAACGTTAAAGTAATCAGAAGTTGCTTCATGTACAACCCGAGCTTGATCAAATGAAAATAAAAGCTTAGATGCAGCATAAATTCTAGAGTCATCTTCTTTCTGCAGCGCATTTGCCGAAGGAAGTTTGGTATGGAAGAAGCACGCTAATTTACTGCTATCTTTCGTATCATTACCCGATAAGTTAGCTGAAAAAGTTTGAATGCATTGAAAATTTCTAACATCCCACAATTTAAAAGTTCCCGATGTGTCAGCGGTGATCACTTCAGGTGTATCAGGTACAGTTTGTACACCGACCAAGGAAGCGTGATGGCCTTTCAAACGGTACACTAGAGATTTTACGAATGGACTCCATACCAAAGCATCATGCTCGAAACCACAGCTAAATAATAAACGATAGCTAGGATTATATGTCAAATCAAACACTCCTTTCTTGTGACCATGAAGACGAAGGATCTCTTCGTTAGTATGTGAATCGAAAATTCCTAAGGTTTTGTCCAATGAGGCTGATGCTATGTTGTTTAATTTTTTCAAAACAATCAGGTTCATAACGATATCAGAATGTGCCTGCAATTGCGTCACCATACTTCTCTTACCAACATTCCATGAATAAATATTGCCATTTGTTGCACCTGAATAAAGTAAGCGACTTTCATGGCCATACGCTAATGCCATTTGGACACCTGGAGTTGCCCAAGTAGTTTGCACTTTATATCGTCGTTTCGGGTTGGGATCATCCAAAGAGAAAGTAGAAAGGGTCATATCCGCCCCAGATGTAACAAGAAATTCTTTGTCTTTCTCTGGTATACATTCAATTGCAATCGGTGCTGATTCGGTGTTGATAGTTGCTATATGTTTACCCACACGGCTGTTAAAAACAAAGATCGCGTTTTTATGATCCTCCTACAGTCAAAAATAAAATGATTCGATATTGAATTTGCTCGAGTAATCACTTACCACCATCGCAAAATTACCTGCTAATGGGAGATTCACAAATCTTGAAATATCATTGCGATGACGATATTTGGAGGAAGGATCCAAAAGGTGCGCGCTGTCATAATAGTGAGCAATACTTGCTAATTTTGCACGCTTATTCAATAAATTTGCTTTTTCTACAGTGAATGATGTATATTCCTACAAGACCATTCAGGGATCAATAAATATATTTGTACTCGCTGACGTACCTGCCACTCAAGCTGGCCATCTCCGTTGACATCAATGTCTTTAAATAACTCATACATATTTATACCAAACTCACGCTGCTCTGGAGTTTCCATAACAAACCGATCATCTCCTTTCTTATTGATGAGATGTTTCTGAATAATGTAGATAAATTCATCCAATGTGACACTGTCTCGGCGTGCAAAAAATTCTTTGCGAATATTAGTCAAAGCCTCAGGATTCATTTTCATCATCATTGAAAAAGTAGCTTTTTCACGTTCATTACGAATGACAGAATACTGATCTTGCTTTGCTAGATTGTTTCGCAAACGTTCTGTTGCAGCAATCGCATCTTGGAGACCTTGATCATCTTGACCAGAGTAACCAGTCGACATTCTTCAAATTCACCACAGCAAAACAACGATAAACAAAGATACACTCTATATCTATGCCCCTATGTGCAAAATTCAACACGATTTTGATGAGTATCAACTGAAGATGATTGCTCACCACATTGTATTGTATTTATTCATTGCTTGATTATGCATTGTCTGAGCCCCGCCAGCCGTTTCTCATTCCAAATGTATGCACAATGCTGAGGAAAGGATATATTAGAACAATAATAACATTATTCTATTGATAAAATGTGGTTCTCATCAAAAAAGCAAAAAAGCTAGCGGCAAGCAAATTTGGAATTCGCATAGTAGATAGAAGTATAATATTGCAACATCGAACCCATCCAAATGGGAGCGAAAAATGCGAAGGTCGCAGCATATTCAATTCCGGTCATCGTGAAACGTCTGGGACAGGTGGACCTACCTGAAGACCGGAATATCGCGCTTGACTTGATGAGTCAAGTGGATTCACAGTTACTGAACCCGAAAACTCAAGAAATATATGCAAAACAGTTGAAAAATTGCAATGGAATGCAAATATTGATTCGAATTACAAAGTCAATGGTGGAAGATCTCGATGCCGCATCAACTTTCTCGCAAATCGTAGAGTCAATCAAGTTAAATGTTTCACTCATGATGGATTTGATTCAATTCGGAGGACTTGATTTACTTGAAAAGATCATTCGCACCCACGAGAAGGATGATTATTTGCAGGTCATGATACCGAAACTGATTAAAGTAATACTAGGTAAATAAATTCCCTGCTCATGTATCTTTTGCATACCTCAAACATGACTTTCGGGCAGCTGTTGGTGCAACATCGTCGATACAAGAGATAGAGCACGAAGCCATTAATCTGAAATTGTGCCAGTGCTGTCAGGAAACGATTGAACGTGCCAAGTCACGGATGGGATCAGCCGCTCAGATTATCCTCCCTAAATCATCCGATCGAGTAAATCGAGTTTTGAGATTTATGGATAATTATTTGCCGCGCGTGGATGTGCAAGTTGCTGCTTTGGATGCAATAATAAATTTTTCTCGAAATGCAGATGCAGCAAAGACTACTATGGAGACAGATATAGTTGAGATCGTTGCGAAATCAATGGTGAAGCATATAGATGAGGATAAAATTCTATGGAGAGGTTGCATGGCATTTGCGGTTTTGGCGTCTTATCAACAAGAAATTGCAGTTGAAATTATTTTAACGAATATTCATGAAACTGTAATCGATCGATTTCCTAAATACAAAAATCAACCTCTCATACAGCAGCAAATGCTATGGCTGTTATCTGCACTATTACAATGGCCAAGATCGTATAGAATGTTACATAAAACTCCAAAAACGGTTAACTTTGTAAAGTTGTTGATAGAAAAATCCGAGGAAGCCCATCAGTTGCAGTTAACTGCGCAATCTCAAGGAGGTTCTGCAGGTGTCGTCTTAAATTCTGAAATGGTATTAATACCCATTACTTCTTCATTTCTTTTTTTAAGTTATCTTTATGTATTGATTTTAGGAACATGATGCAGGTGATGAAGATGATATGCGACCCAAAGTGGATTTGCCTATTGCTATTCCAATAAAGCTTCGAATTTTTGTGCGTGAAACTGGTGGGAAGACTTACAAAAAACCGAAGGAAACTGTAACTATTTCCAAGGTATAAATGCGGCTTACTTTGTTGGCATTAATGAGATTGTTTATTGTCTAAAATTGGTTTAGGAGACGAAGATTGTGAGAGTTCGTAGAAATTATGATGAGCGACCGAAATTCGGAACTGTGAGTGATGAGCTCTTTCGGAAGGGTGAAATAGGATTGATTGGAGCGGAAGATGATGTAGATGGAAATGAGAAGCGGAATATACCCGAATGGGAGCAAGCTTTGGAAAATATGGGAGGGAAAATGGATTGAATGAAAGGTATTTACACGATTAGGTGGTTGGTGACTTTGAGAGATGCAAATTTTTTAACACATTCACTGAGCGTTGCAGTGAGATAAAGTGATGTACGAAAAGTGCAAAGCCCGAATCTCATAGGTACAGAATACTCTGTATGGCAGTAGTCTGCAGCTCGTTAGCCAGGCGCTATAGTCAGATGTATAGAAAATAGCAATTTGAGAATATGCAGCAATGCTATTCAATGATATCTGGGAGTTCTATAGATATTGTTCTGTAGTTAGTGGACGAAAGGTTAGGCAGTTCGTTTGATAATTCTTTGTTATATGACTATATATAGTGGTGGAAAATTTTATTTGATCGGTAGTGGTGATAGTTGATCTCACGTTTGTAAATAATTATACAAAGTGCACCTTTCATCCTTTCATCATGTGCCTAAGTATGTGCCTGCCTGCTGCTTCCTGCTGATGTTGCGTCGTGCGTGCGTGCGCCTCTCTGCTGTATGTAGCTATAACGTACAGCTGTACAGCTCGAGCTGTATCCCATATCTGATACCATATGGAATAAATAAATAAAACACGTTTAAATAAAAAAAACATGAACAACGAATTGAAGACATCAGCATTTATTGACGCATCTGGGCCTGGTTCGAAAAAGAGGCGGCTAAACCCATTGGACGGGATTCTTGCACTTGCTGGTGGAATCCAGAAAGGATCCAAGAAACTATGTCTGTCTCAGGATGAGATTGCCTTGAGGACGAATACTGTTTGGGCCAATGCAACCACTGCAGAAAAGAAAGCCATGTCCATCCTAGGAATGAACTCAATGATAAATTGTCCAAGTAGAAAGGTAACTGCTTTGGAGGACCAGCTGATTTTAGAAACATTGCCAGGTCTGGAACCAAATAAGAATTCAAAAATCAACTTCCCTATTGAACAACTCATGATGAATCCCAAATTGAAGCAATGCAGTCGAAAACATATGTCTGAAAAGCCTTTCCATTTCAAGAAGATTGCGATTGTTGATGATAAACAACTTGGTTCTCGTGCAAAAGTAGTATTGAGATCACCCATCATATGTAAAGTTTTATTTAACGCTTTGCAAAAGCAAAAAATTCGTAAGACAGGAAATTATAAAGTAGATCTGTAATTTTAAATATTTGAAGCTTTTATTTGTAGATGCCCCAACAGATTCATAATACCATCAAAATAATTCAGAAAAATGTTTTTAAAATTTCAATACAGTAGCAACCATCAAGTGGAAATTACACTGAAGCACGCTCTTCAGAATTCTGACGAGAAGATTGGTAATACATATGATTTCCAATATCTTCGCGCTCTTCATTGCTGACCAGCTGCAATTTATGGATCCGCCGCTCCAACTCTTCCTTAAAAACATGATCCATTTCGTGCTGAAACTGACCATATGCTCCGCTTTGGGAATCATCAGAGAGTAGTTTATCTGATTCTAAAGGCGTATAAGATGACGCCTCATCACGAATAAGAGAAAAGCCAGTAGAAGATGGAGATAATGAGCACATATGATCATTTTCCGTACCCGTACCTGAAACATGGTTATCGACGCCCGTGCCAACGGGCGCTGCCATATCAAAATCATCTTTATGATCGGGAGTACTCTTGCCAGCTTTATGGTCCGGTTCCCATTTCGTTACCATCATCTTCATGTCCTTCAGGAAATCTCCCAAAGCCATTGTATCACGCAATGCAAGGTTCCGCTCTTTTGCTTTTTGATATCCAGGTTCCCATTCTTGATAAGGGAAAATGTAAATATGGGCAATGCTAGCCACCAACATTTCAATACATATAAGAAGATTGGATATTTGACTAGCTGCTCTGTCGTCTAAAAGATCAAACATTGTCATGCCTTGAATCGCGATATTTTGCCAAAATGTGGCGAAGACGACACCCTTAATGCACAAAAACTTTGGCCAAGGATCGCACCACTCCAAGTCTTTTTCAACCCCATGATATAAACTCAACAACCCATAGAATGCAATCATGACAGATACGTTTTGCAAAAACATAATATATAGCTTCGGACTTTCCCAATTGAGTGAATTGTCACCCCAGGGGGAATCATTGTCCATATCATAAGCACCACCAACAGCAACCAACAATGGAATCAACGTCAAAAGTGGTTTCATAATGACAAATTGTAATGCCATCAACTGACACTGATATAACCAAGCTGCAGCAATTGAACGATGATCATTTTGATGATAGCAACATGGAAAAGGGGGAACCAGATGTTCCTTCGGTATCAAGGTTGAAACGGTTTCTGCTCCAACAATTGGATCTACTGCCTCAGCAATTGGATTTGCCTGACGATGCTTGTATTTTTCAACTAATTCTTTCTCGTGTTCTACCAATTTTGATAGCTTTCTCAACAGTTGATTGAATGTCATACCATCGGTGAGAATAGCTATTAAGAATCCCACAAATGTATACACAACATATGCCTCGAAGCAATCACGTAAGGTTGCAAAATATGGCTCGGCTTTGGGATACACTAATGATAGCCATGATGTGATACCATAGATCGGAACCATCCAGAGAACTGCCATGACCCTTCGTTGCACATCAGGCTTATGGTAATGGCGGGAATGGGATGTCATATGCCATAGGAAAATCAAACAACCTAACAATGTGAAGAAACCTATCAATAGTAAACAGCAGAATTTAATGCATGTGTTAAACAAATACTAGGCGTTTACCAGCTAACTGATATTTGACAAAATCATTTTCAGCAGCGAATTGCTGGTTGGTAATCGCGACATATTGGCGAATATTTTCTCGAACACTTTCAACTTCATCTGATATAGTATCTTGCGCATCAGCCACAGAGTGGTTCACTTCATCGACTGTTACCGATAATTGCTCGCTCATCCTATTCAACCTCCCGGTAATATTTCTTTCCATTTCATTTATGTTAGTAGTTGCTTTGGAAACAACATTTTGCATTTCGTGGACTTTGCTACCGAGCATTTCAGTGACATTTCGTTGTGCGCCCATCAACTTCTGATCAACATGATACTGAGTATTTGCCATTTGATTTGCTACCGCCATCTTTGTTTCTTCCAATCTGTCAAGAACATCAGCGTTTGAAGTGCCATTAGACAATCGTACCAGCATGCGGTCATGCTCTCTAACAGTAGACAACAAAGATGCGGTTGATTCATTCTGGTTAACAATCTCAACCCATATTGACTTTTGAAATCGCTTTTCGCTAGATTCTATTTCTATTACTCTGCTGTCATATAATCCAAGCTTTAGTATCGTTGTTGTTTCAAGATCATCAACACGGGCTTGCATTAAGACGACGGATGCTTCCAAATTACTGATTCGCTGGTCGTAACCATACTTCAAATAAACGGAAAATGCCACTACAAGTATTTGAGAAAGTGCCAAGGTGCATATCATTAGGGTCTGCAGACTACAACAGTACCCTGCATGTTTTGGTGGATGAGAAGGCTCAGCTGAGGAAGTCATTAGGGACACACCCTCAGTTTCCACCTCGAAACTGTTTTTATCTAGAGAACTTTCCCTGCTGCGGTTCAACATCTGAACTAAAAATAAAGATCATAGCGGCCCGCTTGTGCATTACGTCCACAAATATGGTAAAATTATTGATTGAAATAGCACCAAAGGCAATACAGGAAAGTAAGAATCCCAGCAAACAAGAGCGATACATAGAATATTTCATATATATTCCAAATCTATCTCTTCCTCCTTGTAACACACGGATTACAATGGTTTTGAGGGAACAATATATTCAGACGAAGTACATGTTAAAGGATATTTTAGCACAAAAATGATGGACTTTGAATTTGTATTATAATATAATAATAGAAGTATATAATATGGAATATTTCAAGTATAATATTTCTATACCATATTGTACACCATACACTCGATTGCATCATAAGGGCCCTAAACACCACAAAAATGTGTCTTCTAAAGAATGAAAGTGCGTTTAGTTAAAATTTATAGATGATATTGTTCAGCAACATCCGTTCACCACAATAATAACTGACGAGATAGGTTGAAAATTCTCGCGATACTGTATGTACACACTTTGGTTACATGCCATGTACACGTTACAATTTCTTTGGTACCTTGCAACGACCAGAATTGAACATAATATAAGTTTATTACGAAGTATGTCATTGGTAGCAGAGTTCCACTAACACACAGCGTCATCTCCACATGACAGATCGGCGATTGACATGCATCTTTATATAGACACGCTTTTGGTGATTGGTTCACCAGTAAACTATACATATAAACGTTGTAACTCCTTTGATACCGTTTTACGGGTTAATAAAACCCAATAGGGGTAATAAAATGAAAGGGAAGTTCATGACCGTTTCAAGGCCCGAGGACATGATCGATCAGGGATCGGATGGGATATATGTATTTTTTTATTTTTGGTACTGGAAGGAATTTACTTTTTTCATGAGCCTTTGGCTTCTAAGTTCCAAACACTGCGCTTATTCATTGCTTTGAGATAATTTCACAATGAGTACTGATGAGGTGGAGTATAAGATTCAACGTCTTAACCTATTGGCCTTCCCCAGAAACAGCAATCCACGGTGCGAAATAACTGGTGAAAGGGCGAATGTCGAATTGATTACCCCCCATATCACTCTTTTGTAAGTTCACAATTCGGTAATCTTTGGTTTTAAGTAATGTGTAAAATGTAGCTACTTGAATGAAGATCTCGCAGAACAGGCATGGCAAGGAATCATCAAGAAAATATCACATTTGCTGAGTCCACTTATGCAACCACTTCCCATGGTAGGTACTCAAGAAGAAAGGAGCAGACGAGCGAATAATACAATCTTGAGCAAAAAATCATTGGTAGAATATTGTTTGGCCGAATCTTCTGCGTTGCTGTCTGTACAAAAGTACGCTCTTGCATATCCAGCGGCAATTCAGGCCTTGAAGTTTTGTAAGGAGATCGATGGAGAAAGGTCATTAACGTTAGTAGAACCGTACCTCCAGCTTTCCCAAGCAGTTTTGGGAATGAAACAATTAAATAAAGCGGAGGAGTATTTAGCATCTGCAAGGTGGATTGTCCTAAATAATGAGGATTGTTCGGATCGTATCCGATCTAGACTCTTCTCGTTAAAAGGTAGAGTATGTACTGCCCAGGGGAATTTTGATTCTGCAAAAGAAGATTATGCACAAGCTATATACTATGCATCAAAGTGCTACGGAGCTGAGTCCATAGTCACGTCCATTGGTTTCTTTAGAATTGGGGATGTTTTTCTAGCACAAGGAAACATGGAAGCAGCCCTTGCATATTTTGATAAGGTGGTGGATATCTGGTACAAATTTTTGTGTGAGCTGCAACAAGGAAACGGTGATACAAACGATAGAGGGATAAATGTAAGTGTTAAACTGGCGAATCTACCAAATATTAGGTCGGATAAACTCAGTGCACTCACTGCCGAACAACTGACTGAAGAAAACTTAATGGAGGGGAGGACTCAACTCGAAACCATTTTCGAACATAGAAAAAGACTTCTTGGGAATGGTCATATTGCGACAGGAGAAATCCAATATACTCTAGGGTTATTTGAATTTCTTCTCCTTTCCAATGAGTCCGCAGCTGAAACCTTCATGATTGCTGCACTTCAATCCTATGAAATGCAGTTAGGCCAGGCACACACATCTACTCAACACGTCCAAAGTATGTTACGGGTTGTACAACATGCAATTGTTGAGAAATACCAACAACCAGGTTTAGCATTTTAGAAATGGAATGAATTCTAGTTACTTGAAACTTACCACATCACATGTACAGTAATAATTTAAAAGATTCAGGTAATATTACGTAATATTTCGACAATATATACAAGTTTCTTTTCACGGTGCTATGCATGAAAGCGTTGATAGTTCTTTGGCTTTCCCATCAATGGCTTATCTTTAGTCCTTTTTTCTGTATCAGAATCGGTTTCATCTGAATCACTTTCACCAAAAGCCTTCTGTTTGTGAAAGATACAACACCCTGCAACGAAAAATATGTTAGTTAGCATACATATAATACGCAGTCTAAGATTATATGTATACTGACGCTTAGATGACTTTTTCCCCATATTCTCGTTGTCAATGGTATCTTGAGACCATTTAACTCTTGGATCGGGCTTTCCTGTCAAGGTGAGACGAAGTACTCTCTTGTCTGAAGCAATTCCTGCCGGAACCCCTTCTGTTATTGTGATGGTTCGGGAATTACCAGATGGGATGTTTTCTTCCATTTTCAATGCACGACACCGTTATATGTGCTGGGAACTTCTTGAAACTGCTCATACACAACAAAAATAGAAAACTATTGTATATCTATTTGTTTTTATTTACGGAGAGTAAGTATTTACATAAGTAAAAGAAGAGAGGCAGCAGCAGCACCCACAGCAGCTAGAGGCACCACACTACTACAGACAGAGCAGGGCTATTATTATACTGATAATTAATTCCAATTGCTTCGTCAAACACTTATCATTGAAAAATTATCATTGGATTTGGTATTTGCAAATCGAAAAGGTTGAGAGAAGCTGATAATTGTGGAAATAAAATAGTCAATGCAGAAAGAAAAGCTCTTGGGATTGTTCAAGAGTGGCATTGACGCTTCTTTGGTGAGGAGTTCTTCATTGGATTATTGTACCCTCGATTTGATCTTGATAACCACAGGGAAGCTTCATTGACAAATCTCCCACGAAGACGGACGATTCTGCTATAAAGGAAGAAACTCTCCTTAAAATTGAGAAACTTCGCTCTCTCGCTCCAGCGAAGATTACTGAAGATCTTGCGAATATTGCTACTGCGTTGTGTAACAATGTTTTTAATGGATCCAATCGCAAAAATGTGCATGTTCATTTGGTCATGCTCATGGACAGTATTTTTGATCTTGCTGAATATTGGGAAGAGACGTCTAGTGGAACCCGAAAGCAACCAACTTCTTTTGGTAATGTAGAGAGCTCGTATGAGATAAATTCTTTGACCTTATCCAACATATATGGAGGTGGAAGTGAATTGGTTTGCGAAGGAAGCTATGATGATATTGTTAACAATAATTACAATAACGAAGTTCGGCAGGCGCGGACAAATAGTTTGTTAAGCGTAGAGTCGTTTAGTCAATTGACTTCCCCGCACATTCAAAAGTCGCCTCAATCCGAATCGGCAGACGTGCAATGGAGGGATCATGATCAATTAGAAATGGAAGAACTGCATGAAAAAATACAACGATTAGAACGACAAGTGAAGCTTGATTCAGAATCGCTAGTCAAAGCGAAGATGAAATGTATGGATTACGAGTTGTTATGTGAAGAGAACCAACGATTACAAAGAAATGTACTCGAACTGGAATATAAACTTCAACAACAGAGAGAAAATTCTCAGCTAGAATTACAATTCAGCAAGTTGGAAATGAAGAGTTTACACCAACGTATTTTGGAGATCTCGTCAGAACTTGATGAAACCAAAAAGTCTTTTCAAGACACGAGCATGGTCACATCCCATCAAAAAGAAGACAACACTCAGATGAAACAACAAAACGAGCAACTTGAACTACATAATGCGGTGCTGGAAGATCAAGTCAAATCATTGTTTGAGGAGAAAGAAGAACTTCGTCGCTCAATAACTACGTTGGAAGAAGAGTTGCATACAATTCATATGTCTAAAGCGCAATTAGACAGTGAAGTGAATCAACTTCAAAAGTTGCTTTTGTCAAAAGAAAAGCAAGAAGCAATGCTTATGTCAGCCCTGCAACAGCGTGCAATAGTTGATGCCCAATATAGGCAACTCGAAACGAATCAGAGTCACCAAATAAAAATAATTGAAGATTTAAAGAATACTATCCGTTCTAAAGAGAAGGATTTAGCTGGAGCTCTCATCAAAATTGATATGGCAGAGAGACAAGTCATGGTGTTGCAGACAGAGCTAAATGCTATGCGGGATACTTATGAAGAAAATCGTAATTTGGCTGAAAGCCTCACGGCTAAAGTAGATGCTTTAGAAAGTAGCCTTGAAACTCGTGACCACGAAAAGAGTGACCTGCTTTTGGAAATGGAATCCATCCGAAACGATATAGCTTTGGAGCGGATGAATTCTCAAATTTTAAAGGATGATCTTGTGGTGATCAGCAGGGAAAATTTGAGAATGCGTCAAGACATTACAGCATTAGAAAGGGATTTAGATGATTTACAGCGTCAATTGGAATATGAGCATGAGCAAAATCAACTATTGCGTTCAGGCAGTTCGCAACCGAGTGCGTCGCTTAGCAGCAATGCATCTGCAAAAGCAGCTGCAGTGATTAACATGTTTAAAATGGGGGCAAGCGCTGTGTCTGGTGTAGGAAATTCAGAATCATCGGTGTTGCCTGAAGTGGATAACCCGCCGCCAGGCTCAGCGGATTCACGATTGCTGGAACAAATTTCCAGTGGTCATTCGACAATTCCTTCCACGAGCCAACTGTCGAACTCCGAGGAGCTGTCTGTAGAGCAATCCTTAGTAACTTCAAACAATAATACGGTTTCAATGAAGGAATCTAACGACCCCCCACTCGTAGTATCTTCCGGCTTGGTAATAGTCTCTGATAACGACAGCAATGAATCCCTGACACCACTTGTTAGTGGTACAAGTTATATGACTCCGACACCTGCGTCAATATTCAATGGTTCTTCCACGGAGATTAATTATCCGGCTTCAACAAAGATATCCAATCGATTCAAGTTTTCGTTACCTTCTGCTCCGCAATTGAACATCAACAAGTTACAACTTCCATCTGGTTTAAGTGGTAGAAGCGGCAACAGTGCAGTTTCGCCATTACAAATTGGCGGTGCTGGTGAACCGAAAAAAAGTAGTAGTGATGTATTTCCTTCGTTATCTTCTTCAAGCAGATTGCTATCGTTTGGCAAAAAGAAAATATCCGAAACAGATATTTCAAGAACGGTTTCCCCGCTTGATTCAAAGTCCGGTGTTGGAGAGGGAAATTCCTTCCCCTTGCCGACAAAGGCGCAAGGGTATGAAAGTTACGAAGACAATGATAGCGATAGTGATGAAAAAGAGGATCTTAACCCTGGCCATGTTTTCCGATCAAATGAACAGCAAAAAAAGGTGTTTGCTGATTATTCGTATGATTGAAATAATCTGTTCTTGCATCATATGAATTATAGTGAGTGGCAGAAAAACGAGTATATGTAGATGTTTTAGAACATGCTGAATATTTTTGAACTTGTATGAATGTACAGTTGCCCTTTTGCTGGGTTGTAAGCAATAGCGAAGTGATTAGGATTGATTTTTTAAGAATGTACTTCTTTTGAATATTTGAACAAACGACAGGAATTTAATTATTGCATTGCAGGGTATCAATTATAACGGTTTTAATACATATACTTCTATTACCAGAAGACAAAAATTGGGTTTGAAACAGTACACAATCTTTACTTCATGAGCACAACAAAAATATTGGCCATCGCATCGATTAAAAGCTCCAGTTGTGGTGTGGATAATGACCATCGCAATTTATGCCACTCAACGTTTACATACTCCAAGCAAGCTAAGCATAAATTTACATTAATATGCTGAACACCGATATCTCGATCTGTGTGAGGTCTATCAATGATCGCTACTTGCATAATCTAAACATAGAATGTTGAATAAAGGTGATGGTGAGCAGATTATCGCTTACTTGAAAAAGATTTACTGTAGCTATATTGCGTATCAACATTTCACAATATTTTGTCAGCAATCCTGGCATTTCATACTTCCATGCAACAGCATATGCATCCAACAAATCTGAAACTGACATCTTCCCCAACGATCTCTTCATGAGATACTCGTCACTCATATGTGTAAAAATCTAATATTAAAAGACTGGTAAGAGATCAATTACCATCAATGTAATGTTAGATCATACAAACGAACTGTAGATCTAATGCACGATACAAACTAAATATGCAAACAATACTTCGAGTGAACTTACTTCCTGCCATAATGAATATGAACCTTGAATGCTATAATAGATACTTTCGTCAAGTACACCATTACTGTTGAGAAGATGTTTAACTTCTTTCTCCCAACCGAATAGATCTGTTGAACCGTCAGAGAGCTGAAAATCTCCACTTCGATGTGTGAGAATGTTTAGTGCCTCTCGCAACTGGAGACGGTGGAAATCTTCAATATCTTTCGCCAATCTACTGGAATGCTTCCGAATAATGCACAATGGTGGACACACCATCTTCACAATGTTTGCACCATTATGCAATGTCGCTCTACCTTTTTGCTGTGGATAGCTGGCACGTGGCCCATTTCCAATGATTCCATTACTCACAATGATCACTGGATTAATTCTCTCAAGCGCAACACGCAGTGCTTCATTGTTGTCTTCTATCATCCAATTTGTTGAAAATATGCTATCATCGCAATTTGGAACTCGAGGGGGAGCGACGAGTCCCTTCTCACTATGAAAGCTAATCATTCTTTCCTCCCACCGATTAGCGTAAGAATGGACAGGTTGCACCGTCTGGGTCAGTCTTATCAGATAGAGAAGATATTCAATTGTACGTTTCATTTCTGCTGAATCTTGATTTTGAGAAATTGAATGTAGCATATGTGTAAGGAAGCACTTCTCTCTTGAGATAGGAGCTATGTTGGAATCCATTACCCTAACATGATGGGCGCCATCTTTCTCAAAAAGTAATCTGTAACCGAAATAACATTCAGGAAAATGAGAGCAGGGATAGCCACGCACCTTCCAACATTTGCTGATCGCCCACCAATGAATAGTAATCCAAGCATAATGTTCGAGCGGAGCTTCTGATTTCCACTGTGAGTTAATGCAGCAGTTAATCTTTGCCTGGAGCCAGTTGCCCCTTCAAGGGAACTTGTAACCCTTTGGAGAAATATCGTTGCAACATGGCGAATATTGTATTCAGGAAAACGCCCTTCACTTACAAGCTTTCCATTTTTTGGCCTCCTAACATATAAAAATGATTTATGCATGTATGGAAATCCAATGCGAATGGACTCCAGAAGCGGAATGACCCCTTGTTCGGCACAACATGACCATAAGTTGCCTTCATTGGAATGGTTGGCATGGTCCTTAGCAGATGAATAACTGGTATATGAGGAAACCTTGATAAATAAGTCCAGAGTCTACTTATCAAAGTATCATGAAGTACGCTTCTTCACTCAAAATATCAGTAGTGGTATGAAATTACCTCTGCTGCCAAATGGCGCACCATAAAATGGTCGTGGATCAAAAACCAGCAAATTGAGCGGAGCATCCCCATCCTATATAGTTCTTCTGAATCTTTGAGCTGTTTGGAAAAAGAGATGTGCTTGTCGTGTACATAATGAGCGCTTGTGGATGTTGGAGGCTTCTGCAAGAAAATATTACCAGTCATCATGATGAGAAATAAATGTTACCTTTACGAGCTTTTTAGAGGAAGAAGACCGGTAATTACCATTTTCGCCTGGTTTAATTTGCTCTTTGGAGGGAGAAAGTAATGTAATCCGCTTCTTGAAAGATTCTTCTGATACGGTTTCAGACTGTGTGAAACATTGTTCATGCTTCAGAGAACTTGCAATAAAAGAGAGTGCCAAGTACTGCAACTCCCACAATCGAGAATGCACCGCCAAACATGCAGTTGCCATCGATATATTGAGAGCATCTTTCGCATGAGGTTTCTAAAATAAATTCTGGTATTACCATCCATTGCAAAACAAAGTGTCATGAAGAATATCCTCTACCAATTTCAGCAACTCCCCCAATACAACAACTGCAGCAGATCGACACATCGCATACCAATTAGTTCCACTGCGAGATTCCCTGCTCAAATCTGCATATATATTGCCGAACAATTGTTTATCCCAAGTCTGAATATATGGCAAGCAAAACAAATTATTGCAATTGTCAGAATCTACTGTGGGGTGAAAATTGGATGCTTGGAATCCAAATATGCGTGCATCACAGTAAACCAATACTGAATGAACAATGCTGAATATGTGCATCACATGCACTATGATCTGCGCAACATCTGATTCCAATATTTTTTTTTCCTGTAAATACACAGAAATGGTTATACTGCGGTCCTGATCTATTTCTCACCCATAACTCACACTCAACAATTTTCGCAGAATCACAAATAAGTATTCGATACGTGAATGCATGATTTCGTGCACCACAATCTTGGAAGAGTATTTATCAAAAAACGATTGCTGCAGTTGGCATTCTCGAATCAACCTCTTACTTAACTTTTCGAGAAGATCTCCAGCAGTCCCATTCTTAATTAGCAGTACGTCATTCTGTAATTCCTTGGCCTCAAACAAGATGTCTCGTCGTCTTATTCCCAGGAAGTGAATCATTCCATTACTTGGAACTTTTAATATTGTACAATATTGTATCAAGACAAGAGGAACTAGATGATATAGCTTAAAGAGGAAATAGATATTCCCAATCTACTGTGTTCTTTCCAATTAAATTCATACAATCAATTGCTATTCACACAGACTCCACATCAACTGCATATCATTAGTGTCTATCTTATTCCTATATTGTACAACTATTTAAAATATTTATTATATTGTGGATTTTACAGTAATAAGCACGCAGAGGGAAAACCGGGGCAGAAAGCCCCAGGGCGTAACTGGCGAAAACGCCCGTGCGTCTTGAAGTATTTTTAAACAAAAATAAACAAATACTTCTATAATACGAATACCATATATGATGGAATAATAAGCGAATCCACAGCTGGAATAATTGAATTTTAAATGGGTTCTGGAGCCAGCAAAAGCAAGGAAACGGCATATACTGCCGAAAACGCTATTCCACAAGTGGAAATTCCCGTGGAACAAAAGTTGATGAATACGGCTTTTGTCTTTATTAAACCCCATGCCAACAATCCGATTACAGCAGAATTGGTATCCACAACGCTTGCATCAAAAGGTTGTAAAATCTTGAAAGAGGGAGTGTTTAGTGGGGAAGAGATTGATCGAGGTATGCTTATTGATCAACACTATTATGCCATAGCATCGAAAGCAACCATACTAAAGGCGTACCAAATTCCGGTCCCATCCGATAAGTTCCAAGAAGCATTCGGTTTGACTTGGGAAGCTGCTCTGGCTGAGAACCGAGCATTTAATGCAATAGATGCTTGTAATGAACTGGGTGTTGACACTCCTGGTTTGGATGCGTTGTGGAGCAAAGTAACAAAAGTAAAATTTGGTGGTGGATTCTATTGTGGAGAAATCAAGCGTGATGACAAACCTTCAATGTTCGTCTTCAATGCGTTCTTTATGACGATGAGGAAAAAATTTGTCGATCCCAACGCTTCAATTCATTATTATGTTGTCGAGTTTGATCCCGCTGTTCTATCGTGGAGAGACTTTCGAAGTAAAGTTCTCGGACCAACCGATCCAAAATTGTCTCCACCGGATGCTCTACGAGGCAAAATGTTTGCAGAATGGAAAGACCTTGGTTTGGAGTATGAACCAAATGTTAGCGACAATTGTGTACATGCTTCAGCCTCTCCGTTCGAAGGTTTGGTAGAGCGGATGAACTGGTTGAAGGTGGATCCGTCTCAGGTGATTCTAAAAAATGAAAAGAATTATTGTATTCAATATTCTAATACTTTTTTTTTGTTTTTTTGTCTAGGATTCCTTTGGCTCAATAGCAATAAAGGCAGGAATATCTGTAGAAACCTTAAAATCTTGGAGCATCGATCCACAAGTAAACGGTAAAAGTATTTTTGATCAGTTGGAAGATAAGAACGCCCAAGAGTGTTTGGAAGCACTGATATTGTTGAATAAATTATGATAGATAGTTGTCAGTTGAAAGTGATCTCAAATCTAATAAATGTATGTATGTATGATCGATATCCATTGTCTCTTATGGGACATATTTTGTTGCATACAAAAGACTAGTTTTAAACGAACCGGACTATGTTTTCTTGCCCTGTATTGGTGCGCTTTTCTGAAGCAGGCCAGACCTCAGCTTCTTCTTAAAATCTTCAATTGGGATGGGAATTCGTTTCGCTTCCATCAATAATATCTCTTCTACCGTAGTACAACAACCTCTGGCCAACAGCTTATTAATATCCGCACGTGACTTATTGGGATCTGCATAGTTTAAGGCGTCTCTATACTTGGCAACAGTCATTTCTTTTTCTCCAGCGTCTGTAAATTGGTCAATACAATCAACTACATGCTTCTCAAAACTGACAGCTTCATTGATGTGCTGCAGTTTTAACTGCTCCAAAAAGTGGGATCTATTGCCGTGATCATCTTCACTCAAAATCTCCTTTGGGTTGATGAATCGACCAGCTTGATTATCTAGAGCTAATGCCTATCAGAATCGAGAAAGATAGAAAACAATCAATTTATCGATTCGCTGTGCAATACCAATACCTTCGAAAGCTTCGAAAAAGCATGTTCCGTTTTTGTTGGGAGTACTCTGCGAAGCAATCGTATCAACTGATCAGACGTAATCTTACCACTATCGTCATTATTTTCAGTAGATGTTGATTTCATCAGTTTAATCTCTTTTTGAATCTCGTCCTGCGATGATGGACAGTAAAAACCATCAATTTATCAGAAGTAGTAGATCACCTTGATTCTTTCAATAAGCTGACGCTGATCCGCCCAAATCTCCATTGGCAATTTGTTGTCCAACACAGCAGAAAACATTCGACAGTCACTAACTGCAGAGAAACGTTTGACTGCGTCCAACAAATTATATGCCATTTCAACCGCAAGCTGCCTGTTTTTGTCAAATTTATCCTATGAATCACAATAAGGGCACTAACCACAACTAGACAAATGATTTACCAACCATCAAATAATGCTCAAAGAAAGTCGCCATATTTGGATTAATGGGAAGAGAGGTAACCAAACTTTCTGATACAAGGGACGGCGAAAAATTAATAAGATTCTTCTTTATGTCTTCCTCGCTTCCATTTGTACCATGATTGTCCGTAGCTTCAAGAGATGCTGCTTCGAAATGAACTTGATTAGCTACATGCTGATCATACCCGAGCTTTGCCTCCCATATTTCTTGAAGTGTGCGGATCGTTTCTTTCTTCGAGAGATACAAATTTTGGAGCTTTCCATGAAACTTGAGATATGATGGGACAGATTCAGAGTAACCCAAACCATCGAAATGAGACCACGGTGATCTAAACTCTTCCGCCATTGGCAGAACGCCATCCTCACCTTCAAGAATAAGAATAAAAATATGACAGATGATTGAATCAAGTTCACCTTCAAATGTCACCGTTCCGATCTTTCCGGATGCACCTTCAGGTATTCCAGTTCCAGTTATTTCTCTATCATTGTCCATAATATTTCCTAACCCTTGACGATGCCGATTAGAGGCTGAAGTTATGTGATCCAACAGAACTTCAATGATGATCTTTGGATTGCCACCATGGTCCATCAGATGAATTATCTATTATAATCAGGCATATTTTCAGCTCTGCAATAATCCAACAACCAAAATTATACCTTCTCAACAGGATCCATTGTACCGCACTTCTTAATTTTCTTGACAGTTTTCCATGCTATAGATTCATCGATAATAGCTGCAATTTTAGGCTTCATTTCTTCCGCAACACCTAAAATTTATGAAGTAATAATTACATTAATTAGAGGGCAATTTAACTGATACCTAAATTAGATTCTTGCTCAAACCGTTTGAAACAATCGTCAACAATACCTTTCAACGAGGCATATCGGACAAGCAATTGACGGTGGGTCCCATCCAGACGCTTCAACTCTGCCCGCAGTGTATCGACTGTGCTTTCTAAATTATTAACAACATCTTGATTCACCATACTAGATTGAATCTGCTCCATATTTTGAACCACCTGTTGCAATCTAGAGAAGGCGAGATGACTGGAAATTTGAAATCTTTCTATTCACTCTCAGATATACCTTTCTATTTCCTCATTAAGCTTCTGTTCTGATGCTCGTAAATACGTCAACTCTGTTAATCTCCCCGCTTCATTATTTTGGTATGATCGATGCTCATCCTCCATCCTAGAGAGACCATTTGTCAAAGTAACACAGGTACCCTTCATTTCATCATATTCTCTCCGCATTTGAATCATCTGATCTTTAGATTTTGCACAATCTGCTTCAATTAAAGATTTTTCTACATCAATACTTTGAATTCTAGATTCCAACAATCGAACTTTCTCATTAATCTTGTCCAGCTTATGCTGGTGAACTTCATCGAGTTCTACCAATTGCTTCGATAACTCCACCTCTCGTCGCGAAGTTTGTACGACATTTGTATTGAACGCTGACAATTTGTCAAGCAACTCAATGATATACGCATCGTAAGTATCTTTGGTATCTTGCAAAAAGCGTTGGTATATTGTTGATTCATCGATAAATCTTTGAAATGCTGTTGCATATACTCTTAATCGTTCAGCAGAGTACAAACTTGCATCCTGTTCGTTTGGATTGTTTGATGGAGAGGGAGCAATTGATGCAGATACTGAAGATGTAAGGTGACCATTGGTATTTGCGAACTTATGATGTGGGCTTGCTTGTGGTGAGAACAAGTGAGGATAAGACTTGGCAATTGACTGCAACCCATCGGCAATTAATTTATTCAGATCATTGAGGAGGTCTGGTCTTGTTGATTTGTAAGCCTGAAATTTCATTCCTTTCTTGACTTGAATGGAGGGGTTTAAATGAGAACTTTGATTGACATTTGCCACGCTTCCAGATGGACGAGGTCCTTCAGGTTCACGGGGGCGGACGTCGACTTCATCTTCGGTGCCAATCAACTCACGATGTCGACTTTCTTCGTGCCGATTTGTTGCTAATGAGTCTGGTTTATGATCTTTCAAAGTTGATGCCAAGGTAGAAAGCCACGGAAGTTTATCCGAATGGTATGTTTTTGTTTCAGTGGTTTCGGGTTGTTCACCACAAATAACTCCATGAAGTCTAAAACTCTTTTTATCACTCGAAGGATGAAGTAACAGCTTTTTCATTCTACCATAAATAAGTACTCTATCGTATCAGATGTACAAGCTCATACTATATTGCAAGAGCACATCTGGCATCAGGCATCATCAATCATCATGTCACTATTATTATACCATATATTGCTTGTACAATAGGAAGTTTGTATGAATACTGTAACGACCCTAAATTTAAACCGGTATTAAAAACCGGTGGACAAAAGAATTGATACAGTGGCAAACTCCTATATACGGTAATGGACTTGTATGAGGATCACTCAAGCCTATAACTTTTGAAGACTTGCAAATATCACAAATAACGCAGCGTACGTCGAT
>JACCEA012111788.1_pt1 | contig 21941 bp, 18 predicted proteins | sample 7449851 | NCBI WGS metagenome assembly JACCEA01 (sample SAMN15323453, study PRJNA562643) | freshwater metagenome | isolation source: river surface water | place: USA:Blue River Watershed | collected 2017-08-18 | reverse complement strand
CGCCCGCCGGCGGCTCAAGCGGCACAAGCTGCCCCTGTCGCGGCAAAGCCAGAGTCCAAAAAGGGTCTCATCGCTGGCGTAGCTGTGGCTGTAGTGGTCGTGCTTGGAGCTTTGATGTCCATGGGTGGCAAGTCAGAAGCGCCAAAGGCTCCAGTTGCTGCGCCTGCTGCGCAAGCGCCTTCGACGGCGCTGACTGCGAAAGATCACCTCAACCAATTGTTGGGTCTGGCCCGTGATGGTCGTTGGAAAGAGGTGCCTGCTAAGGTCAACCTGGTCAAGTCCATGGGGCAGGTTAATAAGACCAATGCGCCTCAAAGCAAGCAGCTGGCCGATCAAGGTTCAGAGTTGTTAAATTCTGAACAATTTGCTAACGCTGCGGATGCCTTTGACAAGGCGATCCAAGCTGATCCTGGAAACATTCAAGCACGCTTTGGTTTGGGTGCATCTTTGACCCGTCAAGGGAAATTCGATGCTGCAATCACAGTGCTGATCGATGGCTTGTTGGTTGCACCTGACGCGGGTAGCGGTTGGTTGACTGCCGCAGAGGTTTTCTCTGAGCTGGGCAAGACCGAAGCTGCAGCTTCGGCACTGAAGTTGGCTTACTATTTCGCCAGCAACCGTGACAACGCCCGCAAGTTCATCGAAGACCCATCGCGCATCAAGAGCGAGAAGTTCCGCAAAACGATCGACACCACCTTGCCTGCGCTCAGCGGCATCCCGGCTAAGTCCTAATCTGGCCATTTGTTTCGCTGATACGAAGGTCGATATGGTTGATTTATTGATTGAGCCATGTTTTCGACCTGTTGGCGAGCGGGCGTTGGTTGATGGCATCCATTGACTTCGCCGTTATGAACAAAGAGCCACAACTTCTATTGGGAGTCCTCTCACTGCAGAGGCTTTTTGTGGGCTCGAAATCCGAGGGTATGTATCCCGTGTTTGACGCGGAAGACGGCACCCGTTACCGAGTGCGTCTTCAGGGCGATGCTCCAACTGGTGCGGACCCTTTGGCGCCATATTTTGGGCAACGCGTCAAGGTCAGCTGTGCTACCGACAGGTTGCGTGGCCATTGGCGCATGACCATACATACAAGCGAAGTAGGTCTGTCAGGCATCGAGATGGTGCCCATAGATTCAGAGGGTGAGGTTTAAGGTGGCCTTTTGCTCTGAATGCGGCAAACCCTTTACCGCTGGTGCTAAGTTTTGCGCCGGTTGCGGCCGTCCCGTCAATACGACTTCCTTCGTGAATCCAACTGTGCACGCTAGCCCTCGCGCTGCTCCCAGTGCGGCGGATTCATTCACCGGTGCTGGCCTCGATCCCAGCGTCCGGACCAGCGTGTCACAGACCCTTTTTGTGGTTGCTCAGTCGATGTTGGCTGATTTCCAGCGCATGTTGAATGCCCACCGCCTCACACCGTTGGGTCTGGCCAGCGGATCCGATACACAGGCCTTGCGTCAGCGCGCCCAAAGCGAGGTAGTTCGCCACCAAGGCCGCTTGCGGTATGTGTGCATCTTGGGTGATTGGGAGTTGGTGCCCCCCTATGAGATGGAGAGCGCCCTCGATGGCGAAGCGACCTTCAGTGATTCCCCTTATGCAGGGGGAGCCACGGGGCAGCCCTCGGACCCGATGAACTTCATTCCTCTCGCCTGCGTCTCCCGTGTGCCTGTGCGCGATATGAATGTCATTGAGCGCGTATTGTTCCAGCCTCTAGCGAGCCGCACGGCCTCGGAAGCCTTCGCCTTCAGCATTACGGCTCAAAAATGGCTCAACGCTTCCGAAGCCATCTTGCAGGGATCAGTCATGCAAGGCCAAATGGTGCCCGAGAGTCACCATGCTGATGATGAGCCTCAAAATAGGCCAGCCATGCTTTTGTCACCGGATTGGGACGAATCAAGCTTGGCTGATTGGGTACGCAAACATCCACTGCCTCAGGGTAGTCTGCTTCACTTCAACGTTCATGGTGGCGGTGACACGCCTGATTGGGTGGGAGAGGGGGAGTGGGGTGGCTATGAGCCTATCTTTTCCCCCGGCACCATTCCTGATTTTGCGTCAGCTGTCTTGTTCACCGAAGCTTGTTTCGGTGGCGCTATGGGCTATGACGATCACAGTGTGGTGGAGCATTTTTTCCTCAACGGCGGACATGCTTTTGTTGGTTGCTCGGTGCCGGCCTATGGCGATCCCGGTGTGAAAATTTACGGCGTACCTACTTTTGGTGCCGACACCTTGGCGCTGGCATTTTTCTCTCGTCTGCAGCAAGGCATGAAATTAGGTGAGGCCTTTGCCGCGGCCAAGATGGCGGTACTCACTGACGATCCCCCGCTGTGCCACCCCTACAGTGTCAAAACAGTTTGCTCCTTTAATTTGTACGGTGCACCGTGGCATGCGATGAAAAAAGAAAAGTCGCCTGCCCCTGCATCCCGCCGCGAAGCGACAACGGGCTCAGCACTTGATCGCATTCGATCACGCATGGGAACGTCTCGCTTGGAAGGTTTACAAGACGACGATGACAGCTTGCTCAATACTTTGCGAGCGAGTTACCGTGAACGATTGAGGGTGCCGTTGCTCCAGCGCACGGTGCCTAGCGCAGAGGCTGCCAGCCGTTTGCAAGTTTGGTTGCAAAACCCTGAAATTTCTGACGTGTTGAATCGCACTTCAGTGCAGGCCAGTAATTTGCGACTGCATCAGGTTCAGCATTCTGACCATGCGGGTTTTTTGATTGAAGGACATGCCGGTACCAACCGGGAACAAGAGTGGATCCTGGTCCTGAACGACCAGGGTGATTTGCGACAAGTGATCGCAAGTAAAAGTGGAGGTTGAAAATGAAATGCGTTAAATGTGCAGTCGAACTGTTTGAGGGTGCCAAATTCTGTCCTGACTGCGGAACTTCTACCGAAGTCAAGTCGAATTGCCCTCACTGCAGTGCCTCGATTCCTGCGGATTCAACCTTTTGTACCGAATGCGGTACTTCTATCAAGGGTGGTCCCTCATCCGTATCGGGGCCCAAGGTTGAACAGGTGGAGCCCAAACCTGCCGCCTTGGGTAATGAGTTTGTTTATTTCGTAGGCGAGGAGCAACTGCACAAGGACTCGCACGACAAACGCTTTCCCCCTTACGGCTGCATCGGCGTGGTTGTAGTGAATGGTCGTGTTGAGCGTGTGTACAACCAAGTCTCCGCCACGATCAAAGCGAACAAAACAGAATCTACCCCGCTGAAGGACTTGTACGAGCGCTTGGTGGGAGGGGTGAAGGATTTTGTGGCCTACCGCCAGAACTTGCTGACTTACGTGATCAGCTCCTTGCGCGACCTTCCGGTGATTACTTACTCGCGTAAACCCAATATCCCGGGTTCACTCGATGACATGCTGAAGTTCGAGTTCTGGATCACCCATCCTGAACAAGACATTGTGATCAGTGAGACTGAGACGGCTGATCCTGCCAAGGCCAAGATCCTGAACAACATCGGCGTCTTTTTGACAAAGTTTGTTTCTGGTAAGGCCGGTTTGACTTTCAACGAGTTCAAGTCCATCGCGACTGAGCAGTTGGAATTGTTGTTGGCTGGCTACAAGATGGAGCAGCTGGTCGCAGATCAAGGCGCGCGCAATCAGTTGATGGCCGACTTAGAGAAATTGACCGGTATCAGCGGCCGATGTACTTTGGGAAGCGGGCGAAAGTTACAACGTTACCAATTCGACATTTCTAAAGCGGTACGCCCCGTTGCGTGCCCGTCTTGCTCCAAGCAATACACCGCAAAGGTCAAGTTCTGCGAGGAGTGCGGTCATGATCTGACACCCACTGCGTTGTGGGTTGACATGTACCGACCCCTGGCCTCCAAAGAGGGGCAATCTATTACTCTGCGATTGAGCTTGATGCGCGATCGCACGGATCCTAATGTCCAAGTTCCTTTTGACGATGACATCATCACAACCATGGTGGTGACTGAATTGGAGCCTTTGATTCGTCGCACACCAATTGATGAGATGTTGTCTCAAGGCTATCTCAAAACCTTGAGCGCTGCACTCAATGAGCACTTGCCGACCGCTTGGCAAGGCTTTGTGAAGGACTTCGAAGTCCTCGATCTGCGTACCACTGAAGCTGATTGGTTCTTCCGCACCGATGCACTGGTAGCTGAGCAGCTGCGTGTGATTGAGGCTGACAAGCGCTCCTTGGCGATTGGTGAAGCCGAGCTTGACCTCGAAGAAGTCAAGCTTGCTTTGGCCATGCGTGAGGTGCGTTTCCGCGATGATGAATACCTCACGCGCAAGCGCCAAGAGTATGAGACCGCTCGCAAGGCGGCAGAACTGGACGCAGCCAAGGAGCTGGAGGACCATTCCCGGGAAACCCAGACCGAGCTCAAGAAAGAGCAACTCGATACCCAGGCCTACAGCGAGCGCGCTGTCATGGAGCGCCAGCGCATGTCCAGCGACCGTCAGACCGACGAAATGCTTCGTCAAGACGAGCACTCGCAGGTCGATCACGAGATCTCTCTGGAGAAGAAAGCTGCGGGTCACGACATTGATTTGAAGGACATGGCTGGTCAGGCAGAAAGCCGTCAAGTCCGTCGTGAGATCGATGACAAGTTCTACGTCGACGACCAGAAGTTACGGATAGATGCCGAACGCGCAAAGCAGATGGGCAATATCGAAGAGGACTTGGTGGATCGCCAAACAGAGCGACAGCAAAGCGTTCAAGATCGCGATCAAAACCGCCAGATCGACAAACTGCGTGCGATGGCTGAGCTTGAGGCCAAGATGGCCGAGCAAGACCAAAAACACGAACTCAGCAAAGCCAAGCAAGAGCAAGATCACGAATTGGCGAAGCGTGAGAATATGAAAGACCTCAGTGCCGCCGAGATGCTGGCCATCCAAGCTGCCGAACTTGCCAAGGCGGGTGGTGCAGCTGCAGCTGCCGATATCGTCAAGGCCATCGCTCAATCTCAGGCGGATGCCGAAAAGGCCAAGGCAGAAGCTGCTGGTTCTGGTATCAAGGAAGAAATGTACGAGCGCATGCTCAAGATGCAGGAGCAAAGCACGCAAGCGACTATCGATGCGCATAAAAATGCAGCCTCGATTTCACAAAGCGTGAACGAGAAAGCCATGGAGCAGATGGCGAAGGTTTCAGGCGCCGCCAACGCCCAATCGCTCGAAGGCTTCAAGTCGGCTGCTGAGATCGCGAAAAGCACAAATGAAAAGTCGATGGACAGCATGGCCAAGGTGGCTACTGCCACGGCAAGTCGCAAGGTTTCGAATGAAAAAGAGGAACCTGAAAAATACAAATGTGTGAACACCTCATGCGATAAAGTCTTTGACAAGCCCATGAAGTTCTGCCCAGGCTGCGGCCACAACCAACAAGCAACTTGATTGACTTAAAACCAGCATGAGCTCATGTCTTTTTTGCGGATCCACTGAACAGAACGCTGATCGCAAGTTTTGTACAGATTGCGGAAACAATTGGCCAGCCAACCAGGCTGTGGATAAGGCCGCCGACGTCCATCGTTACGTAGACTCGTTATACCAATCGGTGCAGTCGAGCAACTTCGACGACAGCACCGAGAAGCTGATCAAGAAGATGCGTGAGCGCTTTAAGATCTCGCACGGGACTCATCAACGCATCATCGAAGATTTGCGCGAGCGACTGCAGATCGTCGAGGGCATGCACAACTTCACGTTGGAGTTCAACCAAAACGACAGCGACGCGTATGCTGAGCAAGACACCTTATTGCAATTTCGCTTGATCAATGACACCAGTGCCGAGCAGCTTAAATCTGTTGAGCTGACTTGGGACGATCCGGATTCTGCCTCGGGTCGTGCGTTTCGCGCTACCACCTCCATGGCCGTGCGTCCAGGGGGTACTGCTTCACTGCAAGGCAGTCACGTGTTCATGCGCTTCGGCCCGAAATCAATCGATCGCATGCAACTGCGGGTCGAGCTTCCATGGGGTGATGTGGGCGAGTTCATCATCGAGCCGATGGTTTTTAACGTCCGGAATCCGGATCAGAAGATCAGCAAAAACATCACCAACAACATCTCCATGGAACGCGGGGTGTTGGACAACTCCACCAACCTTGCTGATGCCGATGGCGCACCTCTCAATGTGGGGCGTCAAGCGATTTGGAAAAAGCTCAGTCTGTTTCCTACTGTGCAAAAACCCGACCAGATCGAAGATCTGATCGTCGCTCCAAGTGCGAGTCAGCCCGAAACTGCATTGGTTACCGTGGCTGTGGCGCAGCCAGCACCAGTGGCTGCAGTTGAAGCCAAAGAACAACCTCAAGCTGCAACGCCAGTTCCTGAGCCTGAGCCAGAGCCCCGCCCCGCCCCCATTGCTGACTCGACCGAGCCCGCCGATATCGATGAAATGCCTGTGGCCAAAGCTCAGGCCGTTATGGGCCGCTCAGCATCGTCACAAGACCCCAGCCAATGCAATGATGAACGCACGTGTGCCAATCAAGTTCTCAAGAGCTTGGCCTGGTTTGCGTCGGCGTCGACGATCAGCAAGCCCAACACGGTCATTACCTCTGACCGTTTTGACCTTGATTTCTTGGATTTGGTTTTTCACAATGTCCCCGACCCTGTCGAGGATGCAGTGCTGGGGATGGTGTTTCAAGACGGTGACACGGCCATTTTTGACCAACACAACTGCGTCATCAACTTTAATGGCAACGCTTTCGTGGTGTCTGACTTTGGTATCACCCAGGTCAGCATTTCCGATAACACCCTCAATGCCGATGTTTCGCACAGCTGGGGTGAGGCTGCCTCATTAGGATGGGGCTTTTACTCGCGCCGTTTTGGCGAAGATAAGTACGTTGTGTCCTTTGGTGATGGTTCCCTGAGTCAGACCCTGCCAGGCTGCAAGTTTGACTTGCGCCAATATCAAGGCGATGTCCCTGTCGCCCAGGCGCTTGCCGATGCTGAGGCTTGGCTCAATCGTCTGTACGAATTGGTGCCGGCTTTTGAGGAAGACGAAGACGACGAAGAGACGGATGAAGACGAAGAGTTCGACGACACCGTTCACGAAGACCAGACGGAACAAGCAGATCAAGGCCTTGCCAATGAAGAGTTTGCCCCAGAAGGGCATAACAACGTTGCGGAGGTAGACTCGACTTGGGATGAGGAAGATGACGATGAGGATGAAGATGCTGTTGAAGAGGCAAGACAGCAAACCCTCGACGAAATCGGATCCAGGATGCAAAGCTTCTTTGGCAAATTTGCTTTTGCTTTGCAGCGTTGTGATGAGAACCAAGCTCTCTGCGTGTTTACCCGTGACCGTATTCACGATGACCTGCTCGAGGCCATCTACGATGCCGCCTACAACACGGGTAGTGGCATGCGCGTGGTGTGTGTGGAGCCAGGTTGTGCTTTGATCGATGAGTCTGGGTTGCTGGTGGGTTGGAAAGGTATGGCGTCGGCCTTGAGTGCTCAGGGCGTCTTCCACATGGTGGCACAAGCTTCGGGTGGTTACATGCTCGATGGTGCCAACTCGTTCTTGGGTTGGCCGCGCTTTTTTGACGAGCTCGGTGGGAATCTCATCGTGCGTGCGGATGGCCCCGACTTGTGGTTGGGCACACCCATGAATTATTTGATCCGTGGTTGTTACGTGGACTACTCAGTTCAAGTGCTGCAATGGGATTACTTTGAGAACTATGTTCACAATGAGCTTCAAAACTACCTGAGCCTGTTCCGGGAATCGGTTGATTGGCTATGAAGGGATCGAAACAATGAGTGACGTACAAAACGACCTGCGCTATGCCCACATGAGTGAGGTGGGGCAAGGCGAGCTGGCAGTTTATTTGGATTGGATCAAGAGCACCAACCTAGCCGATACCGAATACGCTTTCATCACTTATGTGATGGGCCGTGCGCAGATGAAGGATCCACGCCATCTATTTGCTATCTGGTTGCATCAGATGGGGCAAGGTGTAGACCGCCAGGTCAGATCACAGATCAGGCGTTTTTTCATGAATCCCTCAGACCAGGTTTCATTTGCCTCCGTGCAGTCTGCCGGCTGGTTTGACTTTATTCCTTGGGTTTACCAATTGGTGGGTGCAGTGCCTGCCCCCACTATCATGCCGCCAACCTTTGTCAAGGTCGGCTCGAGCGACTTGCCTTACTGATCGAAGGCACTTCAACTGAATTCAAAGATCAAGCATGTGAATGTCACATGCTTGATGCATAGAAGCAGTCCGATGAAGATTAGAAGCCGTCTGCTGGCTTCACGGCGCGATTCGCGGGCGCAGGAGCTGGCGCTGGAGCCGGAGCTGCTGCTGGTGCGGGAGCTGCTTTGCGGCGCTGTTCTTCTTCACGTTTAACGCGTGCTTCAATTTCTTTAGCTCTGAGTTGGAACTCTTTCTCTTGCAGAGCCGACTCTTTCTTTGCAGCTTCTTCCCGCATACGGGCCAACTCTGCAGCCATCTCTTTTTCGCGCTGAGCAGCAGCTTCAATGGCGGGGTCTTTGACCACAACGACAACCGGTGATGCAGATACGTCGCATGAGGTGGCGCTGTTCAAACCGCGGATTTTGGTGCGACCTTGAACGCTAACGGTATAGGTGCCAGCGGCAGGGTAGGTGTTTTGGAGAACAAAGCCAGAGTCTTTACGGTTATCTTCGCCGACCCGGATGTCGGAGACGCTGCCATTGCCCCAAGACACATCCAAGCCACACCAAGCACGAGCACCTGTGTTGTTGAATTCAATCTGGAGACTGACTGGCATATTTTTGTCGACTGTTGCAGGAGAAATGCTCAAACGTGTGATGTTTTGTGCAGAAATTGATGTCGTCATCGCCATAGCCGCTGTCGCGATCCAAGCTGCTAATTTTTTGTTTTTCATAGGAATTTCCAAGGGTAAGTGAAGTTGGTTTGCAGTAGGGACGCCACTCATGGTTGAGTGTATGAATTGATTATCTTCCAGAATTTATCAATTTCGGTGATGCTTATGAATTTGAGCTTTGCGATCAACTCTTGGCAACTTTTGAAGTTACGAAGATATACGACGAGATTCAACAATTGAATTTTTACAAACTCGCCAATACTTCAGCATAGAGCTCAGGGGTAACTTCCGGCATCACACCAAACCAAGCTTCAAATGCGGGCCGCGCTTGATGAATCAACATTCCCAACCCATTGACCGTGGTGTTACCGCGAAGTCGCGCGGTTGCCAGCAGTGGCGTCTCCAGTGGTACGTAAATGGCATCTGATACCAGTGCTGTCGTTGGTAACTGTGACAACGCAATGTCCAGTGGTGGTTCGCCATGCATGCCTTGGTTGGTGGTGTTAACCAACAGGGCTGCGCATGAAAGCGCATTTTCTCTCTCTTCCCAGTTGAGAGCTGAAACAGGGGCGCCAAACTCTTCAGCCAGTGCGTCTGCTTTGTCGCGGCTGCGATTGAGTAGACGAATCTCCTTTACACCGGCATCAATTAAGCTCACCACGATGGCGCGTGAGGCACCACCTGCGCCAAGGATCACGATGGGCCCGCTGTCTGCGCGCCATTTGGGTTGCGCTTCTCGCAAGCTCTCAATGTAGCCAAACCCGTCATTGTTGAAACCGTGCAGGGACCCATCCGGTTGGCGCACGATGGTGTTGATGGCGCCTACTCGTAAAGCCAAGGGATGAATCCAGTCCATGTAATTCATGGCCTCGACTTTGTGAGGAATCGTGATGTTGCTTCCAGCTAACCCAAGAGCGCGAATGCCATGAATGGCTTCTTCAAGTTGATCGGGAGCGACGGGGAAGCGCCCATAGCCACCGCTCAAGCCATATTGGCGAATCCAAAAATTATGGATTTGAGGTGAGCGTGAATGTGCGACTGGCCAGCCCATGACGCCAGCCATGATGAATGGATTACTCATAAAACTTATAGGAAAAAATTTTTTCAATGTTAGCGAATACCAAGTAAGCAATAAATTCGTTCGAATGGCTTTTCTATAAACGATGAGATGACCTTGTGAGTTAGGAAGCACATTTAAAAAATGCGCTAAGTACTTGCATTGAATCAGTTTTTTTAGGGAAATAAACCACATAAATTTGTAGTTTTCGTCATTTTTCGTGGTTTGCTTGCTAGAATCGTTGCAAGGAGTTCTATATGACAAATCAATCTGATTCGCTTGAAAGTGTAGTTATTGGTGACGGCGTTGTCGTTAAAGGTACGTTCACCGTTCCTTCAAAAGCCATCATCAATGGCGTCATTGAAGGCGATTTGACAGCGGAAGAGGTCTTGATTGGCCCAACAGGCAAGATCACTGGACGCGTGTCGGCCAAAGTGATCGATGTGCGCGGTCAACTCCATGACACCATCATTTCTGAAAAGAGCTTGATTGTTCGCTCTACAGGCAAGATCGCTGGCAAGGTCCAATACTCTGAAATCGAGATTGAAAAAGGCGGTGAAATCGAGGGTACCTTGAGCCAAGACGCCAATGGTCCTGCAATGAACGTTGGCGGCGGCGCTGCAGCTGCTTAACTAGCTTTTACAGATGCTGCAACGCTTAGTCACTGCTGCTCGTTTGCTACCCGGATTGGTTATGGGTGGTTGGACGCGTCAGTACGAAGATGCGCGCATCATCTTGGAGCAAAACGGCGATCTGCATTACCTGAACATCAGTGCCAGAACCCAGCGAATTTTGGTTCGCGGTGGCATTTTGATCACAGGTGCCATGCTGGTCGCCATCATGGTCTTGCTATTCACCAGCATCAACTTGATGTTGAGCCGCTCTAAGTTGGAGCGCTCGCATGAAGAGGTCTACCGCGCGTTGCTCAGCAGCGCGTCAGACAGTGAAGGTGTCGAGCAGCTGTCCATGAGTGACGAGCAAATGGTGGCGCTGGCCCAAACCATTCGTGACCGCGACATGAGCATCCGCCGTTTTGTGGACACCTCAATGGTGGCCGTGTCTCAAGAAAACGTGTCGATGAAGTCTCAGCTCGAAGCCTCCGGTTTGACTGAAAAGATTGTGAAGATCATTCAGCAAAACGCGGCCAACGGGGGCTTCAATTTAGAAGACGACGTCAAGAACAACCCGCTGTTGCGTGGCAAAGTCGCTGACGAATTGGCCACGAACCGTGGTTTGCGCGAAGTCTTGTATGCCTTGCCCAGTGTGATGCCAGTACCGAACTACAGCGTGACTTCGGATTTTGGTGTGCGTCGTCATCCATTGACGGGGCAGACACACTTCCACACGGGTTTGGATTTGCTAAGCCAAACCGGGGATGAAAAAGTTCATCCCGTCAAACCCGGTGTTGTGGTGCTGGCGCAATTTCATACGCAATACGGTAATACTGTGGTGGTGCGCCATACCAACGGCGTCGAATCGTTGTATGCGCATTTGGCCAACATCCAAGTGAAATTGGGTGATAAGGTGACCAACGAGACAGTTTTGGGCAACATCGGCAGCACGGGTTCCTCGTCAACGGGCAAACACCTGCATTTGGAAATTTTGATTAGCGGATATCCAGTCAACCCACAAAAAGTTATACGGACGGCACAATATGTTCAACAAATCCAAAACCAACAACGTTAATCTTTCTCAAGAAAACCCATCGGCATCTGACGTGGAAGATGCACAAGATGAGGTTGCGGCCGAGCCGATCGAGACTGTCGTTACCCCTCCCACTGTCACAACACCCAACCCGAGAAATAGCATGATGGAAATGATTTCAACGACCGCGACCAAGCCTTCTATTCTGAGTGAAGGTTTCTCTTTCCGTGGTGAGATCGCGGCCAAGGGCGCCATCCACGTCGAAGGTGCACTGAACGGTCAAATCCAAGTGGACGAGTTGACCATTGGTGCACGTGGTCAAGTTGAAGGTGTGGTGACATGCAGCAGCCTGCACATCAAGGGCAAGTTTTCTGGTACCGCCACTTGCAATGAATTGATCGTGACCTCGTCCGCCTCTGTCGACGGTCATGTGGTCTACCAGACTCTGTCGGTTCAAAAGGGTGCCTCGATCAAAGGCGAACTGTTGCTCGTCAAGTAATTCGTACCGGCTGTCTGCCAAGGTTGTGACGACATGACGCAAGAAGAACGCTTCATCAACGGTGAATTGCTGCGCCTGCGACGCGAGGAGCGCGGGTGGGTCATCAGTGACATGGCCTTGCGTTCGTGCATGTCTGTCAAACAAATCAGGCAACTCGAAGAAGGTGGCACCAGTGCTTTCTACAGCGAAGCAGTGAAGCTGACTGCGGCTCGCAAAGCTGCGGCCGTGTTGGGGCTTTCCGAGCATGATGTGTTCGCGCGTGAGCCAGAAGCGGAGACCGCCACACCGGATACACACGATGTTGCTGAGCCGGAGAGCATGGCCATTGCAGCGCCAGAGCAGACGCCCGAACCCGCTGACGCCGTGCAGACACATGCCAGCATCACGCATGAGTTTGCGGCCCCCGCTGCGGCCCAAGTCTCACAAGTGGCTGAACCGAAGTCCAAAACATCGCTTTGGACGATCGTTGGTTTGTTTGTTGTTGCATTGGCTGTTGCCGCCTATTTGCAGCCACAAGAAGAGGAAGCAACAGAAGCTGCGCCGCCATTGCAAGTCGTGCCCGAAGTCGAAACAGCTGCCAGTGGCGCAGAACCCGCTGCATCAGCAGCTTCTGCCGCGGCGACTGACACCCCAGCCAGTGCGGCGGTTAAACCTGCCTCGATGCCTGCTGCAACGGCGTCGTCCGCGTCATCTGCATCTGTGTCTGCTGTTGCGTCCGTGCGCACGACGGCCAGCGCCTCTGTCGCCCCCGTGCCTGCTCCAGCAGCCAGCCGCGCACCCTGATCGTCTCAAGGGCTCCCACGCAAAGCCGCTGTTAAGCGGCTTTTTTATTGGCTGGCGCCAAGTTTCAATGCGGCTTGACGGCTGGCTTCCAACGCGGATGCATCGGCAGCTTGTAGCGGCCAGCCGGCCATGTGTTCTTGGCAGATAGCGTGTACACCCTGTATCCAGGGCACACTGTCATTCAGGCAGGGGATGTAGTGGAAGGTCTCGCCGCCCGCATGCAAATAGGCTTCTTGCGCTTCTTGCGAAATTTCTTCCAAGGTTTCTAAGCAATCGCTGGTGAAACCTGGGCAAATCAAATCCACGCGTTTCACGCCTTGCTCTGCCATGGCGATCAAGGTGGGCTCGGTGTAGGGTTCGAGCCATTTGGCTTTGCCAAAGCGCGATTGAAACGTGACCATGTACTGCGCTTTGCTCAAGCCCAAGGCTTCACCGAGCAGTCGGGCCGTTTTGTAGCACTCACAGTGGTAGGGGTCGCCCAAATGCAAGGTGCGTTCTGGCACGCCATGAAAACTCATCACCAAACGTTCACCTTGACCGTGAACCGCCCAATGGGCGCGTACACGTTCAGCCAAGGCTTGGATGTAGGCAGGGTGGTCGTGGTAGTGGTTCACGAAGCGAAATTCGGGGAGCAGTCGCGTGCGTAAGCCCCAGTGATAGATAGCGTCGAACACACTGGCCGTGGTGGTGCCTGAGTACTGTGGATAGGCGGGCAGTACCAGGATGCGAGTGCAGCCTTCGGCTTTCAGTGCGTCTAGTTGGCTGGCGATCGATGGGTTGCCATACCGCATCGCGTAGCGCACCGTGACGGCCTCACCGGGCGCTGCGAAAAGTTGCTGCAACGCGTGGGCTTGCTTTTCGGTCCACACCTTCAAGGGGGAGCCTTCGTCAGACCAAATGGTGGCGTACTTGGCTGCTGATTTGGCCGGGCGTACACGCAAGATGATGCCGTGCAAGATGGCCATCCAAATCAAACGTGGAATTTCGACCACACGGTGGTCTCCCAAAAATTCAGCCAAATAGCGTCGCACGGCGCTGCTGGTGGGGGCATCGGGCGTGCCTAAGTTACACAGCAGCACAGCGGTGCGGGGGGCTTGACCGTGCTTGAAGGGGGGTTCGGGTTTGAAAGCGGATTGCAACATGTGCGGTATTCTCGCCCAGCATGCTGAACCTTTCAAAAATCAAAGCCATCACCCTTGATCTTGATGACACTTTGTGGCCCATCAAGCCCACCATCGTGCGTGCCGAACAGGCCTTGCAGGACTGGCTACAACAACACGCCCCCGAAACCGCGCGTTTGTGCGCGCAGCTTTCCGTCAAGCAAGCAATTCGTGCAGAGGTAAATCAACGCCACCCTGAGATGGCCCATGACTTGAGTTTTCTGCGCCGCGAAGCGATTCGTGTCAGCCTGCAGCGTGCAGGAAACGCAGCGCATTTGGCTGACCCAGCGTTTGAGGTGTTTTTTGCCGAACGCCAGAACGTTGCGTTGTACGACGGGGTCCAAGAAGCCTTGGCCCAGTTGGCGGCAAGGTATCCATTGGTCAGCGTGTCCAATGGCAATGCTGACGTATTTCGTACCTCTGCGGCACCCTATTTCACAGCCTCCGTGAGTGCCCGTTTGATTGGTGTTGCCAAGCCGGATGCGCGAATATTTCATGCCGCAGCGGCACAATTGCAGTTGTCTGCAGATGCGGTCTTGCATGTGGGGGACGATGCCACCACCGATGTGTTGGGTGCGTTAGAGGCGGGGATGCAAACCGTCTGGGTGAACACACAAGGCCATGTGTGGCCACATGCCTTAGCGCAGCCGTTGACCGTCAGCCACTTGGTTGAGCTCTGCGACCACGTGCTCGGCTGAACGCACTGCGCCCTCTAACGTCGACGGGTAGGGCCCGCGGATGTAATCGCCGCAGGCCCACAGCCCTTTGGCGATGGAGGATTCGGGGCGCACCATCCCAGGCGTGCAGGCGAGCGTGGCGCGCTTTTCCACCACGGTTTGCACCACCTGAACTTGGGTGAGCCCCAGTTGTTCGCAGACTTGGTCACGCACCTGTTCGGTCAACGCCTCACGTTCGGTATCACAGGCGCTGACCACGGCAGCGAGCAGGCCCGTTTGTGCGGTGAGCGCCCCTCGGTCAAATACAAATTGGGCTGGTGCTTGCGCATCGCTGCGCAAGGCCACCATCGGACGTGCCAGCCCTCTAAAGCCTGCGTCTGTGCAATGCAAATACACGGTGGCAATGGCCGTGTGCGACAGTTCTGCGCAGGTATCCGCCCAATCCGGCGCGATCTCTGCACTCAGTCGTGCAGCCTCCCAAGCGGGGCAAGCCAGTAGCAACGCGTGCGTCGGTTCAGCAGCTGCTTGGCGTTGAAGCTCGGTCACATCGCTGGCGTTGAGGCGTTCCCCCAAATGAATCTCAGCGCCATGTGCCCTCAGCCATTCCAAACAAGCGTCTGGCAGCAAAGCACCTAAATCGGCACGGGGGACGAGCACGTCTGAACTGCCAGATCCACCCCACAAGGCATCGTGCAGGACGCGCAGAAAAACCGAGGCACTGGCTTCTGTGACGGGGGTGTTGAGCGCTGACAAACACAAGGGCTCGATCAGCTGTGCCAACACCTGGGGGCTGACTGGCGTACGTGCGCAAAGCTCGGCCACCGTCCAACTTGCATCGCACGCAAACTTGGCCCGTTGCCATTGCCATGCAGCTTGAAACAACTGAGCTTTGTCGTGCAGTGTCCAACCGGGCGCACGCGCAACGCCCGCGAGCAGGTTGAACGGCATAGGCCACGCGGGTAAGCACAAGCCAGACCCATCGGCAAAACGCACATCGAGTGGGACGCGCTGCAGCAGCGCGTCAGGGTTCAAACCCACTGTGCGCATCAAGGCCAGGGTATGGGCATAGGCGCCGATCAAGATGTGCTGCCCATTGTCGAGCGGCTGGTCCGCAAAGGTTTGGGCCAATCGCCGTGCACGTCCACCCGCGATGGGGGCGGCCTCAAACAAGCGCACGTGCCATCCGGCTTGGGTGGCTGCAACGGCAGCGGCCAATCCAGCCCAGCCTGCACCTGCGACAGTCAGTTGCTTCACGTTTGGTGGAGTGGCAAAAGTTAGAAGCGGCCCAAGGCTTGCATTTTCCAAGCGAGCCAGAGCTTGCGCAGCGGCGTGAGGGCCACGCGCTGCTTGAGCACCGGGAACTTCTTGGCTTCGATTTCGCGCAACAAGGTGCGGTAAATGCTGGCCATCATGAGCCCAGGTTTTTGGGTGGTCCAGTCAGCGGCTGGCAACAGTGCCAAAGCTTCGTCGTACAGCGCGTGGGCGCGTGCGGCCTGGAACTGCATCAGGGCTTGAAAGCGATCCGAGTCAACCCGGTTCAACACCTCGTGGGCTTTGACGTCGAATTGCTGCAACTCGCTCACGGGTAGGTAAATGCGGCCACGCAATGCGTCTTCGCCGACGTCACGGATGATGTTGGTCAGCTGAAAGGCTTGCCCCAAGGCGTGCGCATAGGCGGTGGTGGCTGGATCGGTTTGGCCAAAAATCTTGGCTGACACTTCGCCCACCACGCCGGCTACCAAGTGGCAGTAGCGCGTGAGGTTGGGATAGTCCAAGTAGCGGGTTTGGCTCAAGTCCATCTCGCAGCCCTCAATCACGGATTGAAGCGATGCTTCTTGGATGCCAAAGGTGGGCACCAACGGCATCAAGGCCTGTGTCACTGGATGGCTGGGTTGTCCCGCAAAGGCTTGGCGTACCTCGTTGTGCCACCAGGCCAATTTGCTGGCAGCCACGCCGGGGTCGCTGACCTCATCGACCACATCATCGATCTCGCGGCAGAAAGCATAGAACGCAGTGATGGCTGCGCGGCGCTGGGGCGGCAAAAACAGGAAGGCGTAATAAAAGCTGCTGCCTGACGCGGAGGCTTTTTGCTGAACGTAGTCTTGAGGTGTCATGTCGGTTGAATTATCCGACACCCAGGCGCACCGAGGGCCTTACATGCGCACGCAGCGCCAAGCGATGCGAACCATGTCAGCGCGCGTGATGGTGGGGCGCATGAGTTGGGTGTGGTCGACCACTTCGGGTCGGCTGTCGAGCTTGTCCAAAATGCGCAGTCCGCCTTGCACCACCGCACGCAATTCCCAGCCCGCCAAGCCCTTCACACGTCGCGCCAATGGAGCGCCCTGTTGCATCAGGTCTCGAGCAAAACGCAACTCTTCGGCCAAGGTGCTGTCTTGGGGGAGGTAGTCGCGTCCGCGGCGCAAGTCTTCGGCGCGGTCTTGCCAGAAGTTGATGAGTTGCAGCGCGCTGCAAACGGCATCGCTCTGTATCAATGCGGTGTCATCCGTCACACCATACAAATGCAGCATGAGACGTCCGACGGGGTTGGCGGAGCGACGGCAGTAGTCGAGCAACTCTTGTCGGTTTTTGTAGCCTTGACCGACGCTTGTGTAGACCACGTCTTGCTCAAAGGCGTCGAGTAAATCAAACAAGGGCTGCGTGGGCAGTGGGGTATGTTCTATTGCGTGTGCCAATGCGTCGAACACCGGGCGCCACTGGGGTGTGAGCGTGCCCTTGTGTGTCAAGCAAGCTTCCAAGTCAGCGCGGTATTGGGCTAAATCGTCCAGACGGTGGTGAGCTGGTGCGTTGCCTTCGTCGGCCAAGTCATCCGCTGTGCGCGCGAAGTGATAGAGGGCTTGCACAGTCGGTCGCAATCGCGCAGGGCAGAGCCAGGAGGCGACAGGAAAGTTTTCGTAATGCGCGACGTTGGACATAGGCGTCCTTGATTGTCGTGCCCTTCTGGACGCTGGGGATAAATGAACATCGGGTACATTAATAACCAATCGGTCATTAATGTATTTGGAACGCCATGTTGAGCCCTGTCACGCCCCTGTTTCGTTTGTTTTTGGCACTGGTCAGTGCGGCTGTATTGGTGGGCTGCAGCAAGGCGCCGCCCCAAGAAGACCCCGTCCGCGCAGTCAAGGTGGTGACGGTGGGCGAGTCAGCCACTTCCTTTGATTTGGAGTTCTCAGGCGAGGTCCGCGCGCGAGTGGAGTCGAGCTTGGGTTTTCGCGTCGGGGGTAAATTGGTCCACCGTCCTGCAGAGTTGGGCCAGCGTGTCAAAGCCGGTCAGCTGTTGGCGCAGATTGACCCGCAGGATTATCGCGTGACGGCCGAGGCCGCTGCCGCCCAGCTGATTGCTGCACAGAGCAACCGTGATTTGGCAGCTGCCGATTTAAAGCGTTACCAAGGACTCCATGCGCAAGGCTTCATCAGCGCTGCTGAGCTGGAGCGTCGCGAGACCAATTTCAAAGCGGCTGAGGCCCAGTGGCGTCAAGCACAGGCGCAAAACACGGTGCAGGGCAACCAATCCAATTACACCCAGTTGCTGGCCGACGGCGCGGGGGTGGTCACGTCGATTGATGCTTCAGCCGGTCAAGTCGTGGCAGCGGGGCAGCCGGTGGTCCGTGTGGCATTGGATGGCCCGCGCGACATTGTGTTTGCGGTGCCCGAAGACAAGTTGTCAGCTTTGAAACCCGGAGTGACCGTGGATGTCCGTTTGTGGCAAGACGGTAAAACACTCGAGGCCAAAGTGCGTGATGTGTCAGCCAGTGCCGATGCGGTGACGCGTTCGTTCATGGTCAAAGCGGCATTGTCTAAAGAGGCCAACCCGGTGTTGGGCACCACAGTCACGGTCAGTTTGCGTGAGGCGAATTCCAGAAGCAAACCGCGCATCAAACTGCCCACCAGCGCCTTGCGCACAGAGGCGGGCGCAACATCGGTGTGGGTGTTGGATGCGGCCACCATGACGGTCAAAGCCCAAGCGATTCAGGTGACAACTGCCGATGGCAACGATGCCGTGGTCGACTCGGGTTTGCAAAACGGAGACCAAGTTGTGGTCTCGGGCGTACATGTACTGACAGCGGGCCAGAAGGTGTCCATTTACGGCGCAACGAAGTGAGGTGAACATGGAAAAGTTCAACCTCTCGAAATGGGCGCTCGAGCACGCGGCGCTGACGCGCTACCTGATGGTGGTGTTGATGGTGTTGGGCATCGCGTCCTACTTTCAACTGGGGCAGGACGAAGACCCGCCGTTCACCTTCCGTGCCATGGTGGTGCGCACGTATTGGCCCGGTGCCACAGCACAGCAAGTGTCCGAGCAGGTGACCGACAAGATCGAGCGCACCCTGCAAGAGGTGCCTTTTGCCGACAAGATTCGCAGCTACTCGAAGCCCGGTGAGTCACAAATCATTTTCCAGATCAAAGACTCTTCCAAGCCTGGCGATGTGCCCAACGTTTGGTACACGGTGCGCAAAAAGATTGGCGACATCCGCTACACCTTGCCGCAAGGCGTGCAAGGGCCATTTTTCAATGATGAGTTTGGGGATGTGTTTGGCGTGATCTACGCCTTGGATGCCCCTGGATTCAACCCTGCCGAGGTGAAAAAGTTTGCCGACGATGTGCGGCAACAACTCTTGCGTGTGCACGACGTGGCGAAGGTCGAACTGTTTGGTGTACAGGACGAAAAAATCTTCATCGAGATTCCGCAAAAGCGTTTGGTGCAGCTGGGTTTGGATTTGAGTGCGGTACTCGCGCAATTGGGGCAAGAGAACGCGGTGGAAAACGCCGGCACCGTGCAGTCGCCCCTCGATATCTTGCAGGTGCGCATTGAAGGTCAGTTTGAAACCGAAGCACAGCTGCGCGCCATGCCGATTCGCGGTAGCTCAGGCCAGCAAGTGAAGTTAGGCGACATCGCCACAGTGAAGCGTGGCTTTGTGGACCCCGCGATGGTGAAGGTGCACCACCAAGGTCAGCCGGTGATCGCCCTTGGCGTGTCGATGGCTAAGGGCGGAGACATCATCGCCCTGGGCAAAGCGCTGCAAGTGGCGACCACCCGAATTGAAAAGACTTTGCCAGCGGGCGTCACCTTGGTTCAGGTGCAAGACCAACCCAAAGCGGTGTCGAAATCGGTGGGCGAGTTTGTGCGTGTGCTGATTGAGGCAGTGATGATTGTGTTATTGGTCAGCTTTGTCTCTCTAGGTTTGCACAAGGGCGGACGCTACGGTTGGTATGTGGACATGCGCCCTGGCTTGGTGGTGGCCATCACGATCCCGCTGGTGCTGTCGATGACCTTCTTGGCCATGAATTACTGGGGCATCGGTTTGCACAAAATTTCGTTGGGCTCGCTCATCATCGCTTTGGGCTTGTTGGTGGATGACGCCATCATCGCAGTGGAGATGATGGTGCGAAAAATGGAAGAGGGCTACGACCGTGTGCGCGCAGCCACCTTTGCCTATGAAGTCACGGCCATGCCCATGTTGACGGGCACGCTCATCACTGCGGCGGGTTTTTTGCCAATCGGCATGGCCAAGTCGACGGTGGGTGAGTACACCTATGCCATCTTTGCGGTCACTGTGATTGCGCTGGTGCTGAGCTGGTGGGTGTCGGTGTACTTTGTGCCTTATCTGGGTACCTTGCTGTTGCAAGTGAAACCCCATGGTGCACATGGCGGCTCGGACGAGTTGTTTGACAGCCCGTTCTATCGTCACTTCCGTGCTGCCGTGACCTGGTGTGTGGAATACCGCTGGAAGGCAATTGGCATCACCTTGCTGTTGTTTGTGTTGGGCATCGTGGGCATGGGCCGTGTGCAGCAACAGTTCTTCCCAGATTCGAGCCGGCCAGAGATTTTGGTGGACCTGTGGTTTCCCGAAGGCACCTCGTTCAAAGCCAACGAAGTCGTGGCGCAAGCCGTGGAACAACGCTTGCTCAAGGAGCAGGGTGTTCAATCGGTGAGCACCTGGATTGGCTCTGGCGTGCCCCGTTTTTATTTGCCTTTGGACCAAGTGTTTCCGCAGACCAACGTGTCGCAACTGATCGTGGTGCCGGAGGATTTGCAACGCCGCGAAACCCTGCGTTTGGCCTTGCCCGAAATTTTGGCCAAAGAGTTTCCAGAGGCGCGTGCGCGCGTCAAGCTGCTGCCCAACGGACCGCCGGTGCCGTATCCCGTGCAGTTCCGTGTCGTAGGGCCGGACCCTAAGGTGCTGCGTTTGCGCGCCGACGAGGTGAAAGACTACATGCGCACCAACACCGCCACGCGCGGCGTCAACGACAACTGGAACGAAAACGTCAAGGTTATCCGTTTGGACATTGACCAAGCCAAGGCGAGGACCCTGGGGGTCACCAGCCAGTCGATTGCGCAGGCGGTGCGCACCCTGCTGGTGGGGTCGACGGTGGAACAGTTCCGAGAGGACAACAAGCTCATCGACATCGTGCTGCGCCAGCCGGTGGAGGAGCGCGATGCCATCACCGACTTGGCCAACGCCTACATCCCGACCAGCTCAGGGCGGATGATCCCGTTGACCCAAATCGCCAAGCCCCAATTCACATGGGAGCCCGGTGTGATGTGGCGTGAAGGGCGTGAATACGCCATCACGGTGCAATCCGACATCATCGAAGGCCTGCAGGGTGCGACTGTGACAAACCAGCTGCTGCCAGAGCTGAAAAAAATTGAAGCGCAATGGACTGTCAAGGATGGCGGGGCCTACCGCATTGAAGTGGCAGGCGCCGTGGAGGAGAGCTCCAAAGGCTCGAGCTCCATTTCTGCGGGCATGCCGGTGATGCTGTTCATTACCTTCACCCTGCTCATGTTGCAGCTGCAAAGCTTCAGCCGCGCCATGCTGGTGTTTTTGACTGGCCCCTTGGGCTTGGCGGGCGTGGCCGGTGCTTTGCTGACGCTCAACCGCCCCTTCGGCTTTGTGGCTTTGCTAGGGGTGATCGCGTTGATGGGCATGATCCAACGTAACTCGGTCATCTTGATTGACCAGATCGAGCAAGACCGCGCCGACGGCGTGCCCGCATGGGAGGCCATTGTGGAATCCGCGGTGCGCCGTTTGCGCCCGATCGTGTTGACCGCAGCAGCCGCAGTGTTGGCCATGATTCCGCTCACACGCAGCGTGTTTTGGGGGCCGATGGCGGTGGCCATCATGGGTGGCTTGATCGTGGCCACGGTTTTGACGCTGCTCGCCTTGCCAGCGATGTACGCGGCGTGGTTTAAGGTCGAAAAGCCGTCTAAAATGACAGGTTGACCGATTTCAAACGGGTGGTCTTCCCTGACCACCCGTTGTTATTTGATGAAACCCGCGCGGGTGGCGAAATTGGTAGACGCACCAGGTTTAGGTCCTGACGTCCGCAAGGATGTGCGGG
>JACCEA011293935.1_pt1 | contig 21956 bp, 6 predicted proteins | sample 7449851 | NCBI WGS metagenome assembly JACCEA01 (sample SAMN15323453, study PRJNA562643) | freshwater metagenome | isolation source: river surface water | place: USA:Blue River Watershed | collected 2017-08-18 | reverse complement strand
GTCACAATGTGATCCGGGTTCTGTGAAAGCTGATACTCAAGTATTTTTCCATACCATGGATCGTCTTCCACAACGAAAATCCTGAATTGTTGCATTATGTAGTTGGAAAAATTTTAATAAACATACGGAAATATTGGCAACAATTTCAATCAGGACGCTTTCATTAACATATAGATTGCATTTATAGTCTTGTCTTTTGTGTCTTTTTGAAAAAAGTATTCCCAAAATGGGATAATATTGTATTTATAATATTACTGTAAAATGCTGGTTTTCAATTTTTTGTGATTATGGCATATTGGTTGATTATATGATGGCAAATGCAAAAAATGAAATTCAGAGAAGATTTAACGGTGTTTGTGGTAGACGGCAGCTCATTGTGCCGCTACATGTATAAAAAGCACCTTTCGAATCTGGGCTTTTCAACCATCTACACTTTCGAAAACGCTGCTCAGTGTCTTGCAGCGGTCAATATGAGACCGGATATCATTCTTCTGGATTTTGATGCGATACCGGAGAACAGCTTCAACGTGATCAAACAAGCAAAATTCCTGAACCCGGAACTACACGTGATCATGATCTCGGCGCAGCAGGACGTAAAAGTTGTAGTTGACGCACTCAGGTTCGGTGTTTCGGGATATGTGATGAAAGACGAACACCAGCTGGAAATGATGAGTTACGAAACTAACCGGCTGCTGCAGCAAGCAACGATGAACGCCGCAAACTAATTCCCACACCTCAAAACAAAAAATAGAAAATAAAGCAACAGTAATATGAAACACGTAAAATTACATCTGATCACCCTCCTCGTAACGTTGTTCACTACATTGTCAAGTGTGCATGCGGCGAAAACTTATGTTCCAAGCTCACAGCGGAGCATGTCTTCTGCAGCGACTTATTGTCAGGGGACAACATCAAACAGCATTCGCTTCAGGTATTATACTTGTAACAGCGGTTCAGGTAGCTCTAACGGGATATCAATGACGGTGAACTGGTATCAAAATAGTGTAAATTCCACTACCGGTGGTACTTTGGTAAACTCGAGTAGCCGGACAAGCACAACGAACTCAAGTGGTTCTTTGAGCTACAGGCCATCGACGGCAACTACAGGTGTTTCGTATTACTACTGTGTTATTACCTGGACAGGAACCGGAACTTGTAACACAAGCGGTACGCTGACCAGCTCAACTACACAGGTAACAATTTCTGCTGCTCCCGGTACCATAGGAGGCAGCAACACCCCATGTGTGGCTGCGGCAACAACGTACACTAACAGCGCTACCGGTGGCACATGGTCGTCAAGCAGTACATCGCGTGCAACAATAGGACTTACAACAGGAGTTCTTAACGGTGTAAGTGCAGGTACTGTGTATATTACCTACCGCAGTACATGCGGATCAAGGGTAACTAAGTTGCTGACAGTAACCGCAACGCCAACAGTAGCATCAATAAGCGGTGGAACGAGCAAAGTTTGTACAGGGTCAACTACTACACTTACCAACTCTACTTCAGGTGGTGTGTGGTCTTCTTCGAACACAGCGGTTGGTACTGTGAGCACTTCAGGTGTAGTAAGGGGAATATCTGCGGGAATCACAACTATTTCCTATGAGGTTTCGAACGCGTGCGGTACGGTTTATGCAACTAAAGATGTTACGGTTACAGCAACTCCAGCGGCTATCTCCGGTGTTTCTTCAACATGTGCCGGTTATACTACCTTGTACTCAAATACTGTACCTTACGGTAACTGGACAAGCAGCAACACATCAAGAGCGACAATAAATGCAACTACCGGTTTAATAACTGCAGTCTCTGCAGGTACTACACTTATCTCATACAGTACGGGCTGCGGCGCAATGGCAACAAAAGCACTGACCGTGAATGCAGGTGTTGCTGCGAATACCGGTACTCCAAGCGTATGTGAGGGTGCTACAACAACTTTGAGTAATTCGGCTGCAGGCGGTGCCTGGTCAACTGCTGATGGTAGCATCGCAACTGTAGGGTCAACTACCGGAGTTGTTACCGGTGTATCAGAAGGTACAACTTCAATAACTTATTCTACCGGCGGATCATGCAACGCGGTGACAACAGTAACAGTAAAAGCAACACCGGCAGTAATATCAGGTTCCTCTACGGTTTGTACAGGTGGTGGAACTACACTTTTTTCGAATTCAACTTTATACGGAACATGGAGTAGCAGTACGCCTTCAGTTGCCACAATAAATACAAACAGCGGCCTTGCTACCGGTATGGTTCAGGGAACTACCCGCATAACATATACAACAGGTTGTGGTACACCGGCAACAAAATTGCTTACTGTGTACACGCAGCCCGCATCAATCACAGGTACAGCTTCGGTATGTGCCGGCGCAACAACTACTCTTTCTAATGCTACAAGCGGCGGAACATGGTCATCATCAGACGAAACTGAAGCTACTGTAAATGCTTCGGGTGTAGTGACGGGTGTGAGTGCCGGAATGTTGACAATAACGTATACTAATGGTACTTGTTATTCAACACGTTCTGTTACGGTGAATCCACTGGCAGATGCCGGTACATTGTCAGGCGACTTCTCGGTGTGTGACGGTGATGATCTGGCGTTTTCGTCAGATGGTGATGCCGGCGGAACCTGGACTTCTTCTAATACATCTGTGGCGACAGTTGATGCAAGCGGAGACGGTACTGCAAATGCACCGGGAACCGCAACTATCTCTTATTCAGTTTCTAATGGCTGTGGAACAGTTCGCGCTACATCGGTAGTTACTGTCAGTGCTGATCCTGCCGTTGGTACACTTTCGGGTGCTGCGACGGTTTGTGAGGCTTCAACGACTACTTATACTGCGACCGGGTCTTCAGACGCAGGGGCATGGTCTTCATCAAACAGTGCAATTGCAACTGTTGGCACAACCGGTGTTGTTTCAGGAGTTGCTCCCGGTACTTCATCAATACTTTATACTGTAACAAATGGTTGTGGCTCTGCAGTCGATTCAGTGGTTGTGACTGTGAATCCATTGCCTTCGGCCGGAACTATCACAGGTACTGCTACTGTATGTGAAACAGCTACAACCACTCTCTCTAATTCTGTTACAGGCGGAACATGGAGCAGCAGTAATGCGGCAGTTGCTACAGTTGGTACTAATGGTGTTGTGACAGGTGTTGCAGCAGGAAATACTACCATATCTTATGCATACACAAATTCTTGCGGAACCGCATACACTACTCAGGTAGTTACTGTTAATCCGCTTCCATCTGCCGGTACGGTTTCAGGAAGTGCCGTGGTATGTGAGGAGGCAACTACTACACTTGCGAGCACAGTTGGTGGTGGTGTGTGGAGTAGCGCCAATGCAGCGGTTGCTACCGTAGGAACAAACGGTGTTGTGACAGGTGTTGCCGCAGGAAACGCTACTATATCTTATGCTTATACAAATTCATGCGGGACAGCATACGCAACTCAGGTAGTTACTGTTAATCCGCTGCCGGCTGCAGGTACTATTACCGGAACAGCGGTTGTATGTGAAGCTTCAACAACTGCGCTTTCAAATTCTGTTACAGGCGGTACGTGGAGCAGCAGTAACACAGCTGTAGCAACTATCGGAACAGATGGAGTTGTGACAGGCGTTGCTGCAGGAAATGCTATTATATCTTACTCTTATTCCAATTCATGCGGAACAGCGGTTGCTACAAATATTGTTACCGTAAACGCTCTTCCTAATGCAGGCGCTATCTCAGGTAGCAGCAGTGTATGTCTTTCTTCTACTACGGACCTTACAAACGCAGTTTCAGGTGGTGTTTGGAGCAGCAGTAATACCGGTGTTGCTACAGTTTCTACGACCGGTGTTGTGACTGGCGTGGCAGTTGGTACTGCTACTATCACTTATACACACACAACTTCTTGTGGATCTGCGTTCGTTACTCACGATGTTACAGTGAATACGGTTCCTTCTTTTGCGTCTATCACTGGTGCTAATACTGTATGTGCTTCATCTTCAACTACTTTGAGCAATAGTGTTGCCGGTGGTGCATGGTCTAGCGCAAACGATGCGGTAGCAACAGTTGGTACAGACGGCACAGTGACCGGTGTTGCAGCAGGTACAGCAACTATATCTTATGGTGCTTCAAATGCCTGCGGATCAAATTACGCATCAGTTGTTGTGACTGTTAATCCATCTTCAGCAACGATCACAGGTAGTGCAAGTGTTTGTCTGGGTGGAACTACAACATTCACTGTTTCTGATCCTGCAGGCGCATGGAGCTCAAGTTCTCCTGCAGTTGCGTCTATCGGTTCAGCTACAGGTGAGGTAAATGGTCTTACAATAGGTTCTGTTACTGTTTCGTATACAGCCACGTCCGGTTGTTATGTTGCAACGCAAATATTGAATGTGTACAATTCTGTTGGTGAGATCACCGGTACAGTGTTTGCCTGCGAAGGTGTTACATCTGCGCTCTCTTGCGCTACCGCCGGAGGTTCATGGTCAACAAACAATGCTTCGATAGCTTCAATTGATGCGTCAGGTATTGTTACCGCGGTGTCTGCCGGTTCTGCAGTAGTTACTTATACTGTAGCAGGTGGTTGCTATACAACAACTCCTTTTGTGGTGTGGCCTATGCCTGCTGCTATTACGGGTACAAATACTGTTTGTACGGGATCGTCTACGGTTCTTTACAGCACAATAGGTGGCTCTGGTACCTGGAGTAGCAGTGATGTTACAGTAGCAACTGCAGACCTTACTTCAGGTATGATCAATGGTTTGGTGTCGGGTACTGCAACGATCACGTACAGGATACCAGCTTCAGGTTGTCAGGTAACATCTGTGGTTACAGTAAATGAGACTCCGGCTGCTATAACAGGTTCAAACACGATTTGTGTAGGTAGTACTTCCGTTTACAGCTCTGCGACTACAGGTGGAGCATGGAGTTCTAATCCATCTTCGGTTGCTACAATAGATGATACCTCTGGTTTGGCTAACGCTGCAACTGCCGGTGTAACTACTATTAGTTATGTGATGCCTACAGGATGTCGTACGACTAAAGTTATCACAGTTAACCCGCTTCCGGCCTCTATTACATATGCAGCAAATAATGTTTGTCTAGGTAAAACAATGACATTTGCAAGTGCGACTACAGGTGGTACCTGGTCAAGTTCTAATACAACAGTTGCTACTATAGTGGCTTCAAACGGTGTTGCTACTACTCAGGACCTTGGTACAACTAACATCATATATACTTTGCCTACGGGTTGTACTAAATCTACGACGTTCACAGTTTATAGCGGTGTTTCTTCAATTGCAGGCAGCGATATGGTTGCAAAAGGCACGTCAATTACCCTTACAAATGCTACCGCCGGCGGAACATGGTCCAGCGGAAACACTTCAGTAATTTCTGCTAACTCAGTTACCGGAGTTGTGACAGGTATGTCAGCGGGTTCAGCTCGTATCTCGTATAAACTGCTTGGTGGTTGTCTGGCGTATAAGGTTATGACTGTTGCCGGTATCACCGGTACGCCAAGAGTGTGTGCTGCGTCAACGACAACACTGAGTCACCTTATGTCAGGTACATGGAGCAGCGCTAACACAGCAATTGCGACAGTAGATGCTGCAACAGGTGTAGTAACGGGTGTTGCTCCGGGTAATGCAGTTATCTCTTACAATCTGGGAGGTGGTGTTGTGAATACCATTACGGTTGTTGTGTATGCGCTTCCTGCTTCGATCACGGGTTCTTCTGCGATATGTGCTGATGCCAGCGCACTTTATACGGGTACAGTTGGCGGAAGTGGTACATGGTCGAGCAGTGATGTGTCTGTTGTTACTATCGGTTCAACGTCGGGTATGGCCACAGGAATCGCTGCCGGAACTTCGGTTCTTACATACAGGATCCCATCGAGTGGTTGTTTCACCACGCGTGCTGTCTCAGTTAATCCGGCTCCGGCAGCGATCACAGGTTCGCCTACCGCTTGTGTAGGTTCTACAGTGACACTTTCAAACTCTGTGGAGGGTGGTGTATGGTCTTCTAATCCCACTACCGTTGCGACAGTAGGTTCTACAACAGGTGTTGTGACTGCAGCCAGTGCGGGCGGGGTAACAATAAGTTACACATTGTCAAATGGCTGCCGCAAGACAAGAGTGATCACAGTAAATGCTAGTCCGGCTGCAATTTCGGGTCCTGCGGTTCTTTCGCCGGGTTCTGCGTCAGCATTCTCATGTGGTTCTGCCGGCGGTTCATGGAGCGTTTCAGACGAGTCGGTTGCTTCGGTTTTGACTGCTTCTGGTACAAGTGCAAACGTGAGGGGTAACGGACATGGAACAGCTCAGGTGTGGTACAGGTTGGCTAATGGTTGCGGCCGCAGCAAAGACGTGAACGTAGTTGGCGCAAAATCTGCTCCGGTTGCAGAGGAAGTTGTTGAGAATCTGTTCAATGTTTATCCTAACCCGACGTCTGGTGTTATCAATGTAACATCATCGGTTGCAGGAAGCTTTGCGGTGTATACTTTTGACGGTAAGCAGGTAGGTGAGTATCAGATAGGAACAAATACAAATACGGTTAATCTTCCTTCAGGTCTTGCAGCAGGTGTTTACATTTGCCAGTTCAGGTTCGAAGATGGTACTTCGAAAACCGTTAAACTGTTCTACCAGAACTAATTTTGAATAATAAATGGTTGCTTTAGCCGCCCGGTTTTCCGGGCGGCTTTTTTGTGTTGTTGCTGGTTGCTTACTGTTTCAGTATTGACACTTGTCAGCAGGTATTTGCTGTAGTTCGGTGCGCCGATCGTATAGGTGTACTTGTTTGAAATGGCAATATTCAGAGCGGTTGTGGCGGTTTGTGTGGTGACTTTTTCGATGTTACGTGCTCAGAATCAAATGATTGCGAACGAAAGCACCTCCCATTTTTTGGACTTGTTGTCTATAATTTGGAATAAAGTGTAAATAATAAAATGTACAATGTAAAGAAATACAGTGTTTTATGATATTGGCACGTGTGTTGTAATAATGGCGTTGCGGGAGATGGTCTGATAAGATTGAGTGATAACGGGTAGGGGAGTCAGATACATCTACGACAACAAAAGAGGCAACAAAATCCAAATGATAAATATGAAACACGCAAAATTTGCCCCAATTCTCTTTCTGGTCTACCTGGTCACGGCCTGGAGCAGTTCGTTTGCAGCCAAGGTGTATTCGCCGGCTTCGTCAAACAGTATCTCGGCAGCAAGAACGTACTGTCAGGGTGCGACAGCTTCCAACATTTCGTTTCGCTACAATACGTGTAATACAGGCACGGGTGGCAGCTCCGGCATCACGATGACGGTTTACTGGTATCAGAATTCGACCAATTCTACCTCCGGTGGTACTTTGGTAAGCACGAGCTCGCGGACCTGTCGCACGAGATCGACCGGTACGGTGAGTTACCGTCCGTCGACGGCATCATCCGGTGTTTCCTATTATTATTGTGTGATCACATGGACGGGTGCAGGATCGTGTAATGCCAGCGGAACGCTGACAAGTGCAACGACGACCCCGATCACCGTTTCTGATGCGCCCGGCACGATAGGCGGTAGCAATACTGCATGTGTGGGTGCAACTACCACTTACACTAACTCTGCAACCGGTGGGACATGGTCGTCGAGCAATACTGCCCGCGCCACTATTGGGTCAACCACCGGGGTGCTTACGGGGGTGAGTGCAGGAACAGTTACCATTACATATAGGGTTGCTTGTGGTACAACTACTACGAAAGTTGTTACAGTTAGTAGCACGCCAACAGTAGCGGCTACAACCGGAGGCACCACGAAGGTATGTGTCGGGGCAACAACCACACTTGCGAACACAACATCGGGCGGCGTCTGGTCGTCTTCAAGTACGGCTATCGGAACGGTTGGTACAACAGGAATAGTTAGGGGCATCTCTTCGGGTATCACCACTATTTCATATGCGGTTACAAATTCATGCGGAACGATCTATGCTACTAAAGATGTGACAGTGACCACTACACCCCCTTCTATTTCGGGTGTTTCAGCAACATGCGCAGGTTACACAACAATTTATTCGAACAGTGTTCCTTACGGTAACTGGACCAGTAGTAATACTGCACGAGCTACTATTAATGCGACTTCGGGATTAGTGACCGGAGTTTCAGCCGGAACGACATTGATCTCTTATAGCACAGGTTGCGGTGCGATGGCAACAAAGGCGCTGACCATAAATGCGGGTGTGCCGGCAAGTACGGGTACGCCGAGTGTATGTGTTGGTTCAAACACAACCCTCACCAATTCTGCGTCAGGTGGTACATGGGAAAGCGCTAATACAGGCATAGCTACAGTAGGTAGTACCAGCGGAGTTGTTTCGGGTGTTGCTACGGGAACTACATCAATAACTTATTCAACCGGCGGTTCTTGCACGGCAGTGACAATTGTTACTGTTCGGGCAACGCCTGCTTCTATAACAGGTACGTCAACTGTTTGTACAGGTGGCGGCACAACAACACTTTCAAACACCACACCATACGGAACATGGAGTTCCAGTGCAACCTCTGTCGCAACGATAGGTGCAACTACCGGAATCGCTACGGGGTTAACTCAGGGAACTACGCGTATCACATATACTACAGGTTGCGGATCTCCTGCTTTGCTTACTGTGAATGTGTTTACTCAGCCTGCCGCAATAGGAGGCACTGCATCAGTATGTGCAGGTGCTACAACCAATCTGACGAATTCAGTAGCGGGTGGTACATGGTCTTCGGCAAATACCGCCCTGGCTACAGTGGGAAGTACCGGTGTCGTAACCGGTATTTCAGACGGTCTTACAACTGTGACATATACAAATGGAGTTTGTAATGCGACAAAAGCAGTAACAGTTAATCCTATTGCTGATCCAGGCACCATTTCAGGTGACCTGGCTGTTTGTGATGAAGATATCGTGAACTATACTTCCGATGGCGATCCGAGCGGTACCTGGAGTTCAACCAATACAAGTATTGCAACTATTGACGGAACGGGTGAGGCAACAGCTCTCGCTGCCGGTACAACCACCATTAGCTACGCTGTGACTAATAGTTGTGGTACGGTGGCTGCTACTGCGGTGCTCACTGTAAGTCCGACGGCTGCAGCCGGTACTATTTCTGGAACCTCTACGCTTTGTGAAGGAGGAAATGTGACATTGTCTAATTCGGGTGCTTCTGACGCAGGTACATGGTCTTCGTTGACTACTTCGGTTGCTACTGTGGGTACAGCCGGTCTGGTTACCGGTGTTACTTCAGGTACGTCTTCAATTCTTTATACTGTTACGAATGGTTGCGGAACAGACGTTGATACATTCGCTGTTACTGTAAACGGTCTTCCATCAGCAGGTACAATCTCCGGTTCGGGGGCTGTATGTGCCGGGGCTACAACCACGCTCACAAGCAGCGTTTCGGGTGGCGTATGGAGTAGTAGTAATTCTTCAGTTGCTACCGTGGGTACTGATGGTGTGGTTACAGGTGTTGCTTCAGGGGACGTTTCTATCTCATATACTGTCACTAATAGTTGTGGTTCCAATTTTACAGTGCAAGCTGTGACTGTCAATGCACTGCCGTCAGTGGCTGCGATATCCGGTACCGCTTCCGTATGTATGGGGGCTACAACAACGCTCAGCAATGCCACATCAGGTGGTGTATGGACCAGCTCTAATACAGCTGTTGCTACAATTAGTGCAGGCGTTGTTACTCCGGTTTCAGCGGGAACTGCCACAATTTCTTATGGTGTTACAAACGGTTGCGGAACAACGTATACTACTCAGGTAGTAACTGTAAATGCGCTCCCGGCTGCAATATCAGGAACAACAACATTATGTCAGGGTACTACAACTACTCTTACGAATGCTACTACAGGAGGAACATGGTCGACAGGTACCACAGCTGTGGCTACTGTCGGTTCAGGTACAGGTATCGTTTCGGGTGTTTCTGGTGGTACTTCTACAGTTACCTATACTACTGCAGCGGGCTGTATAGCAACAACTGTGGTCACAGTAACTGCCGCTCCGGTTGTTACGGTTCCTGCTAATCAGAATATCTGTAACGGTGCAACTCAGCCTTCGCTATCTTTCAGCAGTAGCCTGAGCGGCACAACTTATTCATGGACAAATAGTAATACTTCTATCGGTCTTGTAGGTACAAGCACAGGTTCAATGTGCGGCACAGCAACCGAGAACACCAATCTGGTGCTTACTGCGCCGACCGGTGCCGTGTTTACAGGAGTTACTTTTGCAAGCTATGGTACGCCTACTGGTTCTTGCGGCAGCTTTGCCACAAGTTCATGTCATTCTTCGTTAAGTACAACAAGGGTTTTATCGTACATAGTAGGTCAGTCTACTGCTACTATCCCTGCCACAAATGCTGTTTTCGGTGATCCTTGTTCAGGCACGCTGAAGCGCCTTTATGTACAGGCAACTTATTCATATACTGTTATTCCTTCATTTACGGCTGCCAATCCGGGCGCTACGCCAAACGTCGGTACAATTAACGTAACCCCTACAGCTAATGGATGTGCGGGAACGCCGGCAAGTTTCACGATCTCTGTTGATAATGTCAATGCCCCAGTTGCATACACAATGACAGGTGGTGGCGCATATTGTTCAGGTGGCAGTGGATCTGCTGTTGGTTTGTCTAATTCAGCGTCTGGCATCAACTACCAACTCAGAAGGGGTGGGGTAGCAGTTGGTAGTCCGGTGGCAGGAACAGGAAGTGCTATTTCATTTGGTTCACAGACTGTTGCGGGTACATACACAGCTGACGCGGTAAATGTGTCAACCGGCTGTACGAATACAATGTCAGGTTCTGTGACGGTATCAATCAGTCCTGTGCCAACCGTAACTACTCCTTCTAATCAGGTTGTTTGTAACGGTGCTACGCAGGCGGCAATTTCTCTTAGCGGTAGCCTGGCCGGTACAGTATATTCATGGACTGTAGATAATTCAATCGGGCTTTCTGCCGGTACTACCGGTACCATATGCGGAACCGCAAATGAAAACGGTTCAATTACACTTACAGCACCGGCAGGTACTGTATTTACATCTATAGATTTTGCAAGTTACGGTACACCAACAGGTTCATGTGGTTCATTTGCAATAGGTGGATGTCATGCGAGCAATAGCGTGACTAAGGTTGGAACTTACCTTCTCGGAAACAACTCCGGTACAATACCGGCTACAAACGCCGTTTTTGGTGATCCATGCGTGGGTACAGGTAAGAGGCTTTACGTCCAGGCAAGTTATGGAGTAATTCCTTCGTTTACTGCGGTTAATACAGGGGCGTCTCCTGTTGTTGCGACTGTTACCGTTACGCCAACAAAAAATGGCTGTGCAGGTACACCAGGTACATTTACTATAACTGTTGATCCTACGCCAACTGTTTATACAGTAACCGGTGGTGGCGCATATTGTGCTACAGGTGCGGGAGTTGAAGTGGGTCTGAGCGGTTCTCAGACCGGTGCGAACTATCAGTTGAAGCTGGGTGCATCTTCTGTAGGTAGCCCGGTGGCAGGTACCGGTGGCGCTATCAGCTTCGGTACATTCACTACTGTTGGTACGTATTCTGTTTCAGCATCTACTGCCGCTGCTTCATGTGTCGCTTCTATGTCAGGTTCTGCCACAATCACTTCTGGTACTGTTTCTCCGATCACAGGCACGCTTACGGTATGCGAGTCGGCTACCACAACGTTGGGTAACGCCATCAGTGGTGGTACGTGGACAAGCGGTAATACATCTGTTGCCTCAGTTGGTATTGCTTCGGGTGTTGTTACCGGCGTTTCTGAGGGTACTGCTTTGATCACCTACGCTTCTGGTTCGTGCGCAACTGTTTCGGTGGTTACAGTTAATCCGCTTCCTGTTGCAGGGTCAATTTCGGGTACAGCGACAGTGTGTGAGTCTTCGGTTACATCATTAAGTACTTCGGGTGCAGGTGGTGCATGGTCTTCATCTTCTACGTCGGTTGCTACCGTTAGTGGTGGCGATGTGACAGGTGTATCAGCCGGCACGGCGACTGTTTCTTACTCCGTAACAAATGGTTGTGGTACAGCACATGCAACAACGGTTGTTACAGTAAATCCTCTTCCATCAGTAGGGTCTATTTCCGGGACTGCAGTATTGTGTGCATCTTCAACAACGACTCTGAGCAATTCAGTGTCTGGCGGTGCTTGGTCGTCAAGCGATGCGTCTGTAGCTACAGTAAATACGTCAGGTGTGGTTTCAGGTGTTGCTGCCGGTAATGCGGATATCACATATACTTATTCTAATTCTTGTGGAAGTGCCAACACCTATCAGGTTGTGACCGTAAATGGACTTCCTGATGCAGGTTCTATAAGTGGTGCTTCAGATGTGTGCGTTTCGTCTACTGTTACTCTTTCTGCCTCGGTTTCAGGCGGCGCATGGACAAGCAGCGACAATTCTGTTGCTACTGTAAATGCATCGGGTGTTGTTACAGGCGTAAGTGCAGGCGCTGCAACAATCAGCTATACCAGCACAACGAGTTGCGGTTCTGCATTTGCCACTCATTCTATAACAGTTACAAGTGTTCCTGCTGTGGCCTCAATAACCGGAACTGCCGTTATGTGTGCATCTGCAACCACAGCACTCTCCAATTCAGTGGCAGGTGGAGCTTGGTCTAGTGCCAATACTTCAGTTGCAACTGTGGGTACGGGTGGTGTTGTGTCCGGTGTTGCTGCGGGAACAGCTACAATCTCTTACGGACTTTCAAATACTTGTGGTTCATCATTCGAATCGGTAGTTGTAACAGTAAATCCTTCAAGCGCATCTATTACGGGTGCATCTACATTGTGCCATGGTGGTACTACTACTTTCACAATTTCTGATCCTGCTGGAACCTGGTCGTCAAGTGCCGGTGCTACCGCATCTGTTGATGCTACTTCTGGTGTTGTATCCGGAATGTCAATCGGTAGCGCCACTATTTCTTACACTGCTGCAACGGGATGTTTTGTTGCTACTCATGCTGTAGCGATTTACAATTCTGTAGCTGATATAACAGGTACTGCTGCTGTGTGTGCCGGTTCCACATCAACACTTTCATGTGCCACCGGTGGTGGTGTCTGGTCTACAAGTGACGCTTCAATTGCAACTGTTAATTCATCAACCGGCGTGGTTACCGGTGGCTCTGCTGGATCTGCAATAATTACGTATACGACTGCGACCGGCTGTTTTACAACCAGGACTTTTGTTGTCTATCCTATGCCGGAGGCAATAACAGGAGTTGGTACGATCTGTACCGGATCTGCCACGGTATTGTACAGTACGATCGGGGGTTCCGGAACGTGGACAAGCAGCGATGTGACAGTTGCAAGTCCTAATGTGACATCGGGCATGATTTCTGGTGTATCTGTTGGTACTGCAGAGATCACTTATCGTATCCCTGCTTCGGGTTGCCAGGTTGCAACCGTGGTTACGGTAAATGAGACACCTGCGGCAATTGCCGGTGCCAACACTATCTGTGCAGGATCAACTACAGTGTACTCAAGTTCTACTTCAGGTGGTGCGTGGAGCACTAATCCTTCTACAGTAGCTACAATAGAATCAACATCCGGTAATGCAACTGCTGTGACAGCTGGAGTTACCACTATCAGTTATGTAATGCCAACCGGTTGTTTTGTTACCAAGGTTTTGACAGTGAATCCACTGCCTGCAAACATTACGTATGCTGCCAATAATATATGTCTCGGTAAGACGATGAATTTCGCTAGTGCAACCGCGGGTGGAACCTGGTCGAGCAGCAATACTACAGTTGCTACAATTGTGTCAACGACAGGTGTTGCCACCAGCCAAAATCTGGGAACAGCAACAATTACATACACATTGCCAACCGGATGTTTGTCTACCACTACCTTTACGATATACAACGATGTTCCAGCTGTTACAGGAAGTGACATCATTGCGAAAGGCGCTTCATCTACCTATGTAAATACAGCATCTGGTGGTAGCTGGTTGAGTGGCAATACCAGTATCGCTTCTGTGAACTCTGTTACCGGCGTTGTTACGGGTATGAATGGTGGTACGACAAGGATCTCTTACAGGTTAACAGGTGGCTGTTTGTCGTTCAAGACCATGACTGTGGCTGCCATAACAGGTGCTCCAAGGGTGTGTGTCGGTGCAACAAACACGTTCACCCATCTTTTGTCCGGAACGTGGAGTTCGTCTAATACGGCATTGGCTACGATAGATGCGACCACAGGAGTAGTAACTGGTATTGCTCCCGGAAATGTAGTGATCTCTTATAGTCTTGCCGGTGGTTTGGTCAATACGCAGGCGATAATGGTTAATCCGCTTCCTGCTGCAATTACCGGATCGGCAACAATATGCGCTGAGGCTTGTGCTATGTACACCGGTACAGTTGGCGGCAGCGCTACATGGTCTAGCAGTGATGTTACAGTTGCAACTATCGGATCTACATCAGGTCTGGCAACCGCTGTCAGTCCGGGTACTTCAATAATTTCTTATATCGTGCCGACGAGCGGATGTTTCACTACGCGTGAGATCACAGTGAATGCTGCTCCGTCTGTAATATCAGGTCCATCTACGGCTTGTGTTGGTGCGACGGTAACTCTTTCAAATGCTGTCTCAGGCGGCACGTGGGCTTCCAGCCCAACTACCGTAGCGACTGTTGGCTCTACCTCGGGTGTTGTTACAGGTACCAGTGCGGGAGGTGTTACCATCAGCTATACTCTTGCTAATGGCTGCCGTAAAACGAAAGCCATGACAATTAACGCTGCTCCGGCTACAATCACTGGACCGGCGGTGCTAAGTCCGGGATCTTCTTCTGCATTCTCATGTTCGTCAACAGGCGGTACCTGGAGTGTATCAGACATTTCCGTTGCAGCGATTGCGTCCTCTTCAGCATCATCTGCTAACGTTGCCGGGGTTGCATCTGGTGTGGCTGATGTTCTGTACATGTTACCTAATGGTTGCTCGCGTTCTAAGAGCGTGAGTGTTGTAGGGGCTAAATCGGCAGCGATAAATGAGGTTTCTGATGTAGCTGACTTCAATCTTTATCCAAACCCAACCACCGGTGCGATAACAATTGAGTGTTCATATGCAGGTTCCTTCTCGGTGTTTACGTTTGACGGCAAAAAAGTGAGCGATTATCAGTTCTCGGCAAACAGTAGCTCTGTGATGCTTCCTTCCGGTCTTGCAACGGGTATGTACATTTGTCAATTCGTTTTTGAAAACAGTTCTACTAAGACAGTAAAGCTGTACTACCAGAATTAATCACATATCTATCGTTTCATATCAGGGCCGCCCAATCAGGGCGGCTCTTTTTTTGTTTTGCATTGGTCAGTCTCTTGCTCGTTTTTGGCGCTTTATTATGCGCTCGGCCTGCAATTTCTCAGGTGAATAGTTGTCGTATTTTTTTCTGTAATCAGCTTGTTAATTTCTATTTCCTGGTTTTTGTTTCGGAAATCATTCCATATTTCGGAATGAAGTATATAAAAAACGATGTGTAAATAACAGAAATACAATTTTTTACGGTTTTGGCATGTGGGTTGTATATACAGGTCAAAACGTAGATTATGAAAAACAGAAATGAACTAAAGGTGTTTGTGGTGGATGATAGTCCTATGTGCAGATTCCTCTACAAAAGACATCTGATGAACCTGGGGTTCAAGAAGATCTATCTATTTGAAAGCGGAGAGCAGTGTCTGGCAAACATTCATATAATGCCAGATATCATCCTTCTCGATTTTGATGCACCGCCCATGAGCGGGTTAGATGTTCTTAAAGAAGTCAAGATCCTTTATCCGCATATTCATTTACTCATGATCTCCGCCCAACAGGATATCCAGGTTGTGATCGAGGCGATCCGCTACGGAGTTTCGGGCTATATAATGAAAGATGACAATCAACTGGAGATGGTGAGTTACGCCACTGAGAAGATCATATGTGAAAACAAGTTCCTCTTTGTCAGTTAAGCTACACAGTTTAATCCATCAAAAATCGATAAAAATCAAAAACTATATAATATGAAACACGCAAGATTACTCTCGTTATTTCTGTTGTTCTTCCTTGGCGCTGTGGGTGGCAAGGTATTTGCAGCAAGGCTCTACACGCCTAGTTCGGTGCGCGACATATCCGCGAACCGTGCTTATTGTATCGGTAGCATGGCTAGTGCCATTAACTTCCGCTACTACGTTTGTAACACCGGAACCGGCACTCCCGTGAGCACTACGCTCACAATTTCCTGGTATACCAATTCGGTGAACGATACCACCTCCGGTACGTTGGTAAGCACATCTACGGTCGCTTGTCCGCGCACAACCGGTGGTACGGCATCGTATACGCCGCCGATAACTGCTACTGATACTACCTACTATTACTGCGTGATCTCGTGGGATGGAACCGGAACCTGTAATACGTCAGGTTCTATCACCAGTTCTGCGACACGTATCATAGTATCTGAGAGCGCCGGCACAATTACCGGTTCAGATCTCATTTGTATGGGTACGTCACAAACTTATATTAATTCAGTTCCGGGCGGAACATGGAGTCGCAGTAATACACGTCTTACAATTGACGCTAATTCAGGCGTTGCCAATGGCGTATCAGCCGGTACAGTTCGTATCACTTATCGTATGGCTTGTGGTTCTTATGCTACCAAGCTGGTTACAGTAAGTGTCGTTCCGACTGTAAATGCGATAACTGGTGGCACACTGCCGTTGTGTGTCGGTCGCACAACGCGTCTCAGCTGTTCACCGTCGGGAGGAGTATGGAGCAGCAGCAACGCTACTGTTGCTACTATCGGTACCAACCGTGTTGTTACTGCATTATCACCAGGCACTACTACCATCTCATACACTCGCTCTAATATGTGTGGCACTTACGTAGCCACTAAAGTTGTTACGGTTACAGCAGTTCCATCAGCAATAGTTGGTCCGGATGTTGTCTGTATCGGTTCTCCGGCTACTTTCAGTGATAGTGTAGCAGGTGGAACCTGGAGGAGCAGCAATACAAGGCTTACAATTGATACTTTTTCGGGCGATGCTGCCGGTGTGACAAATGGTACAGTACGTATTTATTATCGACTGGCATGTGGCTTGAGTGTTTCCAAAGTTGTTACAGTAAATTCTACTCCTACCGTTAATGCCATTACAGGTGGTACAACAAATATATGTACAGGTGGAGCAACAACACTCAATTGCAGTCCTTCAGGTGGAGTCTGGTCAAGCGGAACTACTTCTGTTGCAACAATCGGCACAAATAGGGTGGTTACCGGTATTTCTCCGGGTACATCTACCATTACATATACACGCACAAATGCTTGCGGTACAGTTTCGGCAAACAAGGTTGTGACTGTTACGGCAGCTCCGTCTGCAATCACAGGAGACGCAACTACCTGCGTAGGCTACACTATTCCTTTTACCAACACAATGCCTTATGGCGTATGGACAACAAGCAACGGAGCTGTAGCAACTATAGGAAGTGCGTCGGGTATGCTGACTGCAGTATCCGCAGGCACCGTCAGGGTTACTTACAATACTGGTTGTACGCCTTACGTAACCAAAATGCTGACAGTTGATGCGACACCGGCGTCCATCACAGGTGCAACGCTCATGTGTGGCCCTGGTGCTACAACGACTTTGTCATGTGCTACTGCAGGTGGCGCATGGTCAAGCGCTGATCCGGCAATAGCTACTATTGACGCAGGAACAGGGGTTGTGACCGCTGTTTCATATGGTACTACCACAATCACCTACAATATAGGCACACCTTGCTCTGCAACCCTTACAGTTACAGTAGGGAACACGCCTGCATCTATTACAGGTGCTGCTAGTCTTTGTGCAGGAACAACAACATCACTTTCAAATACTGTGAATTTCGGAACGTGGTCTTCCAGTGATCCTTCTATTGCAACGGTTGACGCTGCAGGCACAGTTACCGGAGTTGCTCAGGGTGCAGCTACAATTACTTACAATACAGGATGTGGAGCCCCTGCGACACATGCAGTTTCGGTTTATACACAACCTGGTTCAATCACGGGTACTGCTTCGGTTTGCCAGTCGGCAACAACTACGTTGGGCAATGCTGTGACTGGTGGTACATGGTCTTCTGACAATGCCTCAATAGCAACCGTTAATACAACTTCGGGTGTAGTGACTGGTGTTAGCGACGGTACAGTATTGATAACTTACTCTAATGGCGGATGTTTTTCAACTAAAGAAGTTACCGTTAATCCTTTAGCAGATCACGGAACAATTACAGGGGGAACCTCACTTTGCGTTGGTGCTGTCCAGGATCTGGAAACCGATGGTGCTACCGGCGGAACGTGGACATCCACAAACACGTCTGTTGCTACGGTTGATGCCTCCGGTATTGTTACGGGCGTTACAACGGGCACAGCTATCATTAGCTACTCAGTGACAAACGGTTGCGGAACAACAAGTGCTACCCAGACCGTATCAGTTAATAGTGCACCTTCTTCCGGCACTATTTCGGGTTCTCTCAGTGTATGCCAGTCTGCTACGACAACCCTTGCGTCTTCAGTTGCCGGTGGTGTTTGGTCCAGCGATAACACAGCAGTAGCAACCGTTAACTCATCCGGTGTCGTAACCGGTGTGGCAGGCGGTGATGCAAATATTTCTTACACTGTGACAACAGGTTGCGGAACGGCCGTGTCATCCGCTCATGTTACCGTTAACCCGTTGCCTTCAGCGGGTACTATCTCGGGAACAATGGTTGTGTGTGCTACATCAACTACAGCTCTTACAAGTTCAGTTGCCGGTGGTACATGGGCCTCTTCTGATAATGCTATAGCCACTGTCGACGCATCGGGCGTTGTGACAGGCGTTGCCACAGGAAGCGTTCATATTACTTATACTGTTTCAAATTCATGTGGTACAGCTGTTGCAACTGCTGAGGTGACTGTAGGTGTTACGCCAGCCTCGATCACAGGCTCTTCATCGCTTTGTCTGGGTGGAAGTTCATCTCTTTCTATTGCAGATGCATCAGGTACATGGTCAAGCAGCAACCCTGCGCAGGCATCAGTGAACCCATCTACCGGAGTTGTGAGTTCTGTAAGTGTTGGTACGTCTACAATTTCCTATACGTCGTCAACAGGCTGTTTCTCCAGCACACTTACTGTAACGGTAAGCAGCACTGTTCCGGGTATTACGGGAATACCTAAGGCATGTGTCGGATTCTCATCAACACTTTCTAACGCCACTGCCGGTGGTGCATGGTCAAGCAGCAATACGTCGATCGCTACAGTTGATGCGGCTACAGGTGTTGTTAACGGCGTAGCTCCTGGTTCGGTGACGATTAGCTATACTGTTGCGGGTGGTTGTTATGCGCCTGTTACATTCTTTGTGTACGCTAATCCTGAACCAATTACTGGTATCGGCACCGTTTGTACTGAGTCTTACACAGTGCTTTACAGTACTATTGGCGGAAGTGGTCAATGGATAAGCAGTGACACTACCGTTGCTTCAGCTAACGTTAGTTCCGGTATGATCAATGGTCTTACTGCTGGTACGTCAACAATCAGTTACTATGTTCCGGCATCAGGTTGCTATGTTACATCTGTTGTTACGGTTAATCAGTCTCCTGCATCAGTGTCTGGTCCTGCTGCTATATGTAAAGACGCTTCAGGTACCTTTACCAATGCAGTGGCGGGTGGAGTATGGTCAAGCTTCCAACCTGCAGTTGCGCCTATCGATGCAACGACAGGTGTTGTTACGGGATTGACTGCAGGTAATTCTGTGATCACTTATACCCTTGCAAATGGTTGTTACAAAACCCTTGCAACTACGGTTAACCCGCTCCCTCAGACTATCTCTTCTACGTCTAATAACATATGCCTGGGTATTACTTCTACATTCTCGTCTGCTACCTCTGGCGGCACATGGAGTAGTTCAAATCCGGCTGTAGCTACTATCAACGCTACTTCAGGTGTTGCAACAAGTATGGGTCTGGGTACTACAACAGTGTCATACACTTTGTCAACTGGTTGTTCTGCGGTGACTAGTCTTTCAATTTACTCAGGGCTTTCAGCTATAACCGGCGACAGCGTTGTGTGTAAAGGTTATTCAACCACGCTTGCAAATGCAACACCCAGCGGAACCTGGAGTACCAGTACGTCTAGCGTTGCTTCAATTAATTCTGTAACTGGTGTGCTCACTGGTATGAACGGCGGAACGGCGCGTATCACTTACAAGCTTCCTGGTGGTTGTATTGTGCTCAGGGCATTCACTGTTGCGGCTATCACCGGTTCTGCTGCTCTGTGTGCTGGGACTACTTCTACGCTGTCACACATTGTGCCGGGTGGAACATGGTCGAGCAGTAATACAGGCGCGGCTGTTATTGATGCGTCTACGGGTGTTGTAACTGCTGTTGCAGTTGGTACATCAATGATCACTTATCGTTTGAGTCCTTCAGTGTTTAACACTTTGGCAGTAAACGTATATAACCTCCCTGCGCCAATTTCCGGTTCTTCCACAATATGTGAAGGTACTTCCACTCTTTATACCGGTACAGTTGGTGGCAGCGCCACTTGGTCAAGCAGTAATACTTCAATTGCTACAATTGGTAATACATCCGGTATGGCAACGGGCTTAGCACAAGGTACTGTTACACTTACTTATAGAGTGCCGACATCCGGTTGTTACACTACACGTACCGTAACTGTTATACCAACACCGGCAGTGATCTGTGGTCCATCAACACTTTGTGTAGGCGACGTGCAAACATTTACATCTGCAACTCCTGATGGTCTGTGGGCATCTAGTCCAACCACTGTGGCTACTATCGGGTCAACAACTGGTACGGTTACAGCTGTTACCGCTGGCGGTCTGAACATTAGCTACACACTGTCTAACGGATGTCGTAGGGTTAGGTCGGTTACCGTTAACACAATACCAGCTACAATATCAGGTCCGTCTTATGTATCTGCCGGTAGCTCAATAACGCTGTCTTGCTCTACCTCCGGTGGTGTATGGAGCAGTGCTAATGCGTCAATCGCGGCTCCGGGTACATTGATGACGATTACCGGTTCTGTTTCGACAACCGGCGTAGTTACCGGTTACAGTGCCGGTAGCACCACAATTTCCTACACAGGCACTAACGGTTGTTCACGTTCAAAAGTTGTTTCTGTAGTCGCGGCTAAGCCAGGCGAGGCTGTTTCAGGAATTGATGAGGTGGCAGGATTTAATCTGTATCCTAATCCAACCAGTGGATCATTCACAGTTGAGTCTGACGTTCATGGTTCACTTGTTGTATTCACTTACGATGGTAAAGTTGTGAGTGAATATCCACTGATGGAAAAGACAACTACAGTATCGTTGCCATCTGAATTGCCTGCAGGAATGTATCTCTGCAATTTCAGATTCGATAATGGTACGAGTAAGACTGCCAAATTGTATCTGCAGAAGTAATCCATACAGGTACTGATCAAAAGGAGCAGGCTGCGGAATTCCGCAGCCTGCTCCTTTTATGTTCAATTGTACGGGTTGCCAGGCTCGAGTTATTGCTGGTCATGCAAATGCTTTTGAAATTATTCCCGATGTGTTGCAAACAAAACAAAAACGCCATCCTTGCGAAAGGATGGCGTTTCCAAAATTGGAATATTTTAAAATTATGCTTTTGCAGAAGCGTGGATCTGCTTTTTCTCCTTGATACGCGCAGATTTTCCTGAACGCTCACGCAGATAAAACAGTTTCGCGCGACGAACGCGACCTACTTTGTGAAGCACGATAGAATCAATGTTTGGAGAGTAAAGAGGGAAAAGACGCTCAACACCAACCCCGTCAGAGATTTTACGAACTGTAAATGTCTGAGTATGGCCTGTGCCCTGGCGCTTTAATACATCGCCTTTGAACGACTGGATACGCTCCTTATTACCTTCAATGATCTTATAGTTGACAGTGATGTTATCACCGGCTTTGAACTTAGGGAATTCCTTTTTCGCGGTAAGTTGCTCGTGTACAAAGGCTACTGCTTCCATTT
>JACCEA010498903.1_pt1 | contig 21957 bp, 21 predicted proteins | sample 7449851 | NCBI WGS metagenome assembly JACCEA01 (sample SAMN15323453, study PRJNA562643) | freshwater metagenome | isolation source: river surface water | place: USA:Blue River Watershed | collected 2017-08-18 | reverse complement strand
GGGGGGAACTTAAAGGAATATAACCCTTTGAGTGGTATAATAAAAATATGGCAACTACAAGAGGTTCCGCAGGAAATTATAGCGTAGGAAATAGACCACCACCCGTAAGTTGGACAGTTGTTCGTGGTGATACATCAGCATTCCGTGTTTATGTTACAGATGACGAAAAACAACCATTGGTTATTGCTGACTGGACAATTGATATGGAAATTAAAAGACCAAACAATGCAGCAGATGCTGGCATTATAACTGATAATGCAAATACTATTCTTACTTTAACTCCTGCTGCAGATGCAGATGATGCAGATGGAGAATTTACCGTATCTCTTACAGCAGAAGAGTCTTCAATCCTAGAAACAGGAGATATCTTTGATATTGAGTTGTCAGATCCAACTAGAGTTTGGACAGTTGCACAAGGCAGCATAATAGTATTAGAAGATGTAACTAACTAATGGCAAAAGCCGTTATTTCTAAAAAAAATAAAACAGTAACGAAGTTAATAGAAACTTCTGATTATGGTATCATTAAAATAAGACCTAGCAAAAGGTCTGTAACAATTAATGAGGTTTTGCCTTTTAGGGTAAAGTTTATTAATATTGGAATTGAAGGATATTCTGCAAATAATGTTCCTCCAATCCCATTGCAAGTTATCGGTTTTAGTAACTATATTTTATAGGAGACGGTATGGCTAAGGTATTTGTTGCAACACCAATGTATGGTGGAGTATGTCACGGTCAATTTTTAAAATCTATCAATGCCCTACTTTTGAAAGGTAGGGATAAAGGTCATGAAATAACCTTCACAGATCTATATAACGAATCCTTAATCAATAGAGCAAGAAACACCCTTACAGAACTATTCTTAAGAACTAATTCTGAATATTTACTATTTATTGACGCTGACCAAGGTTTTGACGCTGATGCAGTTTTAAGAATGATTGATGAAAACTTAGATATTGTTGGGGCAGCAGTACCAATGAAAGGTATAAACTGGCAAAGAGTTGAAAAGGCTGTAAAAGACGGAAAAACTGATTTAGCAAAACAAACTGGTATTTATAATGTTAATATGTCACAACAACAAAAAGATATATTTTTAAAAAACCCCAATAGTGTTGCTGAAATAGAATATATTGGAACTGGACTAATGCTTATTAAACGAGATGTTCTAGAAATATTAAAAGAACATGTTGGTGCTTATAGATCCGATCAACTAGAAGTTGGCACAATTAAAAAGGGCGACACTGTTTATGATTTTTGGAAAACAGTAGTAGATCCAAAATCTGAAAGGCTGTTGTCTGAAGACTATAATTTTTGTAAACTATGGAAAGATCAGGGTGGCAAAATATATCTTGCACCATATGTAAAGGTTGTACATGCAGGCACATACTGGTTCCAATAAGTTAAAGGGCTTTGACCCAGTATATGTAATCAATCTTGAAGAAAGAGAAGATAGACGAAATTACATAGAGTCTGCACTAAAAAATGCAGGGGTAGATAATTATAAATTAATAAAAGCAATGAATGGTAATGATCCAATAGTTAATGATCTTGTTCATGTTAGAGAAAGAATTCCTTTGTCAAACCCCGAAATTGGTGCATCAATATCACACCTACAAACTATTAAACAATGGCTAGAAGAGTCTGATTCAGAGTATGCAATCATAATAGAAGACGATCTAAGTTTTGAAACTGTAGAATTTTGGGACTTCACTTTTGAAGAGTTTTTGTCATCAATAGACAAAGAGTATGATATTTTACAATTTTGCATAATTCACAACTATAGAATAAATAGAAAACTACATTTAAAAGAAAAACATGATTGGTCTGCAGCCTGTTATCTCATTAAAAGAGAATGGGCACAAAAGTTAGTAGATAGACATTATGTAAATGATAAGATTGCTCTTTATCCTAATTGGGAATCTTTAGCAGATGCCCTGATTTATAGAGAGGCAAAGGCATATTCAATACCATTGCTTACCTTTACTTTAGAGTTTGAGTCATCAATAAATCAAGAACATCAGAATGGCAGTCATAGAAGATCTAGAGAGCAAACTTTAGAGTATTGGCAAAATAAAAATCTCAAATAGTATATAAAATGATGTTATAATTACCACATGGCAAAAATATCACTTTCATTATTAAAGGGTAAGTTTCAAACTGGAGATCGTCCAACACAAGCAGATTACGAAGATTTAATCGATACCTCTGCTGCTCAAGCATTAGATCTAGGCTCTTCAGGAAATAATGAGACTACTATCAATGGAATTGAAAACGCTACAGTAATCGATAACTTTGATGCAACAGTTTGGCGAATGGTCAAGTACATTGTATCAATATCAAAGACTACAAATGGCGATAATAAATTTTATGCTACAGAATTGACCATATTGGTTGACGGTACAGATGTAAGCGTTAATGAATATGGAACAATCGACAACGATGGGAATATTGGCACCATTAGTGTTACAAGGAATGGAAGCACTGTTGCTTTAACAGTTACTCCAGATCCTGCAATAAAGCCAGTCACTGTACGATATGCTCGTATGGGACTTAAGGCGTAAAACTAAGGAGATATAAAAATGGCAACAATTAATAAAGACTTTAAAATTAAGAATGGCCTTATCGTTGAAGGTAGCACAGCAACAGTTAACAATTATGACATTCTTACAAAATCATCAGCAGACACAACCTATATTCAAGGTCTTGTTGGTGGCGTAGCAAACTCAGAAGCAGTAGCAAATGCTATCGTACTTCGTGATGCTAACGCAAACTTTGCTGCAAACGTAATTACAGCAGATCTTGTTGGTGATGTAACTGGTCAAGTATCAGATATATCAAACTTTGATACAGATGATTTAACAGAAGGAAATAATCTATATTTCACAAACCAAAGAGCACTAGATGCTACATCTTCTGCTTATGATGCAATTGGCGCTGCTGATACAGCACAGACAAATGCTCAAAACTACGCTGATGGCGCTGCTTCTACAGCACAAACCAATGCACAAAACTATGCAGATGGTTTGGCTTCAAACTACGATGCAGCAGGTTCTGCTGACACAGCACAAACCAATGCACAGAACTATGCAGATTCAGTTGCTGACACAGCACAAACCAATGCACAGAACTATGCAGACAACGCAGTATCTGCACTTGTAGATTCTGCACCAGAATTGCTAAATACTCTTAATGAGTTAGCAGCAGCAATTGGTGACGATGCAAACTTTGCAACAACACTTACTAACTTAGTTGCAACAAAGCAGGATATTTTAACTGCAGGATCAAACATTGATATTACAGGAAACACAATATCTGTAACTGGTGTCGATCTAGCAGGTTCTGCTGACACAGCACAAACTAACGCTCAGAACTACGCTGATAGTCTAGCAGGAAACTACGATGCAGCAGGTTCTGCTGACACAGCACAAACCAATGCACAAAACTATGCTGACTCAGCAATCGGTGCACTATCTACATCTGATATTGAAGAAGGCTCAAACCAATACTTTACAGATGGTCGTGCAAAAGATTCAGCAGCAGATTTATTGACTGGTGCTACTCTAACAAATATCACAATCACTGGAACAGGTTCTGGCCTTACAATTACTGCAGAAAATGGTGTTGCAGATTCTGATACTGATGATCTAGTAGAAGGTACAACCAATCTTTACTTCACAGATGCTCGTGTAGCAAATGCAATTACATCTGCTACTGAAATTGCTCCACAAGCAATTGATATCACATGGGTACGTCGTGAAGAAGCAACTTGGACAGATGTTGTTACAGCAAGCACAGTAACAGCACATGAGTTTGCTACATCAGAAGGTAGCGTAAAGTATCTTGTAAGAATTTTCCAAGGTGGAAACTCACAGGTATCAGAGGTTCTTGTTACAACAGATAGCAGCAATAACATTGCTGTTCTTGAATACGGAACAATCTATACAAGCGCAAACCCATTAGCAACAATCACTGCTGACTGGGATTCTGTAAACTCTAAGTATCGTTTGCGTGTAACAACTGCAAACAACTCTTCAGAGATTCTTGTAGCAGCAACAATGCTTGCATACAACGACTAATTTAAAATAAGAAAGGAGGGGTACTATGGCAACGGTAGAGAAAGACTTTAAGGTAAAGAATGGCCTGATCGTAAACAACGGCGGTTCATTCGGAGATGCAGTAACTGTAGGTACTCCAACAGAATCAACACACGCAGCAACAAAGGCTTATGTGGATGCATCTGTTGGCGGTATACCAGTGCTAAGTACCCCTCCAAATTCTCCAGTTAATGGTCAAACATACTTTGACTCATTAACAGAACACATTAATATTTATTATAATGGTGAATGGATCATGATTGCTACTTTGGCTGACGCTGAAGTTCTTCCACAACACATTCATGATACAGCAATTGATGGAACTGGTTTCGTAGTAAGCCGATTCTATGATGCTGGCTATTATAATAGCGCCCAATCAACAGGAGCAAGTGGTGGTTTTTATAATACCTCTTCTTGGACTGAGGTTTGGGATGGTGGAAGTGCAGTAGATAATTTTAATTAAATTATTAAAATTACCTGTTATAATAAGACATAGATTTACCTAGGAGGCTATTAAATGGCAACAAGAATGCAGCAACGCAGAGGTACTGCAGCGCAATGGACATCAGCAGACCCAATACTAGAGGCTGGTGAAATCGGATTTGAAACCGATACAAATAAATTTAAGATTGGTGATGGAGTAAATCACTGGGAAGACCTAATCTACTACGCATCAGCAGCCGATCTAGCAGCATTAGTTGACAATGCCCCAGAATTACTTAATACTTTAAACGAATTGGCAGCAGCAATTGGCGACGACCCAGACTTCCTTAATTCAATTAACGAATCTATTACAAACGCAGTTACAATGTCAAATGACTATACTGATCAATCAGTAGCACCAATTGCTAACAATATTGCAGATGCTGTATCAGAGCATAATTCAGATACTACAAGCGTACACGGTATTGCTAACACAGCAACACTTGCTGATCAATCATACGTAGATCTTGCAATTACTGGTGCTGAAGGGTATACAGATAATGCAATCTCTACACACTCTGCAGAGACTACATCAGTACACGGTATTTCTAATACAGCAGCACTTGTTTATCAATCAGATTTAGACACACACGCAACAGATACTGAAAACGTACATGGTATTTCTAACACAGCAGTACTGGTAACACTTGCTGGAACTGAAACACTTTCTAATAAGACAATTAATGATCCAAGCATTAATGTTACAGTTTCAGGACTTCCAGTATTGCTAGATATGGAAGATTTAACATATGTTAATGGTGTCACATCTGCAATTCAAACACAATTAGACGCTAAGGCAACACCTTCTGATATCTCATCACATAACTCAGATACAGCAAATGTTCACGGTATTGCTAACACAGCAGCATTGATAACAACTTCTGGTGGAACAATTAGTGGTAATTTAACAGTAACTGGAGACTTAACAGTATCTGGAAATACAGTAACTGTTGGAACTCAAGACTTAGTTGTAACCGACCCATTAATTTATCTTGGCGAAGACAATGTAAGCGACGCTCTAGATCTAGGTATTGTTGCTTCACATACAGTTGCAAATACATACTCACATACTGGTATCGCCAGAGATGCTTCTGCTGGAAAGTGGAAGTTCTTTAATGGGGTAACAGATGAGCCAACAACAACAATCAACTTCTCACAAGGAGTATTAGATGACTTAGCAGTTAACAATATTGAAGTTGCTGGAGTTGTCTTTACAGATGGAACACAAACAAAAGAAGGCGTTCCTTCAAGAACTCCAATTAATTATAAGAGTGCAAACTACACCTTATCTTCACTTTCTGATAGAGATTCTATGCTTGAATTTTCATCTGCAAATTCTGTTACAGTTACAATTCCAGCAGACGCTGATCTTAACTTTCCAATAGGAACATCAATAGATGTTTTACAAATTGATGAAGGTCAAGTAATAATTGCAGGCGCATCAGGAGTAACTGTAAATGCTACTCCAGGATTAAAGTTACGTACTCAATGGTCATCTGCTACGCTATTTAAGCGTGATGCAGATCTTTGGGTAGTAATGGGCGATCTGTCAGCATAATTTAACACATAAGGAGATAAAAATGGCAAGAGCAAGAAAAGGAATTAAATCCTCAGCACAAGATAACTTCTTAGCACCTATGGCTGTAACAGATTTAACTGCATCAAACGTAGGTACAAACAGAGGATTTAATGATGGTGCAGCCAATCTTTCTTGGAACCTGCCAGCAAACTCTCCAGCAGCAAGTTCATATGACATTACAACAACGCCAACAACTACTACAACAAATGTTAGCGGTACATCTGCAACGGTAACTGGACTATCCTCAGACACTAACTATACATTTACAGTTGTTGCAAAAAACTCATTAGGAGAGTCTACTGGAACAACATCTTCTTCAGTATTAATAACAACAGTTCCAGCAACACCTGATGCACCAACAGCGTCTACCGTTGGCGGTACTGCACAAGATTCTGTATCTTGGACAGCACCAGCAAATGGTGGTAGTGCAATAAGTCTATATTACTGGGAATCTAATGATGGTAAGTCTGGAACAACCTCTTCTACATCTGTAACTGTAAACCAAGAGGCTGGAACATCTCAGACATATCGTGTTCGTGCAGAAAATAGTAATGGCCTTTCTAATTGGTCATCAGATTCATCAAGCGTTACTACTTTCTCATTTACACCATTCTCATTCGTTCCATATTCATTCGTTCCATCATTTTCATTCGTACCATTCTCATTCGTTCCATATTCATTCGTTCCAACGTTTACATTTGCTCCAGTGTCTTCCTGTATTGATCAGGATACATTAGTTCAAGTGGTTGGACTAAATGATTCAGTTGAACTAAAGCCAGCAAAAGATATTAAATTGGGAGATTCTACATGGGCTATTAATTGGGACGGCTTGTTAGATGAATCAGCAGATCCACATGCAGATGCAATTTATTCAGAAGAATTGCTAAATGTTAAAAAGGTTAAGTCTGAGATTGTTGGAATTAGTCCTTCTACTAAATCAACCACTCTATACTTAAATGGTGATTCAGCAAAGAGATTTACTCCAGAAGAAAAAATATTAGTTAAAAGAAATAATCAACACATGTTTATAGAAGCAAAATCTATAACTACTTTAGACGAAATCTTTGAGGCTACTGAATCTGGAATGACTGCTGTACCAGTTACAAGCATTGATTATATAGATGAAGTACGTGAAGTTTTCATGTTTAACGCATCTCCAGTAGACACTATTATTGCTGGTAATATTATTGTTCACAATAAAAAAGACTTCTAGTTTATTTTTAATAAATATTAATAAGTGTTTAGTGATACAATAGTATTATGAAAAAATCTAATACAAATAAAATAAAGTTTTTACAATCATATCCACATTTAGTTGATGTTTTCCCTGAGCCAGAACCAGGAACTAAAAATATTCCAGATTGGTATAGATCTCAGCCAGGAATTAGTGGGGAAGATCCAAATACTTTACATATGGGTTCATTTAGGCTTACTGTAAAAAAATGTCAGGCTTTTTTTGATGCAATTGCTGTAGGATATATACTAAAGGTTCCAGTAGATATATATATAGATACAACAGATGGAAAGTTTGATATTCAATTACCACTTGAAATGAATAGATTTAGAGCAGAACTTTTAGCGCATCACTCAACAGAACAAATATCCCATATGCCATTTGATAAACAAGAGTATTGTGATATGGTATTAAGAATTCATCCTACATGGATGGTAAGTACACCAGAAGGATATAGCACTTTATTTATGAATCCAATGCATCAACCGCCTACACCATTGTCTGCTGTAGAAGCGATAGTAGATACAGATAAGTTTATATCTGATGGACATCTATCATTTTTAGTTAAGAAAAACTTTAAAGGTGTTATTAAGCAGGGAACTCCATTGGTACAAGTAATACCTTTTAGACGTGATCAATGGGAATCAGAGTTAGTTAAGGATTTTGATCCAGAAAAAACTAATCTGCAAAGAAGAATAGTTAGATCAACATTCCAAAATGGATATAGAATAAAATTTTGGCAGAAGAAAGTTTTTAAATAATAAAAACTAAGCATTAAGTTTAGGGTGAGAGTTTTTGTTTTTATAAAACTCTGCTATAATAATAACTCATTACGTTTTTGAAAGGACGAATATATGTCAGATTTTTTTAGTTTTAAACTTCCAGATGAATTTGTAGAAAAATTCACATCAGCATCAAATCCTTTTGGATTTAAAGATGCAGCAGAAAATTCATTAGGAGAGATTACGTTTATACGTACATATTCTCGTGTAAAGGAAGACGGAACTAAAGAGCGTTGGCATGAAGTATGTCGTCGTGTCATTGAGGGTATGTATTCAGTACAAAAGAATCATGCTAAGGAAAATAGATTGCCATGGAACGATTATAAGGCTCAGAAGTCAGCACAAGAAGCATTCCAAAGAATGTTTGAATTAAAGTGGACACCACCAGGACGTGGAATGTGGACATTTGGAACTGCAATGACTATGGAAAAAAGAAACTCTGCAGCCCTTCAAAACTGTGCTATGGTATCTACAAAAGACCTAGACAAGAATGATCCAGGAGCCTTATTTGCATGGGTAATGGATGCCTTGATGCTTGGTATTGGTGTAGGCTTTGATACAGTGGGACAGGAAAAGAATTTTCCAATCTATGCCCCAACAGAGCCAGAAGAGATTTACGAAATCCCAGACACTCGTGAAGGTTGGGTAGAGTCTGTAAGAATTTTAATCAATTCTTATCTAAGACCAAACCAAAGCATACAGAAGTTTAATTATGACCTTATTAGGCCTTTGGGAGCCCCTATTAAGGGTTTTGGCGGGGTATCTAGTGGTCCAGCACCATTAAAGAAATTACACGACCAAATAGACAAGGTGATAGGTGGAAGAGTAGGAGAAACATTAGACTCTCGTGCAATCGTAGATCTAGTTAATCTTATTGGAACATGTGTTGTTTCTGGAAATGTTCGTCGTTCTGCTACCCTTGCACTTGGAGCAGCAGGAGATGAAGACTTTATTAATTTAAAGAATTCAGAAGTTTTCCCAGAACGCAACTCATTTGATCCAGAAAATCCAGGATGGGCATGGATGTCTAATAACTCTATTTCTGCAACAGTAGGAATGGACTACGATAAGTATACAGATTTAATTGTTAATAATGGAGAGCCAGGTTTTATTTGGCTTGACGTTGCTCGTAACTTTGGTCGTTTAGCAGATCCTGCAGATGGTAAAGATTATCGTGTTATGGGATTTAATCCTTGTGCAGAACAACCATTAGAGTCATATGAACTTTGCACACTTGTAGAGGTTCACTTGAATCGTCATGAATCTAAAGAAGATTTTCTTAAGACATTAAAGTTTGCATATCTATATGGAAAGACTGTTACATTACTTCCAACACATTGGCAACAAACAAATGGAATTATGCAACGCAATCGCCGTATTGGTACATCGCTTACTGGTATTGCATCATTTGCTTATCAAAAAGGTTTACCAGCAGTTAGAGACTGGATGGATGAGGGTTATCAGACAATTCGTAAGTATGATAAACAATATTCAGAGTGGCTATGCGTTCGTGAATCAATTCGTGTAACAACAGTTAAGCCTTCTGGCTCTGTTTCAATTCTTTCTGGTGCTACTCCTGGAGTTCACTGGGGTCCTGGAGGACAATTCTTCCTACGTGCAATAAGATTTGGCGATACAGATCCTATGCTTCATTTATTTAAAGCAGCAAACTATACAATTGAAAAAGACTTGGTTTCAGCAAATACTTCAGTTGTATATTTCCCAATCAAATCTGGACACCCACGTTCTGAAAAAGACGTAACTCTTTTTGAAAAAATTGCGCTTGCTGCAACTGCTCAAAAGTATTGGTCAGACAATGGTGTATCTGTAACTCTATCATTTGATAAAGAAACAGAATCAAAACATGTCGCTCCAGCACTTCATATGTACGAGGGACAACTTAAAGCAGTTTCATTTTTACCAATGGGAAATGCAGTTTATCCTCAACAGCCATATACACAAATAACTGAGGACGACTATAACTCATATATTGGTAAGTTGAAGCATATTGACTTTTCTGCCATTTATGATGGCGTAGATAATCTTGAAGCACAAGGCGAAGCCTACTGTACCACAGATTATTGCGAAATAAAAATCTCGTAGTATGATAAAATAGGGCTAGGAGAAAATATGTCTAGCCCATCAAATTTATATGCTGAAAAGGTTTATGCCGAACATCCATTGGCATTGTGGTCACTAGACGAGCAGGTAGACTATTTAAGTTTAATAACGGAAAATCAAAGAGATTTTGCTGATTGGACTATAACTGGGGTATCAGATCAATATGAAAGCACAATAGCAAATCAACCATTTATCAATAGTATTACAAATACCATCGAAGGTACGCCAAACAATTTAGTAACCTTAATAAGTCCAAATCTAGTAGAACTTTCTTCACTTCAAGAGCGACTAAGAACTATGTGTATAGGAACATACTATTATTCAAATAGCGATAACTACGACTATATAGAAATTGGATATGAATATATCGATTCAGATACATCATTAACGGTTCAGCATTTAAAAAGATTTACAACTATTGTTCAAGATCAATGGGCTTTTATATCAGAAACTTTTGAAATTCCAAATGAGTCGAATGAGTTTAGGGTTGTAATAAAAATACAGTTAAATGATGTCGGTGCACTACCGTCTGACTATATATTTAATTTTAATGGATTATCCGTTGGTCAATGGTCTGAAGACTTTAATACTACATCGCTAGGGGTTAATCCTATAAACCTACCATCTACAATAGGTTTGCAAGAAAGTGATCTAAAGTGTATAGAGTCAAACTCTTATGGAAATAGCAATAATAAGGGATATCATATAGTTGCCAATAATGTTTTAACATCTATAAATACTAGCGTTCCACTTGTTTATGGTTCATCTGGAGTAATTAGACTATCTGCAAACTATTCAACAGTTATAGGTTCTATAATTGATGGTGGAGGACCAATAGCAACAACATCAGAGTTCATTGATGGTGGTGAACCATCCATAGAGCCAATAGATTCTTTAGATGGTGGAATAGAAGTTTTGTCACCATCATATATTATTCCTGGATTAGGACTTTTAAATGAAGATGGCAAGTATAAAGAATATACTTTAGAGTTTTGGACAAGAATAGATTCTAATGCATCAGAGTCATACAGGTTAGTTGGTCCAATAGGATCTGACGACGGTATCTATGTTGAGGGTGGACATATTACCCTAGTGGTTGGAACATCATTTAGATCATACTTTGTTGGTCAATGGATAAGGCCAATGCTCATACATATGACTATATCAAAAACGTTAGCAACGCTAATGATTAATGGTGAAGAAGTTATAAACATGCAAATAGATATTTCTAATGTAAATTTACCATCTAAAAATATTATACTTAATGAAATGTCAAAAGATCAAGATTATATTGGTTTTTATTGCTACCCAGATATACCATCTTTTGAAATTGATTCTGTTGCTATATATTCATACAAGGTTCCAAGTATTGTGGCCAAAAGAAGATATGTTTATGGGCAGGGTGTAGGATCATCAGAATTAATAAATAACTCTTATGCTGGTACAGAAGCATTTATAGACTATACATTTGCTGAATATACCGCTGATTATTCATATCCAGATTTTGCTAAATGGAATCAGGGATCATTTGACAACCTCATAACAGACAATTTATCTCTTAGAACTCCAGAATATCAACTTCCTACAATATACCTTGACAATAAAACACTGACTGAATTTTACACAGACTGCAGAAGTTCTCAGACGGTAGACACTAAGTTTATATCATTTAGGCCAAACTCCACATGGAGTACTACTCTGGGTTACTTAAACTTTCCAAGATTAGATATACTACAAACTGTTTTAAAAATGATATATGTTGTTTACTCTGTTAATGACTCTTATAGCGGAGATCAAATTATTTTAAAAATTTATAATTCTCAAAATAGCAATAACTTTACTATTTTAAAGCAGGGTACAGAAATTAAGTATTTATTTAACTATAACAATGCTACAGAGGAAATATACTCTCACACCTATAGTGCTGGAGATAAGCATGTTGCTGGAATTAAGATAGAAGATTTAGGATCGTCATATGACAACATCTACTCCTTTTTTAATAATATGAGTAGTTTAAAAATGTATGTTGGTGGAGATAATACTGGAAATTATACGTTTGGTGGAAAAATATATAACGTAGGTTTTGGAACTGAGTACAACTCTTCATTATTTGAAAACTTTACAGGTGGTATAGCAGACTATGATCAACCAGAAGATTTTATTAGTAGACTAGCAAGTTATACCCTTTTACCAACAGATAAGTATAATTCATTTTTCTTGGATATTGGTGTATCTGGATACTGGGAAGATTATCTACCACTTTCATATTTTGCAAAATATGTAACAGATGAATATGGATATAAATATTATGATTTAGACTTTTTGCAGTTTAATATAGACACCCCAGCGCCATCTGAGGCGGTAAAATATGAAACTACCTCTGAATGGACGTATGCAGAATTAGATTCAGAATTTGATCACCCAGTGCAGCAAACATACCTACAACTAGATAACAATAACTATACTGGCTGGGATAACTACCAAGACATGAATGAAAACTCTGATCAATATAAAAAATACGATATATCAAATTCTGAGGTTAAATCGTATGTCACAATGCAATACATACTTGATGGCTCAAATCTTCTACAGAATAACTTTTTAACAGATACGCAAATTGATGAGAATAAGGTTATAGATTTTTCTAAGCATTCAAACTGGTCAACTCATAGATTTGAGATTTTAGATAACTCAATTATATATCCACCAGTAGGTGTTGACTTCAATGATTTAGCCATAGTCTATAGACTTGAGTTTAATACAAGAAACACAGTTAATCGACCAATCGCTATAAAGAAGTTACAAATAGCCTCGCAGTCTTTAGATCATAACAGGTTTAACAAAATTGGAACTAGATTTGGTGCTCCGTTATATCCATATACTAAGAGCGGTATTTATTATGATTTTAAAACAAAAAATCCTTTTGCAATATCTAAGACATCGTCTCCATATTTATATGCCACACAATCTAGCGGTATAGAAATAAGAAACGAGTATCAAACAGATATTGACAAAGGAATATCTTTACCAGTCAACATAGGAAGAACTCCTAGTTTTCAGGTTGCTGCTATGCAGTTTTGGATGAGATCAAATAAGAGTAAGTTCCCAGCAACAAAGCAAAAGATTTTTGAAATTAACTATCTGTCCGATACTATTGAGTTTTTTGCTCAGGCTAATAGCGAAAATGGAGATCGTGCTAGAATATTTGCTATTAGCAAAAAAAGCAATACCCCATTCGTAGATCTAACATATTATATAAATGGTAACTTTGTTAGAGAGCCAGTAATATCACGAAAAGAGTGGGTAGTTATAGGTATGTCTTTTGAGAACAATATATCATTTGATGGAATGCTTGGATCAATTAATATTATTGGGCCATACATGTTTAACAATATATCTTATTATCAGGCTACAAACCTTCAGTTGGCTCAAAGTAGAACTCTGAGGTCTTGGTCTAAGGTAAAGACAGTATCTTCAGTAGATAAAGATTGGGAAGACTGGATAAGTTATACTTGGAATCAGATTTTGGTTTTGGGTACATCAAACCTATACGGAACCAACCCTTCTGACATATATAAGACCTATATTGGCACAAATAAGATAATTATTGATGATAATCAGGGAATGTCTCTTAATCCAGACACAATAAAGATGTATCAAGATGCTACATGGCAATCATTTATCGTTACTCCAGTATAATGTGGTATACTTGTGGTTATGAATCCATTAATCAATAAAAAAACTGGCAAACCAATTGTAGGAAATGTAAGAAAAAAGGTCATTGAGAAGAACTATAACTGGGGCCTATATGTGTGGAAAAAGTCAAACGGTAAGTGGTTTACTGACGGAAATGGATCTGTTTTAAATATCCCCTCAATGAAGGGTGATATAACAAAGATGAGCGAACTCAAAAAGGCTGCAATGTACTATGGCGATGATGGATCAGGTCAAGCAGTGTTTGTTCCTGGTTTGACAAGAATTTCAGAAGAAGAACACTCTGAACAGAAGCAAAGAATGAAAGAAGGATTAATCCCTTCTATGAACGACTTAGGTGCCTGGAAAGCAGCACAAGATACTTATGATAAATATGGAAGTGATGAATAATGTCAGATAATCAAGAGTTTTTTGTTGGAGCATCAATTGATGAAAGCAATATTGCTACAGATGCTTTTAAAAAGTCAGACCCTTTTAATAAAAATTGGGAAGAGTTAAAAGTATTTTCTGGTTTGGATAATAACTTTAAAAGACGTGCTGCAAGAATGTCAAAGGTTGATGCCAGCCCACAATATTTAGATAATGCAAAGGCTATTAATCAAGGTATTAACGGTGCCTACTCTAAAGAGATTAATCCTGGAACAATTTACAGAAATGGATACGGTCTTTTTGATGTAATTACTCCACCATGGAATGTTTACGAATTAGCAAGTTACTATGACACATCATTTGCAAATCACGCAGCAATTGATGCAAAGGTTGAAAACATTGTTGGTCTAGGATATGACTTTGAAATTTCTGCAAGAACAATGCTTAAGTTAGAGTCTTCTATGGACACAGAGGCAACAGAAAGAGCAAGAAAGAGAATTGAAAGAGCCAAGATTGAAATGCATGACTGGCTAGAATCTTTGAACGATGACGATAGTTTTACTAGCACAATGGAAAAAGTATTTACAGACGTGCAGTCAATTGGTAATGGATACTTAGAAATTGGAAGAACAGTTCAGGGTGAAATTGGATACGTTGGACATATTCCTGCGACTACAATGCGTGTGCGAAGATTACGTGATGGATATGTTCAGATAATTGGAAATAAGGTTGTTTACTTTAGAAACTTTGGGGCAAAAAATAAGAACCCCGTAACCGAAGATCCAAGACCAAATGAGATTATTCATTTTAAACAATACTCTCCATTAAATACGTTCTATGGTGTTCCAGATATTATTTCTGCAATAACATCGTTACAAGGAGATATGCTGGCATCTCAATACAATATTGATTATTTTGCAAACAAGGCAGTTCCAAGATATATCGTAACTCTTAAGGGTGCAAAGTTGTCAGCAGATGCAGAAGACAAGATGTTCAGATTCTTGCAGACTGGTATGAAGGGGCAGAATCATAGAACTCTTTATATTCCTTTGCCAGGAGATAACGATCAAAACAAAGTTGAGTTTAAGATGGATCCAATCGAGAGTGGTGTTCAAGAGGGTTCATTTAAAGAATATAGAAAACAAAACCGTGATGATATTTTGATAGCACACCAAGTACCTCTTTCTAAAATTGGTGGGGGAGATTCAGCAGCAATTGCAGCAGCCCTAGCACAAGACAGAACATTTAAAGAGCAGGTAGCAAGACCAGCACAAAGACAACTAGAGAAACAAATCAATAAGATTATCCGTGAAAAGACAGATATCCTAGATTTCAAGTTTAACGAACTTACTCTTACAGATGAAGTAACTCAGTCTCAGATTATTGAAAGATATGTAAAGACTCAGGTTATGACTCCAAATGAGGCTCGTCAAGCACTTAAGATGCCAACAAGACCAGATGGGGATGAGCCATTTCAGATGACCGCAAGAGAGGCAACTGACATGAGAGCAAATTCAAGTCGTAATCGACAAAGAGATTCAGAAAGAACTAATAATCAATCTGATGGAGCAGCAACCATTAGTGGAAGAAATCCACAGGGTGAAGGAAGATCTTCTTCTTAATATCCACAGTTTTTCCACAATGTTTATAAAAAGGGTCTATAATATATACTAGTATGACTATCTCTAAAGCCCACTGGAATACAGAAGGCGAAAACGTTCGCCTATCATTACCTTTTAGTAAGGTAGATAAAGAGAGACGTATTGTCTCTGGCTTTGCGTCATTGGATAATCTAGATAAGCAAAATGATATCGTAACAGCAGAGGCATCTATGCAGGCTTTTGCAAAGTTCCGTGGAAACATTAGAGAAATGCATCAACCATCAGCAGTAGGAAAGATGGTTTCATTTAAAGAAGATAAGTATTTTGATCCAGAATCAAAGAAGTTTTATAGCGGTGTGTTTGTATCTGCATATGTTTCAAAGGGTGCACAGGATGCATGGGAAAAAGTTTTAGACGGAACATATACAGGATTTTCAATCGGGGGACGAATGAATAAGTGGGACGACGGTTATGATGAGAAGTCAGATAAGCAAATTAGAATTATTAAAGAATATGATTTAATTGAACTCTCATTGGTCGATAATCCAGCAAATCAATTTGCAAATATTATGTCAGTTGAAAAAGTTGATGGCGTAGATACTATTAAAGGTGAAGGCGTAAATACAGTTTTAGAAAATGTTTTTTATGATAAAGAATCTGGCATCGTTTTGCTTTCAGAAAAAGATTCTGAAGTAAGCCCAACTTCAGGAGAGCCAATGCAAAACATAGGTTTCGTTGAAAAAACAGACAACGAAAAGACAAACATGATAAAGTTCTTAGTTGATAGTGCTAAAGGCATTAATACTTCTAAGATTAACAAGGAGGTAAATCCTATGACAGAAGAAACAGCAGTTGTTGAAGAGACAACAGAAGTTATCAAGTCAGAAGAAATCGCTCCAGAGGCAGATGCCGTAGTTGAGGCTCCTGTTGCAGAAGAAGTTGCAAAATCTGAAGAGGCTCCAGTAACTGAAGAAGTTGCTAAGTCTGAAGAAGTTGTTGCACCAGTAGAAGCAGTAGTAGAGGCAACTGAAGAAGTATCTAAGTCAGATGAAGTTATTGCAGAGTCAGTAACTGAAATCAAGAACACTCTAACATCAGCCTTTAGCGATTTAGTTGCAACCGTTAAGTCTTTACAGACTGAAGTAGCAACACTACAAAAGTCTTTAGATTCAGTAGCCAAAGAAGTAAATGAATCTAAGGGTGAGTTTGACAAGTTTGGAAAGCGAATTGACGCTGTAGAAGCAGATACCGCATTCCGAAAATCTGGCGATTTAGGCGAAATCGTGCAGGAACAACCAGAAATGGTTGAAAAATCCCTATGGGGCGGACGTTTCCTCAAAACAGCCGATCTATTAAGATAGAAAATCACTTGGAGGTGAAATATAATGTCGGAAGAAATTAAGAAGAATCAACCAGGAACATCTGGTGAACTAGGCGGAACTGCCCCTGGTCTATATCAAGGTCAAGGAGCATTTGCATCTGGTGGTGTTGGCGGAGTTACTACTCCAGGTGCTGATACACTTGGAAACGTTCCAGTAGCACTTGCTGGATTGACAACAGGGCCAAACGCAGTAAACCCTTCAGGTGATACTACTGGAAGCGGTATCCTACGTCCTGAACAAGCACGTCGTTTTATTGATTACGTGTGGGATGCAACAGTTCTTGCACAAGATGGTCGTAAAGTGACCATGAGAGCAAACACAATGGAACTTGAAAAAGTTAACGTTGGTGAGCGTGTAATTCGTGCTGCTGCTCAAGCAGATGGCGCATACACAAACGCTGGAGCGACATTCAGCAAGGTGGAACTTACAACAAAGAAGATCCGTCTTGACTGGGAAGTTTCAGCAGAAGGTCTAGAAGATAACATCGAAGGTGGAGCATTAGAAGATCACTTAGTTCGTTTAATGACAAACGCTTTCGCTAACGATATCGAAGACTTAGCAATCAATGGTACAGGAGACTCTGGCGACGGAGCATTCCTAGGTATCATGGAAGGCTTTATTAACAAGGTACAAACAAATGGTGATGCACACGAAGCAGCAGTTACAGTTTCAGATAATGAATGGACTACTGACGTAATGCAAAACATCATCCTTGCAATGCCACGTAAGTATCGTGCCCTAAAGAACAACCTAAAGTTCTATGCTGGTACAGATGCTTTCCAAGGTATTGTTAAGCACAATGGTACTCTTGCTGATGCAATTGCAGAGGCATTCTCTCCAGTAGCAGCAGGTACACCTGCAAACCGTCAAGCATACCTTGATGGAAATGCACAAACATTCGGTGGAGCACGTACAACTCGTGTTCTTGGTGTAGACGTACAAGAAGTTCCTTACTACCCTGCAGGATATGTCGATTTGACATTCCCACAGAACCGTGTATGGGGCTTCCAACGTGATATCACTGTAAACCGTGAATACGTAGCAAAGAAGGACACAATTGAATACACAGTATTCGTCCGCTTTGGCGTACAATGGGAAGAAGAAGACGCAGTAGCGTTTGCTGACGCTGCATCAGATTCATAATCTGTAGCAGTTCCTTTATAGGGGGCGGGGAATAAACTCCCTGCCCTCTTTTTAATTAATCTGTTATAATATAGGAAATAGGAGGATTTCATGTCAGAAGAATTAGACAAGTCAAATAGTATAGTTTTTAGCATAGATGCCGATGATAGTTTTTTAATCGAAAAAGACATTGTTGATGAACTGCCTTTAGAGGCGGTAGATAAGAAAATTGAAGAATTTATAGTTGAAGAAAAGCCTATGCCATTCTCACCTAAGATAGAGAAAACAGTTAACAAAGAAATCAAAAAAGAGCCTGTTAAGAAGGACAAAAAAGAAAAAACTGTTGCAATCCACTCTACAAGAAATGTAACTTGGAATGGTGTTGGAAAGGTCTATCGTGGTTATAACATCGTAGACGAAGAAACAGCAGAAAAATGGTTAACTCGTGACCATATCAGAATTGCTACTCCACAAGAGGTTGCAAAGGAATACGGTCTATAGTCCATGGAAATTTTGAGAGTTCCACCTTATCCAATATCTACAGTTTGGACAGTTCCAGATTCAAGTACTACCTATCAGGTTTATGTAGAGGATTTGGTGGATCACTCATCAAAGACTGTATTTTTGACATCTAACTCAGACTCTAAGATTACTTACACCTTGACTGAGGATGATCTAAAGTACGATAGAAACTTAATAATTAGAATATTCACATTAAATAATCACATGGTTTTGGACGACACTATTGACGTTATACGGCCATATGTTGATCCGTCTACATTAGGAACAACAGCATCAGAAATAGAAGAATATAAGACATTAGAAATGGTTGCACGATCAATAATTGATACGGTAATTACTGATGGATTTTATAATAAAAAAGTTGCTTTAGAAGGTGTTGGTAATGGAGCAGACTATTTCCCATTATGGAATACCGCAAATAAAATTTTAAAAATTTATCAAAACTCAGAAATGGTTTATGACAATGAAGTAAAAACTGTTTACTCTACCTGGGGTACTGAAACCGAAGATCAAGATCTGGGATTATTTATATATCCAGAAGGTGAAAATCATGGATATAATGTTGGAGATTCGGTTTATGTAACATTGCCAGACGCAGAAATTGATGGATACTTTACAGTAACAGAATTGTTATCTGGCGAAGATGGATACGGAATAAGAATAAATACACAGATTGACGGATCAGAAGTTTCTTGGGATTCTCCAATTGGAACAGTTCAAAGAGTTTGGAACTTTGTTTATCAAATATCTCTAGACAATTCTGCTATTTTTAGAGCAGAAAGTGGAATATACAACAGATACAATCAAGCACCAATCTACATATCTCAGGCATCATCAGATATTGATCCTATATCTTATAGACTGGGTGCCTTCCCTAACGGAGATGACTTTGTCTTTGTTTTAGACTCTGGATATAAGACTTTGCCAACAGATGTAGAGTATGCTACAAAATTATTAATTGAAGACTTAAAGTGTGGAAAGTTAGATTACTACAAGAGATATGTGACATCTTATAGCACAGATCAATATAGAATTCAGTTCGATAAATCAATTTTAGATGGAACTGGAAACTTGATTGTTGACAAAATCCTTGACAAGTATTCAAAGACAATCACCAGACCAGGAATAATATAATGATATGCGAACCAACAGACTATATTTTTCCGATGCAAGCAGATATATATTATCCAATTGTTGATCAAGGCGCATACGGTAACGTTAAAAAGAATTGGATTTTAGATAGAACAGTAGCCTGCAATTTTAATGCAATTGGTGCAGCAGGAGAAGAAGAGATTAAGCCAAACGTAAATATTACACAAGAGAATATTCTTTTAGGTCGAACAAAATCCGATATCAGAATCTCACATCTTGAGACACAAAATTCTATAACAAATATTGTAATTAGCAACATCCGTGATAAGCACTCAAATGTTATTTATAAAGAAACATCTGGAATTCGTGCAGGTAAACCAACTATTTACGAAATAGCCTCACAAGAGCCAATCGTAGGACCGTTTGGCAATATTGAATATTACAAGGTTGTAATTAGAAGATCAGAAAATCAGGCGGTAGATCTGTGAAAGTTTCACTAGACAGCAGAGCCTTTGAAAGAGAGATGAATAATATTATCCAGTATTCTTTTGGATTTTTAGAGGGTGCACAAAAAGGTAAAACAAAATTTTTAGAATCGCTGGGTAAAGAAACAATAGAGGTATTAAAACAATACATAGACTCAAATGCAAGAATAAGCCCTACTACATTACATCACGTATATGAATGGTATAGAACTGGTAGCCCTGCAGCAAGATTATTTGACATTGATTATACAGTTAGCAATCTAGGACTTTCAATTAAATCAACCTTTAGACAATCAACATCTATTCAAAATGGATCTACAGTTCCATTCTACAATAAAGCAAACATTATGGAAAATGGAATTCCAGTTACAATAAGGCCAAGAAGGGCACAAGCATTAAAGTTTGAAATTGATGGAGAAGATGTATTTTCAAAATCTCCAGTAACTGTTAATAATCCTGGAGGAAATACACAAAAAGGTTTTGAAAGAGTGTTTGATACTTTTATGTCTAAATACTTTACTCAATCATTTTTAAGGAATAGCGGTATAATTGATAATATTAAAAATCCAGTTAGTTATAAGAAAAATCTTAATACTGGAAAAAAGTTTGGAAAGAGCAGCGGAGTTCAGGTTGGATATCGTTGGATTACAAATCTTAAGGTAGGTGCATAATGGCAGCAGAAATTTGGACTGGTAGTGCTGTAGTAGCAAATACACCAATATTATGGATAAACAAGTACTTAGGAGCAAAAATACCAGAGTTAACTGGTATGGAAAGATTTCCGTTTTTCCCATCAACTCCATCTACCATCGATGATCTTACAGAGTATTTTAGTAGAAGTACGCAAAATGTAGTTGGAACTTGGGACAGATTAGTTAAAATGAATAGAAGTCCATTTCCACATATAAAGTGTGAGCAATTAATGTATTATTTTTATGCAACTGGTTCTGATCCAGTTTTAAATATGGTTAAAATACAGGAGGCCGTATTGAGGTTAATGGATCGTGGGGATGAGACAGCACAAGAAATAAATAACTGGTGCATGAATCGACAGGTAGAACTTGATGACGGAAGCAGGATAGACAACATGTTTTTCTTCCACGATTTTAAGGTCTATCAATTAGAAGAGACTAGGGATATTATAGATTTCGGCACTGCTAGAACCTATGGTGGAAACAAGATAATTATAGAGTTTGACTACCATCAGATGGATGAACTTTCCTATGCTGACTGGACCCCTGAGCCTAAGAGGGCAACTAAAGAAATAATTTAAAAGGCTGTTATACTTATAAATGAGGAAACACGCCTTTATTTCAACAAAGAAAAAAGAGGTGAAAAATTATGGCATATACCCGTGGTTCGAACGCTAATATCATTG
>JACCEA010075600.1_pt1 | contig 21970 bp, 29 predicted proteins | sample 7449851 | NCBI WGS metagenome assembly JACCEA01 (sample SAMN15323453, study PRJNA562643) | freshwater metagenome | isolation source: river surface water | place: USA:Blue River Watershed | collected 2017-08-18 | reverse complement strand
CCCACCACCATATAAATGTTGACAAGAAGCATAAAACTTAGAAATAGACATATTTAAGATGTCTTTAGGATTGTGACTAATTGATAAGTAAAGGTCTTTATTGAATATTTCAAAGTCTACTTTATATTCTCTGTTCTCATCAATCTTTGCCATACTTCTTAAGTTACCAATATTGGAATCATTGAAGTTAGCTCTTACAGTATCTTCACCAAAACATCTATTAAAATCATCAACAAAGGTATTGATATTAACTAAGTTGTTTGTGAATATTAAATCACCTTTTTCTTTCTTAATCTTTATCATATTACCTTCTTCATCTCTGACAGGTCTACCATTTTCATCTTTTTGAATCATCTCAGTGGCATTTGTTTCTGACACAGATATTTTTCTGAAAACAGGATCATATATAATTACTATTTGGTCAACAGTAGGATTCTTTACATTGAAATCCTTCATAATTACCTTATGTGATTCTTCACTTAATAAGTCTGTATTAACAGACTGTGCAATAACTGAAGCAAACTTATCATTCAAGCCACTGAATACTTCATAAACACGTTGCATGTTTGTATCAAAAAACTTACCTAAAACTCTCATCTTGTCTTCATCAGAAAGTTTCCATTTGCCTTGTTTGATTTTATCAGTTGGAGTTACTTCTTCATAGTCAAGATATTTTTCACCCCAAATTCTTGATACTTCCTTTGCCTGTCTTGAGAATATAACATCTCTAAGTTTAGCTTCACTCAGGAACTTTTCTCTGTTTTTAATCCATTTCATAGTAATTTATATATTAAATCTTTTTTGGTAAAAACCCAATTTAGAGTATATATTAAAACTAAACATTAAGAATATTTTTTCATATAACCCAAAAAAATAAATTAATATGAATAGACAAACAAATTACAAAACAATTAGTTGGTTATTTGGTGGTGCTGTTGCTCTCTTTGTTGCTCTTATGACAATTATGTTGAATTCTTGTAATAATCAAGAAGAACCTACAAGATATGTCAGAAAGAATATACATTCGCCAGAAGCTCAGTCTGATGTTGAAGCTCTTAATAAAGCTCTTCAGATTATGAGAAGTAAAGATTGTAATGACCCAACAAGTTGGTATTATCAAGGAGCAATTCACTGGGTTCCTGATACAATCTACACACAAAATCTTTGTGGATCTTACAACAACATCAGTGACTTAAAAGAGGCTTGGGATAACTGTACACACTCAAAAGGTTCTGAGATTCATTTCTTAGTATGGCATAGACTTTATATCTATCACTTTGAAAAGATTGTAAGAAAACTTTCTGGTAAAAAAGACTTTGCTCTTCCATACTGGGAATATACAGCTACAAAAAATACTAATGTAAATAGAAGTTTACATCCACTATTTATGGATAAAAATTCTTCTCTTTATGAACTTTGTAGATATGACAGCTTAAATATGGGTTACCCTATTTCTGGTGAGACTGAAAGAGCATTAGATATAACTAAATTGTTTCAGTATACAACTTATCAAGGATTTAATCACGCAATTGATGCAGCTCCACACGGTGCTATGCATGACTACTGTGGTGCTGGAAATGACACTACTGGACTATTAAAGTTTAATAATCCTATTACTGGCTCAATCACTTCAACTGGTTTAATGGGTTGGGTTCCAACTGCGGCTTTTGATCCTATTTTCTGGACACATCACTCTAATATTGATAGATTGTGGCAACAATGGACTAACTCCGAAAATGGTCAGCCAGTAACTCTTGAAGACTTAAATTCTTTCAAGTGGAATTATGTTTTCTTTGATGAAAATGGTAAGAAAGTAACTTATACAAATGAAGAGATTATCAAAATTATCTACAATTTAGATTATGATTTTGATGATACTAAAGTTCAACCTAAAGAGTATAAGCCAGAGCCAGTTCAAATTATTAAACCATTAGCGTTTAGTCCTAAACACTCTATCAAATCACATAATACTAAGTTCAAATTAGGTACAGGATTTCACGGAGTTCCTAAAGGAAAAACTGTAACACTCACTGTTTCATTCTTAACAAAACCAAAAGGTGTTTATGAAGTTTATCTGAATGTTCCTGAAGGTGATGTTCTTTATCCTCATCATAAAAACTTTTTAGGATTTATGACATTCTTTGGTTCAGACCATAAGGCTCAAGGTAATACTTGTTTAAGAGGTTGTTGTGGTGAATTAACTGAATCAGGAAGATATAAATTAGAGTTCAACTATGAGGTCACTTCAAGTGTTTCAGCTGGTGATTTATTTATTTCAATATACAAAGCAAATAAGTTAGTCCATAATGACTTAGTTGTTGAAAGTGTAACTGTTCACTAAAAATTATTTTTAATAATTTTTTTCAAAACCCTTTGTTAATAGCAAAGGGTTTTGTATTTTTGTAAACTAATATAAAAATATGAGAAATCTACTGAATCTGGTTACGGGTAAAAAAATAGAGAAAAAGAAGACTATATTTCCTATTGAGGAGATAATATTTGATGTCAAAAACTTTAACACTTGGTTTTGTCATCCAGATAACGGAGCAGTCTATGCTAATAAAGGAATATTCTTGAGATTAGACAAACTTTCAGAGTCTCATATTTATGACTATCTAAAGAAGTGTTATGGTATTGATTCTAGTGTAAACTTCTCTATCTCAGTAGATAGGTTAGTCAGAAACTTCTACAATGACATAAGGTTAGACTGGATTACTAAATTAAATAAGTCTAATCATGAAAGTGTTTACGGTTGTTAAAATATAAATTATGTCAATGTCTATTAAATTATTTGATTTTCAAGGTATTCCAGTTTATCTAAAGCTTTGGTTTTTCCTACTTCTTTTTCTTTTGACTCCTGTTCAGGTGTTAATAGTTTTCATTTCAATACTTATTCATGAGTTGGCACACGCCTGGATGGCTAATAGGAAAGGATATAAAGTCTATCAAATTAATATTGATATGCTAAGTGGTTCTGCTGAAATGGATATAAACCAAATCCCAGAAAGAGATTCAATTCCTATTATTTTTGCAGGTCCTTTAAGTAATCTAATACTATCATTATTTTCATTTTCACTTCTTAGTGTTTTTCCAAGTAATGACTTTTTAATTCAGTCAATACTTATCAATTTTCTAATTTTTGCTTTCAACATACTTCCGATATATCCGATGGATGGTGGTAGAATTTTAAGAGATTTCTTGATGATTAAAATGAGAAGTAACAGAGCAGGTGCTAAAAAGATTAGTGCTTGGGTCTCACTTATATTAAGCGTGGCATTGTTGATATTTTCAATTTACACGGTAAGTTTTTTCACAGGTGTATTTTCAGCATTGTTCATTTATTATGCAGTTAAGGACTTAGAGTGGATTAATAAATAATTTATGAAATTTTTAATTTGGATAAAAAACTTATTTAGTCAGAAACCTAAAAATAAAACAGTTTCAAAAAGACCACTAACTGATGAGCAGTTTAATGATTTGAGAAGTAAGCGTCAGAAAAAAATGGACTCAATTTTAGATAAAATATCAAAAAAAGGATATGATAGTTTATCAATACATGAAAAAAACTTCTTAGATAATTATGGAAAAAATTAAACTGTTCTCTTATGGAACACTTTGTATGAAAGATGTTCAGTTAAGAGAGTTCGGACAAGAGTTCTATGTGGAACCTAAAACAGATTTTATTTCTGGTTTTGAAATTGTCAAACAAAAAATTGATGGCGACTTTTATAATGTTGCTATTCCTAATCCAGACGCAAGTTCATTAGAAGGTTATATTGTTCATATACCACAAGATTTGATGTCTTTAGTTGATGAATATGAAGGTAGTGAATATAAAAGGTCAAATATAAAAACACTCGGTGGTGTTGATTGTATAATGTATGTAAAAAAATAAAACAGTATGAAGTATAATATTGAAGTAAACGGTAAAGGAGCTGAGGCTTTCATTTTCAAAATAACACAAGAACAATATGAATTCTTTTCAGATTGTGGAATTGAAGAAGATGAATTAGAACATGATGATATTTGTGATAAATTAGGAGTTGAGTATTACAGTGATACTGATGATGTACTTACTGGATTATACAATGGTAAGAATCACGGAGAGCATGTTTTAATTACTGTCACTGATGAAAATGGTGAAGTTGTTTGGGAATCAGAAGAAGAATTTGATTTTGAAGAAGTAGAAGAACACTATGAATATAATGATGGTGATTATCTTTTAGTTGAGGATTATCAAAAAGGAAATTTCTTCAATTATACCGTTGAATTAGATGAAGAGTTTGACCCCCAATTACTAAGTTGTAAAATTGTTGAACTTCTTGATGGTAGGTCAGAGTTAATTACTGATATTAGATATGATGGTCAAGAGTTAGAAAAAGAATACGGTGACACTACATCTAAAGGTTTTACATTTATGTTGTCATAACAAAATACTTTAAAATTAAAAAACCCTCAATTAAATTGAGGGTTTTTTTATTAAGGAGTTAAATTAATTAACACTCTTAGTTAAATCTGAACCAGCTTTGAAGCGTGCTACAGTTTTACCAGGAATGTTGATTACTTCACCAGTCTTAGGGTTACGACCTTTACGAGCTTCTCTCTTAGAGGTAGTGAAAGTACCAAAACCTACAAGTGTAACTTTCTCACCTTTTGAAAGTGATTCTGAAACAGCTGATACAAAAGCATCTACTACTTCATTGGTCTTAGTCTTTGATAAACCGGTTTCCTTAGCAATTGAACTTACTAATTCTGTCTTATTCATCTGCAATCTATTTTTTTTATTACGGATTCATTAGTGTTTCCGTATGTTCCTTATAGTAACAGGCAGGGCTTAAGTTTTAAAAGTTTAGTAAAATTAGAAAAAAAATTAAATTATTTTTTCAACATAAGTGCAAATATCACCAACATCAAATCCTTTTTCAATTAATAGTGGTAAGCTTTCATCTTTACACCAAGCATAAACTAAATGACCTTTGTAGTTTTCATTTACATAATTCCATCTGGTGTCCCAGAGATTTCTGTAGATTCCTTTTCTTCTATGATTAGGACAAACCCAAGCATCTAAGAATTTTATCTTATTATCTTTTTCAATTTTCATATAAATATGTCCAACAACTTCTTCACCAATAGTTGCGATCCAAGTTTCAATTTCTTGGGCGTTTGGCTTTAAATGTATAATTCTCTCGATCACCTTGATATTACTATGATTTAGAGGTATATATTTTTATTTCAAATAAAAAACATTGGTTTATTAATAATAGTTTATTATATTTGTGTTATGGATTTACCAAATTCTATACCTCATTCAATAGATTGTCCAAGTTGTAGGCCAATGAACGGTTGGAATGAACAACTGGCTAAATTGGAATGGTCTTTACATCCACACGCAAGTGGTCAGAATATAGAATACTTATCCTACTACTGTGAAAATTGTAATAATGGTTTCACAACAACAGAATCAGATACAATATCAATTAATAGATATAACTCAAAGAAAAGAAGTTTATTTAGAAAAGATAAAATAAAAAAATTAAATGGCTTGTAAAAAACCCTGCAAAGAATGTCCTTGGAATAATGAAAATCAACATAGTCTAAAGTTTAGAACTTATGTTCAAAAGATGCGTAAAATAGGTAAAGTTGAGAATCATAAATGTCATATGGTATCAAGTGATGTATGGGGTTATCAATCTGAAATAGATAGTAAAAATGTTTGTGTTGGTTCACTAAACTTTACAGACAAAAAATAATAAAAAATATATGAGTAAGAAAGAAGTTAGAACAGTAATTACTGAACAGTTATTTACAAATTTTTGTAAAAGTGGATACATTACACATAAAAGTGATATATCTGGTTCTCAAGACATCAGATTTTCTAAAGTTGATATTAAGTTATTAGCAACTGGTCAAATTCTTGAAAAAGAAACAGATGATACAATATACAAATTTGCTCTACAAGATCTTGGCTCTGATCTAATCAGAGAAATAGTTAAGCGTTCACCTATTTATTCAGAGTTAGCACAGGAGTTATAATGGAAATTACATTATTTATTTTATCATTATCAACATTACTTAGTCTTATTTTTATTGGATTTTTATTCAATAAAAATATTAAACTACAGAGAGAAATTTCTGAAATGAAATTTGCTGTGGAAAAAGTAACTAAAGAACAAGAAGAGCTTGTTTCTATAGATATTGGTGACAAAGCAATCATACCTAACTATGGTTTAACTTATAAAGATGAAGATAGTTTTAAGGTAACTTATGAAGTAGAAATATTAGAGGTTTCTGAGGATAAAGTTAAGGTAAAGTCTATTGACTATACTACTACTGATAAAATAGCAAGAGACCCTCAAATTAAGCCATCAATTCTCGCATTTATAGATGGTAAGTGGATTGAAAAATCAACAATTGAATTAATTGTTGATGAACAAATGCGTAGAGATAGAAAACTTAAACAAATTTTAAACTAAAATATAAAAACAAAAACAGATATGAATTACGGACAAGAATTTCAAAAATTTGCAACTAAACACTTAGGTATCAACTCACAAGTTGTTGATAACTTTACCAATGGTTTAACACCTTATATTCTTGAAGAAAGAGAAATGAGAGCAACTCAAATTGATGTATTCTCACGTTTGATGCGTGATAGAATCATTTGGGTTTCTGGTCCTGTTGACCAACATATGTCTGATATTGTACAAGCTCAATTACTTTTCTTAGACTCAACCGAAAAGAAAGACATATCACTTTATATCAACTCACCTGGTGGTTCTGTAATGTGTGGTTTAGGTATTGTTGATCTTATGAATTATATTAAATCAGACATTGCTACAATCAATTTAGGTATGTGTGCTTCAATGGGCTCTGTTCTTCTTTCATCTGGAACTAAAGGTAAGCGTTCTTCTTTGATTTATTCAAAAGTTATGACTCACCAAGTTAGTCACGGTACACAGGGAAATATTCAAGATACAAGAATTAATCAACTTGAAGCTGAGAAGTATAACTATATTCTTTTCAAAATGTTGGCTAAAAATTGTGGAAGAACATTTCAAGAAGTTCTTGACTTCTCAAATAGAGACCGTTGGTATAACTCAGATGAAGCATTGAAATTTGGTTTGATAGATGAAGTTATCGGATTAGATGAAGACGGTTCAAATTCAATCACTTCAATGTTAGAGGGTTTTGACAAGTATTACAAGAAAGAAGTAATGAAAGGCTAAAATTAACCCACTCTTTTGAGTGGGTTTTTTGTTTACTTACAAATTATTTATTATCTTTGCTAGATAAACTACAAGTTATGACATTAAACTATGATTTAATCAGAAAGAATCTTCAAGTCTATCAAGAGGCTAAAGAAATATTTCCAATACTTTCTGACTTTGAAAATGGACAAGTGAGCCATCATATAATGAGTAAATTAGGTCTCACTGATTTCGCTCAGTTTCACAACTTTTTGAAACAAAATTTCAACTTAGGTTTTAATCCTATTATGAAAGGTATGAACTGGCGTAGACTTAAGCCAATGCTTCTTGAGAATACAAAAAATCCGAGGTTCAAAAGGTTTTTACTAAATAGAACTCAAAGACAGTTCAATGAAATACTTGCTAACGGTGAGACTTTTGACCGTTACTTAAATGGTAGATGGATATCTAAACCTGGTCTCACAAAAAGAGGTCGCATGACTTATGGTCGTAGGTCTGATGAAAAAATTGAATCACTTTCATCTTGTGCTGTTCCTTTGATAAATTATATCATAGAAAATAATATTGAAGTTTATAGTGATTCAAAAGACCACTATCAGTCTTTTAAAAATCAATCACAATTGCAATCTACTCTTACCTGGTATTGTCATAAAGAGTTAAACTTTTCAAATGTTCCGAAAAGAGAGATTGATGTAACAAGAAAACTTCTTGACACACTTGTTAATATTGTTGATGAAACTAAAATTGATTTTAGAAAACTAAACTCAGAATACATTATTAATTCTCTTTCTGAAAAGATTAAAAATTCTATGTCTGTTAAAGAAGGCACAAGACTTAAGTGTATATCAGATTGTCAGAATGGTTATGGTAAAAAAGGATTAACTAAAGATCAGTATTATGAGGTAAGAAGTTCCAACCTAAATCATGATGGATACTTACAAGTTTTAGTTGATGATGATACTAATAGAAGTTACTGGTATAGGTATTCTAATTTTGAGGATATTCAATCACACCGTGATGATTTATTAGATAGTTTGTTTGGGTAATGAAGATAACAGTAAGTTCAACAGGAGAATATTATCAAATCATTGAGGAGCTTGTGTGTCCTTTTGGTGAAAAAAAAGATTTTATCATCCTAAAAGCTGGTGAGATAATGTATTGGCAAAATGTTAATAATTACTATCGTGATATGAAGTTGAATGTTGAAATGATGAAATCACACATCATTGATACAGAAATAACTAAATGGCGAAGTGAAGAAAGAAAACAAAAGACTTTGAAGTTTCTTAGAGAGACTTTAGCTAAGATGATTGCATCTGAAAGACAAATTAAAATTGATGAAGTTTTAGATAAAACACCAAAAGATACATTATGGTTAGCATGTTAAAAAATACATAAAATAGAGATATGAGTACAAAAGGTTTATATGGTTTTATTGAGAATAATGAGTACAGAGCAAATATGAATCATAGTGATTCATATCCCTCTGGTCTTGGTTTAGAGTTCTTTTTAGCTTGTAAACAAGATGATTTAGTCGGGTTTCCTATCTTGGAAAATAAGATAAGGTTCATTCATAATTCTTTGTTTTGTGAGTGGGCTTACTTCTACAACTTAGATAATAAAGAGTTTGAGATATGGAAAGGATTTCAAACTAAACCTGATAAAAGTAATCCATTCGGACAAAATAGTAATGAAGATGGATACTATCCGTGCAAGAGAATATTCAAAGGTCATATTGAAACTGTTGACCGTGAAATTTTTAATAACAAAAAAATAGAGGATGTAATTAAATCAATTGAAAGAGATATAGTTATAGACTCAATATTAAAATGAGACCAACATTAGAAAATATTATTAGTGCATCAAAGATACATCCAAGTCGTGTCTTTAATGTTTATATTTTTGGAAGCCAGGTCTATGGTAATTCTAATTCTGATTCAGACTGGGATATAATTATGGTTGCTAATAACTCTGTTGAAGCAATTGAAATTAAGAATGGTTTGTTTAATATTCACATATACACTCCTGATAAGTTTAAATCAGATTTAGAGTGGCATCGTATAAACAATTTAGAGTGTATTTTTGCACCTGATTGGGCTAAGTTGAAAGAGGATATCAAATATGATTTTGAATTGAACCTGGTGAAGCTGAGACATGCTACATCACATATTAGTTCTAATAGCTGGGTAAAGTGTAAGAAAAAGTTAGAACAAGATGATTACTACATTGGAGTTAAATCTTTATTTCACTCTTTAAGAATTCCTATGTTTGCTACTCAAATTGCACTGTATGGTAAAATTAATAATTTTTCTTGTGCCAACAATATTTGGAAAAAAATTATAAGTCAGAGTTGGACTTGGCAAAAATTAGACCAAGAATTTAGAGATTTGAGAAATACTATTTTATCAGACTTTAGAAAAGTAGCAGAAAAGTGAATTTGTCCAAGTATATAAGAAGTAGTTTTTACACAAGACGTGTTAAAAGAATTGCTAGAACTATAATAAGAAAAAATAAAATTAAAAAGATATTTAATCTATAATGTATTGTATTTGTTGTAAAAAGAATAATGTAAAGGTTTCACTACCTGTAAGAGAAGAAGAAAGTCAAATTTTTACTGAAGAAGATATTCTTTGGAAAGTTGGTAGGAGACCTGATGGTAGTTTAGTTAATGTAAATAATGAAATGATTGATAATGGCATCATTCATATCATTGATGCTGGATATGGCTCAAAACATGATGGTGACCAGTTTGTTATTGCTATTTGTGATAAGTGCATCAAGACAAATTTAGAAGATGCGACCTTACTCTATTATGGAAATTATATGTTCGCAACTGAAGAATTTGTAGAACAAGAAAGAGAAACATCTAAACAAAAATACAGAAGAAGAAAGAATCTTGATGATTTGACTTGAGTTATTAACATTGAGTTGTAGTTTTCAACAGTGACACAACTATCTGTCTATTTGTCCGTATATTTGATAAATTAAATCTTTTATTATGATACCATTACTTTTACTTATTTCCTTGTTCTTCTTGAACTTGTATTTTCTTAGAACTTCTATTGAGGCTGGTTACTTTGACCATCCTTTTTGGACTCGCTCTATGAGAAGTGCTCTTTTAGCACCACCTTTTGCAATCATCTATATGATGATGTATTTTATTACAATCTGGTCATTTGATTTACTTAAATGGTCTTTCAGTAGCATTTCTATGATAATGAAAAAGAGAGTCTAAATGACTCTCTTTATCTTTTCTCGTCTCTTAACATTTGTTTGTAATCTCTTATAATAGATTCAAATATTATGTCAATCATTTCTTCTGATGTATCATTACATCCTTCAATAATGCTCATCATTTTAATGTGATTAAGTTCTAATACTTCTTCATATTTCATTTCAGCCTCTGGTGCGTATAGTTGAAACCACTTTAGGTGAATCTCAGACATTTCACACAACATATCAAGTTGTTTATCGGTTAGTTTAGTCATTCTAAAACTAATTTTCTTATTCCTTTGTTGATAAATAAAAAATCAACTCCGATATCATATATATTTGAGTTTGGAACTACATTAATATGTTTAAGAAATACTGATTTAGTAAGTGAACTATCACCGACATATATTACATTCTTTGGAACATTATCTTTTGTGAAAATATAAATGTTGCCAATTACACCTCTTAATTCAATTTTAGATTCTTTATCACTATTGATAACTTCAAAGCCAGTGATTCTTGATAGTTGTTTTAATATTGTCTCATTTGTTACAATCCAATTGTTGTAATCTCCAATATTATCTAAAATTATTTTTGGATTTTGCCTTTTGAAAATACTTAAAATACCTTTATTAAAGTATTCTATATTTTCTTCTACTGAGTCTGAGTCTATTGAGTCTATGAACAAATCATCTATTGATGATGCGACCTTGTCAGATACTTTGTCAATGTCTGAATCTTTTATTATCAGACATTTGTGTATGAGTTTATACTCGTTAACCTCTTTAATCTTGGTGACTACTGAGTTTACTTTGTTTACTTTTACAATCTCAACTCTTGCTGGATTTTCTTCTACAAATAAAGTTTCACCAATTATCTCTTTGTAAGAAACAACAGACTTCTCCAACACATCACTAATCAAATTCAAATTAACACCCATATAGAGTTATTTTTAATTATTCTCTAATTGTTGAGTTCTTTCTTTAAATTTTTCAGAAATCTTAGTGAATAATTCTTTAGGATATTTACCTTCATTGGCCATATACTCAGCAGCTAAACCTCTTAAGTGAGACTTTTCTTTATCGGTAATCTTTTTACAAGACTCTTCTACCATGTTCATAAGTAACTCTTCATCTTGACCGTAAGTGTCAAAAAGATATTGAATCTTGTTTCTATGTGTCAAAATCTTACTATTAGACTCTGATTCCTCAATTTCATTGATAGCCTCATCTATTTTTGTATCTAAATATTCCCAGTCTCTGATATTTGATTTAAGAGACTCTAAAAGTTTTACCTCATCTTTCTTTGATTTGTCTTTCAAAATGTCCATAAGAGCTTCTAAGAACATTTCTTTTCCAGAAATCTTGATATTACCTGCTCTTAGGTATCTATCAATAGGACCATAAGTTCTAATAGATAATAATTGATCCATTAGATTCAATACTTTTGTCTTGAATAAATCTTCTTCATTTACTTTTACTTCAACTTTTGGTTCTTCTGAAACCTTTGATCCTGATATTTTACTGAACTTTTTCATTTTATGAGGTTTTTCATTTGTACTATATATATTAAAACAACAATCCTTTTTTTTAATAGAACAAATATGAAAAGTAAATATATTAAATCCTTGACTCTTTTTCTTATTAGTATTTTTATTGCAAATGGAAATGATTTTCAAAATGAAACTAATTTAGATAAAGCCTTTATTACTAACCCAATTGTTGTAGTTAGTGATATCAAAAAAATAGCTGAACCTATTTTGTCAGAAGAAAAGAAGAATACACTTGATGATATTCACTCTGCTACTTGGTATAATGCTCACGGTAGAAATACCGCATCTGGTGAGAGGTTTCACAAAGATTCATTGACCGCGGCTTACAACTTCGCACCTTTCGGAACTTATATTAAAGTTACCAATATTCAGAATGATAAGTTTGTTATAGTGAAAGTTACAGATAGAATGGGTAATAAGTCTGCAAACAAAATAGATCTCAGCATCAGTGCTTTTGACACTATTGCTAATTTACAATCTGGTAGAGTTAAAGTAAAGTTAGAAGAAGTTGAAAAATAAAAAAGTCGGATTTTAGGTCCGACTTTCTTCAATTTTTTTAATGATATTTAGATTTTACCTTTATAATCTTGTACATCATTTCTGACTTCTTGTGACAATCTTTTCAACTCCTGCATCACTCTTCTGATTCTTGTTCCGGCAGTTTTGTTACCTTTAACAAAAAATTTCTCAAAGTCTTCTTTCAAGTTAAAATTCTTACCATCTATTTCAAAATCTTCAGTAAGGATCTTAACAAGCTTGTCATATTTGTCTAAGTATTCCATAATTTTTTTTTATTTTTTATGGTTTATATATTAAAAACAGTTTTTCTCTTGATTTTTCATGGTTTGAAATCAAACATTTAATATATAAATAAAATCAAATTTAACTATGCCAATAGAATGGGTAGGCGGATGGGCTGGTTCAACAGGTAGTATAATACCTTATTATCCACAAGAAATTGTGAACTATGATAACATAGTTTATGTTGTTAAGCCTAGTGTTTCTTTAGTGCCTATTGGCTCGCCACCACCGTCTGTTGATCCAACTAACTGGTCGGTTTTTGTGGCTGGTGTTACTGGTCAAGCAGGAGCAACTGGTCCAGCCGGTGCTACTGGGGCTGCTGGTTCGTCAGGAACTTCAGGTACTGGTGGTGGAGGTGGTTCATCTCTAAGTGTAGTAGACTTTTCAAGTGGTCAGACATTTAGTTCTATTTCAACAATGATTTTTAAGGGTGGTGTGGTAAGCACACCAACTGGTACTGCTTCAAGTGTATCAGTTGCTAATGAATCTCAGACAGTAACTGTTTGGATTCCAGCTCCTAATTATGTTTCTTATTTTTCACCAAGTTTTGGAACAGGTACCTCAAGATATGTTTCAGAACCAACTACAAATGGTTTTACTGGAGTTAGCACACCAGGCTACTTTGGTGTTGGTAACTGGTCAACACTTGCAAATTTTAATGCAAGTACAACAAGAACAACTATTAATACAACTGGTACTTTTACTGCATTTACGGAAACTGAATTTGCTTGTTATAATACTGGAACTACAATGAGTTTCACTGTTTATAAAGAAGATGGTTCTGTCCTTTATTCAATTCAAAATTATGTTATAAATGTTACAGGTTCTACTTCCTCAAATGGTTTAACACTTACAGTTAATAGTTTTCAAGCAGATAGTGATAGATATAAAGCTAATGTTACTGGAACAATTGCTATGTCTACTGTGTTTCCTAATGGTGGTAGATTTAGTTGGAATGTTACACATCACAACGGAGAAGGTGCTGGAAATGCTGGTGCTGGAATTTACTCATTTACAAGTGGTGATTTCTTTTTTGATAATGATGGTTCTACTTCAAATGCTAGTATATCAAGTGGTGTAAACTTTGATGAACTATCAGCTACTACTGTTCAGTATTCTGGTGTTAGATTCTATGCTGTTGGTTCAACATTTGCTCTTACCGCATCTGGTATTAATAATATCAATGATATGAGTTTTCCAACAACTAAACAAATTGATATGACTTGTACAAATTTGGCAGTTTCAACTACACATAATGGATATGCTGATGGTTCTAAGTCAGGAGTTGGAACATCACTTACTGGTTGGTCAATAAATTGGAATTCATCTGGTCTGACCTTTTCAAGAACAGCAACTGTCAATACAACATCAAATTATATACCTGGTTATTCAACAAATAACACAATCAGTGTGTCACCTACATCTAATGTGACTGCTACTTTATATGATTGGAATACAGTTGGAAGTAGTCAATCAGTTTCAAGATTGATGCTTTTTGATACTTACTCACCTTCAAGTGTTACTTTCAATAATAATCCACTTGATAGTGAGTCAGGAAGACTTTCAAGTTTTGGAGTGTTAAGTAATGGTTCAGCAACTTTTAGTTCAACAACATCAATTGCTAGCACGGATGATTTACAATACATTTTTGGTAGAGTAATTTATCCACAAACTAACTTTACACAGTTCTATCCTACATTTAACTGGACTGCTTCTGTTAACTACTCATCATTGACTGGTTCTACAAGAGCATTTACTATAATTACTGATTACAATACTGGAAATACAACACCAGTTACATTTGCAGATTTTAGATGGCATGTGACTTCTTATGGAAAAGATGCTTCTTATGTGAATTCATTCTCAAATGGTATATTTACACTTAATAGTAACTTTGTTGAAAATGATTTACATTATGATGGTGTTGATAGCATTGCTGGAAACGGTGACTTAGTTCTACTTGTTGGTTTTGACTCAACATCAACTAATACAACACCTGATAGATTTTTATACATATCAGCTGATCCAGTTACTTACAATGGTAGAACTGCACCAATTACATATAACTTAGATGTTGGAACAGAATCATCAAAGACAATCCAGTTTTCTAAGGGAACTTTGAACACTGTAATTAAGAAAGTTTGGTTGTTTATTGGTTACAAGAACTCAGTAAGAGGTAAAAATTTAAGAATTACAAATATAGCTTTAACCGCATAAAAAAATAAATAAGATATGATAGACATCAAGATTACAAAATTGTTTTTTGACCCTAATAAGCTTCAAGATATCTATATGCTTTCTTTTCAAATTGATGGAGAGTATTATAATATTCCATTGACCAAGGATCAATTTGAAAAAGTTTACGTTAGATTAAAATCAATCTATGATAATATAACTTTAGATTAATAAAATATATAGATTATGCCAAATAGTAATTCAGATTTACAAAGAAAAGCTGGTTTTTACCACTCGCTCGGTAAAGTTATTACAGAAACTAATAAGTTCGCTGGTAATGAACTTTATAAGAGTGCTCACAATGTCAGATCTGGTGAAGTTTGGATGGATTCTATCAATTACGCTCCAACATTCGCATCAGCTTCAGCTTATGCAGATAATATTGTAGTAACACAAATTGGAGTAACGGGTAATCCACTTTATTTATATCCACTTACGGATACAAATTATCAAACTTGGTTTATTGATTCTGGAACTCCTTCAGCTGCGGCTGATGGATTCATTCCTTCTGAAAACTGGGTAAAACCACTTATCAACCCTTCCGATGTTCCAAATTCAGCAGGTGCGCCTTCCTTTGGTTATGAGTTATTGATGTATAGACCTAACGGAACAACAGCTATTGCATACTCAAGTGCTTATTATGAAGTAGACTATTTTGCCGGATTAATAAGATTTCAAGAGGGTGCTACACCTAAAGATGCTTCAAATGGACTTGGATTTCAATTTAATCAAACTAACTTTGAAGCAGCTAACAACTCAGCAAAAAAAGCATATATTCAAAACACTACTACTGGTGGTCCAAGAGTTATCGCATTTCAATATACAGGTGATACTTTAGCTGATACTGGTGGTGGAGGTGGAGGTGGAACTTCTGGTTCTAGTGGATCATCTGGTACAAGTGGAACTGATGGTACTTCCGGAACAAGTGGGACTGATGGTACTTCTGGATCAAGTGGGACTGATGGTACTTCTGGATTAAGTGGGACTGATGGTACTTCTGGAACATCACCTAATCAAAGTCTGGAACAGACTTTAGCGGTTGGAGATTTAGTTGGAACCTACAGTATTCAAGGATTGGTTGGTATAAATAGGTCGGTTTTAGATCTTAGAAATGCTGGATTTAGTTCAGGTGGATTTAGATTGATAACATCAACATATAGTAATCCAATTAGCTTTCCTCCAGCTTATATGTTGCCTTCTTTATCAACACCTTTTAATGATATAAGCGCCCAGACAAATGATAATTATAGTTACATAGATATAGCATCTGTAAATCAGTCATCTAAATCTTATATTTCATTAAATTCTAGTAGATTACTATTTAGTTATGAATTTTCGGGAAGGACAGGTCCACTCAGACAAATAACTATTACAGCAACTGGATCACAGTTCTCAGCTACAGCTTCTTTTAATAATAACATACTTGCTGAATCTGGTATAATTCTACCTCTTTTGCCAAATAGTATTTTAGCAACAGACGCGAATGGTTTAATTATAGCAACTGCCATTTCTGGGGGCAGTGGAACTTCTGGAACTTCTGGTACTTCAGGTGGTGGAGGTGGTGGAGGTTCAACAACTGGCACATTCACTTTAGTATTAGATGGTCAAGGTGGTGTAGTTTCAACTGGTCAGAAAGGATATTTACAAACACAATATAGTGGTACAATAACTGGATATAGTATTATTGCAAATCCTACTGGATCAGTCAGTTTTGATGTCTGGAAAAGAACTGGTGGATTACCAACTTCATCAGATTCAATAGTTGGTGTTAATTATCCAGGTTTGACTGGAGGTTCAACTTTTTCAACAACTACTTTAACTGGATGGACTACATCATTTTCAGCTGGTGATTATTTTGGTTGGAATGTAAGAAGTTCAGCAACTTCAAGTTGGGTAAGATTAGAATTAACAACACTTAAAACATAATTATATAATATATGACTTATAGTATAATTTCAAGTAGAAAAGAAGACAGATATGTAGATATGGAAGTTGGATGGATAGACAATGATACTCCTATCATTGAAACTTTATATCAATTCACAACTTGGACACTTGTCGAGTTTGACCTTGATGGTGTTAAAAAAACAATTGATGTTCCACATTTTATGATTGAAATTGATAGTAATGAAATATATACTAATCTAAACAATAGATTAATATCTGAAAAAAATATTTTAGAATATGGCGGTTAAAACGGTAAGTAATACAGGTGGAAACTGGTCAAGTGCTTCAACTTGGTCACCATCAGGAGTTCCTTCAACTACCGCTGATAATGTTGTTTTTACCTCAACATCCGGACCTCTTGTAATTTCAGCAACTGCTACAATTGAAAATATAAACTTTAGTGGTTATCAAAACACGGTAACATTTAATTGGCCTTTGCAAGTTACTGGTGCGTTTAATTTGGGCACACAAAGTTATACTATGAGTTTTGACTCTACACTTGATGCGTCTGGTAGACCAAGAGGTAGAATCAGACACACTGACACTGCAACTATAACAACAAATAATAGATCTTGGCAAACACCTTGGCAGTTTTATGGCACTACAGAGACTGTTACTTTAAGTGGTGATTTAACTTTTGAAGAGGATTTGTATTTATCACAAACAGGCACACTTACAATAACTGGTGGTAGTATAATTACTAAGAAAAATGTAATTGTTGATTCTACGGCTGGTATAACTACAGGTGCCGCAACATTTTCTATGCAACCAATTACAGCCACTTGGTCAAGTTTAGGTGGATCAATAAGAAATAATCTAAGATTAGAACCATCTAACTTTCTTTTTTTAGGAACTGATGTTTACTACGGTGGTAGAAGATTAACAACGGTAAATAGTAATATAGGTCAAACAAATAGCACACTACACATTGAGAGCACTTGCACACTAGATACTTCAAATATTTACTGGAATAGAGTGCTATGTGATAATTCAGCAACAACGGTAACTTTGGCTTCTAATTTATATATCAAGGGTAGACTTGAAATTGCAAATACAACAGTAGTAATCACTGGTAATCCAACAGGTTCAGTTTTATTTCAAAACGAGTCATCTAATTTAGTAGGTGATTTATGGATTTACCCTACTGGTGCTGCTCAAACATTTACAGTTCCATACAACCTTACCGTTAGAGATTTGAGAGTTGGTGGAGCATTCAACACAACAGTGAACTCAAATAAAATATTTATTAATAGAAATTTATGGTTTAATGCCTCTGATTCAGAACCCGCTACTTTACTCTCTGGTACAACAACTTTTGAAATGTCAGGAACTGGAAGTATAGCAAGTTTACTACAGTCTTACTTTGGTTTTGGTGCACCAGACTATTATACAGTTGTAAGAAATAATATAATAATAAACACTACTGGTACTATTAATCTCGGAATAATTCACTATCAAACTGGCACATTTCAAAAAACGGCGGGAACAGTAGTTAATGGAGCTACTGTATCTGGTATTTATGGTCAAGATGAATATCAACAAGGTCGTTTGATTATAAATAATACTGCTGCGGTGATTAACATATCGGGTCATACTTGGAATCAACTACAGATAGGTCATAGATATCAAAAGCCAGCTTCAATTGTAAGAACTCTCACTGAAGACATAATTTGTAACTTTTTGAATATTGGTGGAGTTGCCACTGTAACAATAAATGGTACTTATAGTATTTACACAAGAACTGGATTCAGAGTAGGTGATGCTTATACATCATTTGGTGCCGCTCAATCTATTGTATTAAATGGAACCTCTGAGATATACTGTGGTGAAAAAAATTCCTTAAGTACAGCAAATGTTTCTATAGGAACAGACCACTTCAGGCCTTGGTATGATTTTTTTTCAGGTACTACCAATGCACTACCTGGCACTGCAGAGTGTTCTATAAATGTTACCGTTAACACAGCTGGATCACTTTCATTCGCTTCATATGTTTGGGATGATGGTCTATCTTCTGATCCAATTTATACATATCAAGGTGTTTTTAAATTTATCAATGCTACATTTTCTTGGATAAACGGTTCTTATGGATTTCAAGATAGAGTCTTTACTAGTGAAACTGAAGGTCAATATGGAGATGTATTATGGATAGATGAAGGCACAGGTATAAGTCATACTACATTAAAACCTAACTCAAATACATTTTCTGCTGTATATTTAGCTGCAACTAGTAGTACTGGAAGTGGAACAGTGTACAGAAATACAGTTCAAGTAGTCGGTAACTTTTTTGGAAGATATTTAGAATTATCACCGCATCAAATTTATACAGCGGTTGTTGTTTCCCCACCTGTACCAGGATGGTTTTTCGGTGTTGATACCGCTGCCATAAAAATAAACACTAGTTCATATACAAACTCAGTTACTAACTTTACAAGAGTTCATGTCAAAAATCCAGGTTACACTGAGATTTCAAGAGCCAACTCCATAGAACCTTTGTTGTGTGAACATTTGATAGTATCTGCTCCTGTCTATAAATATAACACATATGAAGCTGTTTGGCCGGTAGTATCAGATGTAAATTTTACGTCAGCTATAATTAGTAAAACATTCAGTATTAAATCAGATTGTGAGTTGCGTGGTTCTATATTTTTGAACGCTAAATATGGACCTAGTGCTAGTGTGTCTTATATAAAGGATCCAGGATTGACATATGGAAGAATGGGATACGGTCAATTCGTTATAGGAGCTGATGATCAAGACGCAGGAGTAGCGACAAATATAAATCTAACTCAATCTGTTAATATATCTGGTAGTATGAGCTTTTCTTATTGCACTTTCAGATATTTCGGTGGAAAAATTAACGGAAATTTAGATATCTTTGATTATGGTGCTGGTACCTCAATAGCTTATGGAACTGGTCATGATTACTCGCCTCCGTTAACTCTCACAATTTCTAATTACCATGTTTTAGAAACAACTAAGCAAAGATCATTTAGTGTTAATGATAGAATAGCTATACAGAATTTATACTTTAGTGATCACGAATATCATTTAACAAATAATGGAACAGCTAGTCTAATAATTGACAATTTTCTTCTGGGACAACAAACGGCTACCGTAAGTTTTTCTGCTAATAAATGGAGTAATATTCAAGTGAATAATTATATAGGAAGTAGTTTTTCATTACATAATCAAAACACAAGATCTGCTATCACATCAACTTATTCAGTTGGAACGGCTACTGCTAGCAGATATGTTAAACTAACAGTCTCTTACAATGCGGTACAAGATTTACATTTTGTAAATAGTAATTATGTAAACAGTTCTGAGGGAGCAACAGTTTGGACTTATAAAGGTCAAATAAGCAATAGCTATAATTGGAATCAAGTACCTATTCAACCAAAAACAATAATTACATCTTTCTCTTCTTAATAGTTGTAGATGATGACCTCTGTTGTTTCTTTAGTGCCTTTTCTTGATACTTTGTTATAGTCAAAGTTAAGTTCTTTGTATTTGAATCCATCAGATATTAACTTATCTAACATCCAACAAGTATTTCCATCATGATTCAAAACTCCAGAAACCATAAATGATGAACCTTTTTCATTTATCTTTAGTAAATATTCATAAAGTTTTTTATCATCATCTTCTTTCCAGAATGCATTGTAACCTGCCTCACTGATTTGTTTTTTACCCATTGTACCATCTTCATTTTTAATTCTTCCATAAGGTGGGTCACAGTAAAACATAATTTTATCAGAAGATATTTCAATCTGGTCAAAAGGCTTAGAAGTGAATCTAATATTATCTTTATATTGTCTTATATGACTAACAAAACTTTCAACTTTTTTGTCAGTGTTGGCATTCCAACCTCTGTCTCCGTAAGTTTGATTATACTTGAATTTCTGATTAAATCTCATCATATTATTAGTAGATGATAAGAGAAGTGCCCAAAGCTTTGATGGAGTCGGATTTTCATTATATGAATTTCTCAATTCGGTGAATCCTGGTGCATTATTTTTACCGGGACATAGTTCTTTAGTCTCTAAGATAATGGTGTCATCCAGTGTCAAATTTTTGTGTATTCCAATTAAGTCAGAGATTATGTCATTAGCAATTACCTTTTGATACTTATCAATAACATTTGTGTATATTGAACCACCTCCTGTGAATAGGTCTACAAAATACGGTTTACTGTAATCAAAAACGGGAAGTAATTGTTCAAGTAGCTTGAATTTACTTCCCGTATAGTTAAATGGTGTTTCTATCATTTTATATAAATATAACAAAAGTTACTGAATATTAAAGTGTTTTCTTAACACTTCAAAAGATAATTCTCTTTGTTTATTTATATATCTTGTAGAGCCGGAAGTTTTAATAATTCCGAGTCCGTTTAATACCTTCAAGAAATCTGTGATGTCTTTTGGCATTACAATGATATCATTGACTTTACACATATCAGCAATTCCTTTATTAGCTGGTAACTTCTGATTCATCTTAGTATCTTCAGAGTAGATTATAGATAACATTTGGTCATATAGCATCCATTTCTGGTAGTTAGGATCTTTTTCAATTTTATCTCTAAATTCTCTATAAGAACGGAATTTATAATATTCATTGAAATAAACACCAGCCAAAATGATTAACTCAATTAGTGTTGATATTAAAACAAATGCTAATGAGTTAGAACTGTTGTCTTCTTTTTTACCCTCGGCTTCTTTTGCTACTTCTGTTTCATGCTCTTTAATCTTTGTATCTAACTCAGACTTAATTGTTGCAATATCACCTTCAAGTTTAGTGATGTCACCTCTTAAAGTTGTCTTTTCATCTTTAAGGTCTTTAATTCTTTGCTTAGCTGAACGAGTAGGCGGTTGAATAGCTTCAAGTTCTGTTTGTTCTTTATCTTTAGTGTCAATCTTTTCTTTATTAGTCTTAATTTCAGATTCTACTTCAGATATCTTTACATTATAAACTGTTGTCAAACTATCAGAGAACTTATCAACAGTTTCTTTTTGTT
>JACCEA012259050.1_pt1 | contig 21978 bp, 22 predicted proteins | sample 7449851 | NCBI WGS metagenome assembly JACCEA01 (sample SAMN15323453, study PRJNA562643) | freshwater metagenome | isolation source: river surface water | place: USA:Blue River Watershed | collected 2017-08-18 | reverse complement strand
TTCCGCAGCCCCTACGGCACCGGCCCGCGCGGCGGCGGTGGCCGTCGTGAAGGCGGCGGTGGCGGCGGCTACGGCGGCGGCAACTACTGATCCGTGCCCCTCGCACCAAAGGCCCTTCGGGGCCTTTTTGCTTTTCAGCGCTCGGTGTGGCGGTGCTTGCGCGGCCGGCCGCGCAGCAGGCTGTCGAACAAGGCATCGGGCAACAGGCGCAACAGCTTGGCCACCAGCCCCATCGGCCAGGGAATCACGCGGTAGCTGACACCCGAATCGATGGCGCGCAAGGCCCTCTGCGCAAAAGCGTCTGGCTGCATCAGGAAAGGCATGCCGTAGCGGTTGCGGGCCGTCAACGGTGTGGCCACGTAGCCCGGTGCAATCGTCGTCACCTGCACACCGTGGGGCTTCAATTCGCCACGCAGGCTCTCGCAACAACTGATGACCGCGGCCTTGCTGGCGCAATAGGCCGCATGGCCTGGCAGTCCGCGAATGCCTGCGACACTGGCCAAGCCCACCAGCTGACCCGCACCACGCGCGCACATGGGGGCCATGAAGGGGGAAAAGGTATTGACCAGTCCCTGCACATTGGTGTTCATGACCTGAGCGAAGACAGGCAGGTCGCGGGCATCGGCCAGATCGACTCCGAGGCTGATGCCGGCGTTGGCCACCACCATATCGGGCAAGCCCAGTTCGGTGATACAGGCTTGCGCCACCGTCTGCATGGCCTGGGCATCGCACACATCGGCCGCCCAGACAGACCAGCGGTTCTGCGGCCAGCCCTGCTCATGCAGGGTTTGCGCCAGGGCCTGCACGCGCCTGGCGACCAGGGCCACGCGCCAGCCACGCTGCAAGCAGGCCCTTGCCAGCGCCAGACCGATCCCACTGGAGGCTCCGGTGATGAACACCAGACGAACGGTGCTCATGGCGTTCTGGGTTGCAGCGTTCCGCGCACACGGCCGCTGAGCTGGTATTGGCCGGTCTTCATGTCAAAGTCCAGGTTTTGCGCCAGGAAGCGGTCGGTGCCTCGCACGATGTCCACCGGGTCGTCGGACACCAGTCTCTCCTGCTCTCGCAGCGCAACCAGCCGCTCGCCCCGCAACTCCATCCTCGGCGTCGTGCCATGCGCTGGCCGCACGACATGCACCTGCCCGATCAAGGTGACACGCGCTCCATCGTCGGTGGCGATGCCGCGCCGCGCCGTGGCCAGCAGTTCGGCGCCGTCCTGGTTGATCGCCAGAAAGCGCACGCCGTCGATGTGCAGCTCATCGCTGTCCGGGTAGTGCCGCGCCTTGTCACCGCTGACCTGCCGGATGCGGCGCCCCTGGGCATCAAACACCTGGGTGGAGAAATTCTCCAGGTGGTAATCCGGGTCCTGGCGCTGCGGCTTTTCGGTGGAGGCGCTCCACACATCGGGCATGCTGCGCACCAGCCACCAGCTGCCCATGGCCAACAAGGCCATGACCAGCAGCGGCAGGTAAAGCGTGAGGCGATCCAGCCCTCGGCGCAGAGCCAGCCAGGACATCATGCCGACGGGCCTTGGTGAGCAGAAACACCCACCTGCGCCAGCAGGCGCGCATAGTGCCCGCCAGCCACCAGCAACAGATCGCAAAAAGCGCGTGCGGCGCCTGCGCCGCCCTGCTCTGCCGTCACATGGTGGGCAATCGCCTTGTTCTGGGCATGTGCATTGGCCGGTGCGCAGGCAAACGCCACGCGCTGCATCACGGGCAGATCGGGCCAGTCGTCGCCCATGGCTGCTGCCTGGGCCCAGTCCAATCCGAGCTCCTGCAGAAAAGCCTCGGCAGCAGGGCGCTTGTCTTCGGTCCCGAATTTCGCATGTGTGATGCCCAGCGCCTTCATGCGCAGGCGCAGCGGTGCAGAATCCCGCCCGGTGATGACCACCGGCGTGATGCCCGCCTGCTGCAGCAGTTTCAGGCCCTGGCCATCGAGCACTGAAAAGCGCTTGAGGGATTCACCCGACTCGGAAAAGTACAGACCGCCGTCGGTCAACACCCCGTCCACATCGAAAAACGCCACGCGAATGCCCTGGGCCTGCAGCAGCAGTTCAGGGTCGTAATGGAGTGCAGGCACCAGGTCTTGCATCAGATCACCTTGGCGCGCATCAGGTCGTTGGTGTTGAGTGCGCCAGACAACAGGCCCTCGGCATCGACCACCAGGATGCTGGTGATGCGGTGCTGCTCCATCATGTCTGCAGCTTCCACCGCGAGCGCGTCCTGGCGAACGGTGCGCGGCTGGGCGTGCATGACCTCGCCGGCCTTGAGCGCGCGCAGGTCCTGCCCTTTCTCGATCAGACGGCGCAGGTCGCCGTCGGTGAAGACGCCCACGGGGCGCCCCGCTGCATCCACCACAGCCGAGGCACCCAGGCCTTTGCGGCTCATCTCCTGCATCAGTTCACTGAACGTCGCTTGCAGCCCCACCCGCGGCACACCCTCACCCGAGCGCATCACATCGCTCACATGGGTGAGCAGGCGCCGCCCCAACGATCCACCCGGGTGAGATCGCGCAAAGTCTTCCGGTTTGAAGCCCCGGGCATCCAGCAATGCCACGGCCAGGGCATCACCCAGCGCCAGCTGCGCGGTGGTGCTGGCGGTCGGCGCCAGGTTGAGCGGGCAGGCTTCCTTTTCAACCGAGCTGTCGAGCACCACTTCGGCATGGCGCGCCAGCGAGGACTGCAGGCCGCCGGTCATGGCAATCAGGGGTACACCCTGGCGCTTGAGCACCGGCAAAATGGCCACCAGCTCATCGCTCTCGCCGCTGTTGGAGATGGCCAGCACCACGTCAACCGGCTTGATCATGCCCAGATCGCCATGGCTGGCCTCGGCCGGGTGCACAAACATGGCCGGCGTACCGGTGGAGGCCAGTGTGGCCGCAATCTTGCGACCGATGTGGCCGCTCTTGCCCATGCCGGTCACCACCACACGGCCCCGCACGCCCAGCATCATGTCCACGGCGCGCACAAAGCGCTCGTCCAGACGGGTCTTGAGGCCTTGCAGCGCCGCGGCTTCGATGTCGAGCGTGTCGCGTGCCAGCTGAAGCAAATGGGTGGTGGATAAGGTCATTCAGGGATTTTATCGGTCGGCCTAGCGCCGGCAAAACGGAGCGCAAATAGCCGTGGCTGCCGCAGAAAGCAACACATTCCGTTGGTAGGATCAAGGCATGAATGCACTGGAACTGACATTGCTCTACCTGCTGGCCGCCGTGCTGGGCGTGGTGGGCTGCCGCATGCTGCGCCTGCCACCCATGCTGGGCTATCTGGCCGTGGGTGTGGTGATCGGCCCCAACGCGCTGGCCCTGGCACAGAATTCCTCGGGTATTCAGCACCTGGCCGAGTTCGGCGTGGTGTTCCTGATGTTCGTCATCGGGTTGGAATTCAACCTGCCCAAGCTGCGTGCCATGCGCCGGCATGTGTTCGGCCTCGGACTGTTGCAGGTGGCACTGACACTGGTGATCGTCACATTCGCATCGCTGTTTCTGGCCACCCTGGCGCCGACCCTGTGGAAGATGGAATGGCAGACCGCACTGGCCCTGTCGGGTGCCATGGCCATGAGCAGCACAGCCATCGTCATCAAACTCATGGCCGACCGGCTCGAACTCGAATCCGAACACGGCAAGCGCGTCATGGGCGTGTTGCTGTTCCAGGATCTGGCTGTGGTGCCCTTGCTGGTGCTGATTCCGGCACTGGGCTCGCCCCCGGAAGAGCTGTTTTCTGCCTTGCTGCTGGCCGGCCTGAAGGCCACGGTATTGATCGCCCTGCTGCTGACCGGCGGGCAACGCATCATGCGCTGGTGGCTCACGCTGGTGGCCCGGCGCAAGAGCGAAGAGCTGTTTGTGCTCAACCTGCTGCTGGTTACCCTCGGCCTGGCCTGGTTGACCGAACTGGCTGGTCTGAGCCTGGCGCTGGGTGCCTTCATTGCCGGCATGCTGATTTCGGAAACCGAATACAAACACCAGGTGGAGCTGGACATCCGGCCCTTCCATGACGTGCTGCTGGGCCTGTTCTTCATCACCATCGGCATGCTGCTGGACTGGCGCATCGTGTTCGAAAGATGGCCACTGGTGCTGGTGCTGCTGACCTTGCCGGTGCTGTTCAAGCTGCTTCTGGTGGCCGGGCTAGCCAAGATCTACGGGGCGGGCCACGGCGTGGCACTGCGCACCGGCCTGTACCTGGCGCAGGCCGGTGAATTCGGTTTTGTGCTGCTGACACTGGGTTCGCAAAACGGCGTCATACCGCCGCAATTGCTCAACCCGGTGCTGGCCAGCATGGTGCTGTCAATGCTGGCCACGCCGTTCATCATCATGCACAGCAACACCCTGGTGATGAAGCTCGTGGCCAGCGAATGGCTGCAGCAGTCGCTGCAGATGACCAGCATCGCCCGCAAGTCGATCAACACCAGCAAGCACGTCATCATCTGCGGCTACGGCCGCTGCGGCCAGAACCTGGCGCGCATGCTGGAGAAGGAAGACATCCCCTACATGGCACTCGACCTCGACCCCGACCGCGTCCGGCAGGCCGCTGCGGCCGGCGACTCGGTGGTGTTTGGCGATGCGGGCCGCCTGCAGTCCCTCATGGCCGCCGGCCTGGCCCGCGCCAGCGCTGTGGTGGTGACTTACCTCGACATGCCTGCCGCCATGAAGGTGCTGGGCCACACCCAGAGCCACGCACCGCAGGTGCCGGTGATCGTGCGCACCAAGGACGACCTGGACCTCGAAAAACTCCAGCAGGCCGGTGCCACCGAAGTGGTGCCCGAAGCGCTAGAAGGCTCGCTCATGCTGGCCAGCCATGCGCTGGCACTGGTGGGCGTGCCGATGCGACGCGTGATCCGTGCGGTGCAGGACCAACGCGACGCTCGCTACAACCTGCTCAAGGGCTATTTCCACGGTGCAGACGACGACACCATTGAAGAAGTCGAACACGAGCGGCTGACCACCGTGACCTTGCCGCTGGCCTCACCCTGGCTGGACAAGGCGGTGGCCGACCTGAATTTCCACGCCATGGGCGTGCGACTGGTCAACCTGCGGCGCGCCAGCGGGAAGACAGAAGCGGTGCACGACGACACCGCATTGCAGGTGAACGACACCCTGGTGCTGTCAGGCACCCCACGCACACTGGCCATGGCCGAACACAAACTGCTCAAGGGCTGAGCCCCGTCCGGAGATCCGACATGACCGTGATGAACGCCCATGAATTCCTGCGCCAGCACATCCGCACTGTCCCTGATTGGCCGGCCCCGGGCGTGCAGTTTCGCGACATCACCCCACTGTTGCAGGATCCGCGCGTGTTCCGCGTGCTGATCGATGCCTTCGTGCACCGCTACATGGAGCCTGCGCTGCGGCCCGATGTGGTGGCCGGACTGGACGCCCGTGGTTTCATCCTCGGCTCTGTGGTTGCCTACGAACTGGGTCTGGGCTTCGTGCCCATCCGCAAGAAGGGCAAGCTGCCCTTCACCACAGTAGAGGAAACCTACGAACTCGAATACGGCAGCGCCACGGTGGAGCTGCACACCGATGCGGTCAAACCCGGCCAGCGCGTGCTGCTGATCGACGACCTGATCGCCACCGGCGGCACCATGATGGCCGGCAAGAAGCTGCTGGAGAAACTGGGCGCCACCGTGATGGAGGGCGCCGCCATCGTGGACCTGCCCGAACTGGGCGGCTCACAGCGTCTGAAAGACGCTGGCCTGAAACTCTTCACCCTGGTGGAATTCGAAGGCCACTGATCAGGCCTTGCCCTGCACGCGGCGGGCAATTACCGCACCCAGCAGCACCATGCCGAGTGCCGACACGGTGTAGGCCCATTCGAGCCCCCCGTGATCCACAGTTTGCGCCACCAGCAGCACACCCGTGGACTGGCCAAAGAACAGGAGACAGGCAAACAGCGTGACGGCACTGCCGCGCGCATGCGGCGCCATCTGCGTGGCCTGGGTCTGCAAGGTGTTGTGCAGCATGTAAAAACCCAAGCCGGCAGCCGTGCACCCCAATGCCGCCAGCACCAGGTGCTGACCCCAGGCCAGCAGCAGCAGACCCAGCGCCACCAAGGCACTGCCCAGCCTGGCCAGGCCACGCTCGCCGAACCAGCCCAGCCAGCGCCTGGCCATCTGGCTGTAAAGCAAGCCACCGATGCCGTACAGCGCCATCAGGCCGCCGGCCAGCGCCGCGCTCAGGTGAAAGTGCTGCACCAGCTGGCTGGGCACAAAGGCGAGCGTGCCGAAAGCCATGGCACCTTCGAGCGCCGTGACCGTCAGCACCCAACGCACGCGTGTCACACGCAGCAAGGCCAGCCCGCTAAGCGCCTGCTGCCAGTAGGAGCCTTCGGTGATGCTCGGGGACGCACGCCGCTGCTGGCCCATGCGCACGAACAGCAGCGCACAGGTTGTGGCAAACATGCACGACAGCACGATGAACGCGTTGCGCCACCCCAGTGATTCCGCAGCCCAGCCGCCAAACCACTGACCGGCCATCATGCCGGTCACGGTCGCGCTCATGAGTTTGGCGAGGGTCTCCTGCCTGCGCTCATAGCTGACCTGGTCACCCAACCAGGCCATCGACAGCGGGATGATGCCCGCTGCACTGGCGCCCATGGCCGCGCGCGCCAGCACCAGCAAATTGAAATCTGCCGCCAGCGCGGTGACGGCGCTGAACACCGCACAGGCCAGCACTGCGGCATTGATCACCCGCAGCTTGCCGACGCGGTCGCCGAGCGGACCGTAAAACAGCTGCAGGCACCCGTAGGCCACTGCAAACGCGGAAATGACGCTTGAAGCTTCGCCCACACTGACCTGAAACTCCTCGGCCAGAACCACCAGCATGGGGTCGCACACGCGCATGGAGGCCATGCTGCTGAAAGCAGCCAGGCTGATAAGCCACAAACCAGGAACACGGGAAGAAGACATGGCACTCGAAACAGGACAATCCCCGCAGTCTATCGGGCTGCGCCCCCTGTCACGCACAAAGCAGACAAGCAAGCGACTCGCCGTTACGGTAGGGCCCCTGCAAACAGGAGCCTCCATGACCACTGCCCCCACCCCACGCACCGATGACCGCGTGCCCTACGCCAAACCGCAACCCTGGGGCATGGCCCCCGACATGGTGATCCCCGACGTGATGACCGACGACCCGCTGCTGTGGGCCCCCATCGCCGACGGTATCTGGTCGCGCCCGATCCACCTGAATGTGACGGGTGGCTTTTATGTCCACCTGCTCAAGGTCAAACGCTCGGGTCTGCTGCAGCGTCACCGACACTCTGGCCAGGTGCATGCATGGGTGATCCGTGGCAAATGGCTGTACCTGGAGCACGACTGGGTGGCCACCGAGGGCAGTTATGTGTTCGAACCACCGGGCGAAACCCACACCCTGGTGGTGCCCGACGACTGCCAGGACATGGTCACGCTGTTCACCGTCCATGGCTCGCTGATGTACGTCGACACACAAGGCAACGCGACCGGCTACGACGATGTGTTCACCCGCATCGACAAATACCGCGAGCACTTCAAGGCGATGGGGCTGGGCGAAGACTACATCCAGCGCTTCATGCGCTGAAAAAGGCCAAGCCCGCCGGCGGCGGGCTTGGCTGGAGAAGCAGCGTTCAGAGCGGCTTCTTGATCAGGTTGGCGATCTCGCCAATGATGCCGCGGCGGAACGCCAGCACGCAGATCACGAAGATCACCCCCTGCACGATCGTCACCCAGGCGCCAAGCTCGGCCAAGTAATTCTGCATGCTCACGATCACGGCTGCGCCAGCCACAGGGCCGAACAAGGTGCCCATGCCACCCACCAGCGTCATCAGCACCACCTCGCCCGACATGGACCAGTGCACATCGGTCAGCGAAGCGAGCTGGAAAACCAGGGCCTTGGTGGCCCCTGCAGTACCGGCCAGTGCGCCGGAGATGACAAAAGCCAGCAGCTTGAACTTGTCGGTGTCATAACCCAGCGAGGTGGCCCTGTCCTGGTGTTCGCGGATCGCCTTGAGCATCTGCCCGAAAGGCGAATGGACCACGCGCCAGATGAAGAGGAAGCTGGCCAGGAAAATCACCAGAACGAACGCATACATGTTGGTGTTGTTGGCCAGGTCGATGAGACCGAACAGTTTGCCGCGCGGCACGGCCTGGATGCCGTCTTCACCGCCGGTGAAGGGCGCCTGCAGCGAGAAGAAGAAAATCATCTGGGCCAACGCCAGCGTGATCATGGCAAAGTAAATGCCCTGGCGGCGGATGGCCAACGAGCCCACCACATAGGCCAGCACCATCGAGGACAGTGTGCCGAACGCAACCGCCAGCTCGGGGTTCCACCCCCAGACCTTGGCGGCATGGGCCGAGGTGTAGCCTGCCAGGCCCAGGAACATGGCATGGCCGAACGACAGCAGACCACCAAACCCCAGCAGCAGGTTGAAAGCACAGGCGAACAGCGCAAAGCACATCACCTTCATCAGGAACACCGGGTAAACCCAGATGGGCGCGATGACAAAGATGGCCGCCATGATGGCAAAGGCCACCCAGAGGGACTTGTTCGATTGGGTGGACATCGAGGCAGTTGAGGAATTCGTCATGGCGTTACTTCTGTGTGCCAAACAGGCCGGCGGGCTTGATGAGCAGGACAATGGTCATAATCACGAAAATGACGGTGGCGGAAGCCTCCGGATAAAAAACCTTGGTCAGGCCCTCGATCAGGCCAAGGCCGAAGCCGGTGACGATGGCGCCCATGATGGAGCCCATGCCACCGATCACCACCACCGCAAACACCACGATGATGAGGTCAGCCCCCATGGTCGGGTTGACCTGGTAGATGGGCGCGGCCATCACGCCGGCCAGTGCAGCCAGGCCCACGCCAAAGCCATAGGTCAGGGTGATCATGCGCGGCACGTTGATGCCGAAGGCCTGCACCAGGCTCGGGTTCTCGGTGGCGGCGCGCAGGTAGGCCCCAAGCTTGGTCCGTTCAATCACGTACCAGGTGGCCAGACAGACCACCAAAGAAGCCACGATGACCCAGGCCCGGTATTTGGGCAGGAACATGAAGCCGAGGTTGAAGCCGCCGCGAAACTCTTCGGGCACGGGGTAAGGCATGCCAGAAGAGCCGAATTCGTTGCGGAACAGCCCCTGGATGATCAAGGCCAGCCCGAAGGTCAGCAGCAGGCCATAAAGGTGGTCAAGCTTGTAGAGCTGCTTGAGCATGGTGCGCTCGATGAGCACGCCCGTGGCACCGACCAGAATGGGGGTGACCGCCAGGGCCAACCAGTAATTGATGCCCAGCTTGGTCAGCCCGAGGTAGGCCACAAAGGCGCCCAGCATGTACTGGGCGCCGTGGGTGAAGTTGATGATGTTCAGCAAGCCGAAGATCACCGCCAGGCCCAGTGAGAGCAGCGCATAAAACGAACCGTTGATCAGTCCGATCAGCAATTGCCCGAACAGGGCTTGCGAGGGAATGCCAAAAATTTCCATGGCGGTGATTTCGTATGACTCAGAACAACAACAGGATCACTTCTTGACCAGCGGGCACTCGCTCTCGGCCAGCGGGCGGAAGGCCTGGTCAGCCGGGATGGTGGCGCGAACCTTGTGGTAATCCCAGGGACCCTTGGACTCGGCAGGCTTCTTCACCTCGACCAGGTAGACCGGATGGATCTTGCGGCCATCGGCGCGGATGCTGCCCTTGCCAAACAATGGGTCATCGGTCGGCGTGGCCTTCATCTGGTCGACCACCTTGGTGCCGGTGTCGGTCTTGGCGGCTTCTACGGCACGCAGGTAATGCAGCACACTGGCATAAACGCCAGCCTGCACCATGGACGGCATCTTGCCGGCGTTCGCTGCGGCATAGCGACGACTCCAGGCTCGCGTCTGGTCGTTCAGGTCCCAGTAGAAGCTTTCGGTGAAGATCAGGCCCTGGGCGGTGTTCAGGCCCAGCGCGTGCACGTCGTTGATGAACATCAGCATGCCGGCCAGGTTCTGGCCGCCCTTGGTGATGCCGAACTCGGCGGCCTGCTTGATCGAGTTGACGGTGTCACCGCCGGCGTTGGCCAGCGCAATGATCTTGGCCTTGGAGGCCTGGGCCTGCAGCAGGAAGGACGAGAAATCCTGCGACGGGAATGGCGTGCGCACCTTGCCCACGGTACGGCCACCGGCCTTGAGCACGGCGGCCTCGGTGTCGCGCTCGAGCGCGTGCCCGAAGGCGTAGTCGGCGGTCAGGAAGAACCAGGTGTCACCACCGGTCTTGGCAATCGCGGTGCCGGTGCCATTGGCCAGCATGTAGGTGTCATAGGTCCAGTGAACGGTGTTGGGACTGCAGGCCTTGCCGGTCAGGTCGGAGGTGGCCGCACCCGAGTTCAGGAACACCTTGTTCTTCTCACGCACCACCTGGTTGATCGCCAGAGCCACGGAAGAGGTCGGCACGTCCACGATCGCATCGACCTTGTCGACGTCAAACCAGGTGCGGGCAATGTTGGAGCCAATGTCGGGCTTGTTCTGGTGGTCGGCGCCGATCACTTCGACTTTCAGGCCGGCCTTGGAGGTTTTCTGGAAATCCTCCACAGCCATCTTGGCGGCCACGACAGATCCGGGGCCGGCGATGTCGGCGTACAAACCAGACATGTCGTTCATGACGCCGATCTTGACCACGCCATCCGTGACCTGGGCCTGTGCAGCGCCGCCCAAAGCGCAGGCTGCTGCTGCAGCCATCGAAAGAAGTTTGCGTTTCATGGTTTGTCTCCTGGTTGAAAGAAATCAGACGCCGAGGTATTCGCTGAGCATGCCCATCTTCGAGGGCAACTCGGCGGCGGCAAAACCCTCGACGATCTTGCCGTGTTCCATCACATAAAAACGGTCGGCCAGCGGCGCTGCGAAGCGGAAGTTCTGCTCGACCATGATGATGGTGAAGCCCTTGGCCTTGAGCGAGAGGATCATGCGTGCAAGCGCCTGCACGATCACCGGGGCAAGGCCTTCGGAAATTTCGTCGAGCAATAGCAGCTTGGCGCCGGTGCGCAGGATGCGGCCCACCGCCAGCATCTGCTGCTCGCCACCGGACAGGCGCGTGCCGGGACTGTTCCTGCGCTCGAGCAGGTTGGGGAACATCTCGTAAATTTCATCGAGCCCCATGCCACCGCCTGCAATGACAGGGGGCAGCAGCAGATTTTCTTCGCAGGACAGCGAAGCAAAAATGCCACGTTCTTCGGGGCAATAGCCGATGCCCAGTTTGGCGATCTGGTGCGTCGCCATGCCAATGGTCTCGGTGCCGTTGAGGGTGATGGCACCGGTGCGTTTGCCGACCAGGCCCACAATCGATTTGATGGTGGTTGTGCGGCCCGCGCCATTGCGCCCCAGCAGCGTCACCACCTCGCCTTTGTGCACCGTCAGGTCCACTCCGTGCAGGATGTGCGACTCGCCATACCAGGCGTGCAGGTTGCTGATGCGCAGCATTTCGGTCGCCTCAGCCATGGGCGCCCTCCAGTTGATTGTCGGTGCTGCCCATGTAGGCTTCGAGCACCTGCGGGTTCTTCGATACCACTTCGTAAGGTCCTTCGGCAATGACCTGGCCGCGCTGCAGCACGCTGATCGTGTCGGCAATGCTGGAAACCACGTTCATGTTGTGTTCCACCATCAGGATGGTCCGGTTGGCGCCCACCTTCTTGATGAGTTGGGTGACGCGGTCCACGTCTTCGTGGCCCATGCCCTGAGTGGGTTCATCGAGCAGCATCAGCTCGGGCTCCATGGCCAGCGTGGTGGCGATCTCCAGGGCGCGCTTGCGGCCATAAGGCAACTCGACCGCCGTCAGGTGCGCCATGTCCTGCAGATCCACCTCGGCCAGCAGCGCCATGGCCTTGTCATTGAGCTGGTCAAGCACGCGCTCCGAGCGCCAGAAATGCATTGACATGCCAGTGGCGCGCTGCAGGGCGATGCGCACGTTCTGCATCACCGTGAGATTGGGAAAGGTGGCTGAAATCTGGAACGAGCGCACGATGCCGCGCCTGGCCACCTGGGCCGGCTTTTCGGCCGTGATGTCGTGGCCGTTGAACAGGATCTGGCCCCGTGTGGGGATGAGGAATTTGGTCAGCAGGTTGAAGACTGTGGTTTTGCCGGCTCCGTTCGGTCCGATCAGGGCATGGATCTGCCCACGCCGGACCTGCAGGTTGACGCCATTGACGGCGACAAAGCCCTTGAACTCCTTGATGAGGTCACGGGTTTCGAGGATGAATTCGCTGGACATAAGGGCTGCTCGGTTTCCTTGAACGACAGGTCGGTCAGACAGTGGGGCGATTCTGCGTGTCGGGCGTCAGTTACGCGTCATGGTTATCCCGGAGTTTGTCTCACAGGCGTCTGGCCGGTCGATCATTGCGCCGTCCACCCGCCATCGACAGGCAATGCCACACCCGTGATACCGGCGGCCGCGTCGCCGCACAGGAACACCGCCACATCGCCAATGCGTTCGGGCGGCAGCAAGGTCTGGTTGGGTTGCTTTTCGCGCAGCAAATCGCGGATTCCCGCAGCCCGGTCACCTCCCAGGGCTGCCGCGCGCGCCTCAATTTGGGGCGCGATGATGGGCGTGTCGGTCCAGCCCGGGCAGATGCAGTTGACGGTGATGCCCTGGGTGGCCGTCTCCAGCGCCACGCCTTTGGACAGCCCCACCAGCCCGTGCTTGGCGGCCAGGTAGGCCGTCTTGTTGACCGAGGCCACCAGGCCATGCACCGAGGCGATGTTGACGATGCGACCCCAGCCTTGCGCACGCATGGCGGGCACGGCCGCGCGCATGGTCAGGAAGGCCGCGCTGAGGTTGACCGCCAGGACGGCATCCCAACGCTCGATCGGGAAGTCCTCCACCGCGCAGGTGTACTGGATACCCGCGTTGTTGATCAAAATGTCCGGCGTCCTCAGTGCGTCGCCAGCGCGGGCGAACAGCTCGCTTGCCGCTTTCGCGTCACGCAGATCGGCCTGCACATAGGCCGCCTGGCGACCAGTGCGCTGCGACAGCTGCTGCGCCACCGCCTGCCCCTGTCCAAGGGGTTCAATGCCGTGCAGCACCACATCGTGGCCGGCCTCGGCCAGACGAGTGGCAATAGCCAGGCCAATGCCCTGGGTGGCACCGGTGACCAGTGCGCAATGCCGTGCGTTCATGCTGCGGATCCTTTCATGGTCTGTGCGTCCATCTGGCGCAACTCGGTCTTGACGACCTTGCCGTAATTGTTTTTGGGCAGTGCATCGACAAAGTGGTAGTGCTTGGGGCGTTTGAAGCGGGCCACCTGCGCCAGGCAGTGCGCGTCCAGCTCGGCCACGCTCAGGGCTGCGCGGCACACCACAAAGGCCACCACCACCTCGCCCCACTCGGGGTCGGGTCGACCGATCACCGAGACCTCGGCCACCTGCGGGTGCGTGAGCAGCGCCTCTTCGACTTCGCGCGGGTAAATGTTGGTGCCGCCACTGATCACCAGGTCCTTGGAGCGGTCGAGCAGGGTCAGGTAGCCGTCGGCGTCCATGCGGCCCACATCGCCTGTCTGCAACCAGCCATCGCGAATGGCTTTGGCCGTGGCCTCAGGATCACGCCAGTAGCCGGCCATGACCAGCTCGCTGCGCACACAGATCTCGCCCACTTCGCCCACGGGCAATTCGGCGCCGGCTTCGTCGCAGATTCGCACTTCGACCATGGCCTGCGCATGGCCCACAGAGGCCAGACGTTCGCGCCAGCGCGGGTGGGCGACGTCGAGCACGTCTGCCTTGGGCAGCACGGTGATGGTCATCGGGCATTCGCCCTGGCCATAGATCTGCGCAAAGTACGGGCCCATCACCTGCAAGGCCTCTTCGATATCGGCCAGGTACATGGGGCCACCGCCGTACACGATGGTGGCCAGCCCCTGCGGTCGCTCGGGCCATTGCCTGGCGGCGTCCACCAGCCGCCGCACCATGGTGGGCGCTGCAAAAAACGAGGCCCGCTGCCAGTGCTCGGCCAGCGTCAGGGCCTCGTGCGGGTCAAAGCCGTCCGAGCGGGGCACCACATTCAGCCCGGCGTTCAGCACATAGGGCAAGTGGTACATGCCGCCGCCGTGCGACAGCGGTGCGGGGTGCAGCATGGTGTCGCCACGCTCGACCGCCTGCACCGAAGCCAGATAAGCCAGCGCGCAGCCGCGCAGCTGACGCGAGCACAGCACCACGCCCTTGGGGCGCCCCGTGGTCCCGCTGGTGTAGAACAGCCAGGCGGGGTCATCGTCGCCACGGGGCTGCAGGGTCAGCTCGGGGGCGTCACTGTGCAACATGAAACCTGTCTGTGCGTGCACGGCAGCCAGCGCGCCCAGCTGCGCAAGCGCCTGCTGAAATTCTCCGGCACGGCTGGCGTCACAAAATGCCAGCCGCGCTTCGCTGTGCTGCGCGATCCAGGCAGCTTCACGCGGGTGCAGCTTGGCATTGACCGGCACCACCACCGCGCCGGCCCACCACACCCCCCACAACAAGGGGAGATAGTCTGGCTGGTTGGGCATGAAAATCACCACCCTGTCGCCCGCCTGTACGCCTTGCGCGCGCAACCAGTGCGCAGTGCGTGCTGCCCGGCGCGCGAATTCGGCGTAATCGCACCAGACTTCGGCGCCATGTGCGATCGCTGGCTGTTGGGGATGGCGTTCGGCGCTGCGCGCCAGCCAAAGGGCAAGGTTCATTTCCAGTCTGTCTCAGCGTGGGGTGTGTTGGCGATCTATATTAGGATTGCCTGCGACTGTTGTGCAGTCGTAAAACCACACCCGGACTTACCCTTGCGTCAAACCACCCCTGGCACCGCATCTACCGACATCGGCGACCTGCAGGCGACACTGATTGCCCTGAGCCCGCTGGGCCTGATGCTGTCCTCACAGCGCAAGATCCTGCTGTGCAACACGGCGTTTGCACACCTTTTTGGCTATCAGATCGGCGAGATGCAGGGCGCGAGTCTGGCCATGCTCTACCCCAGCCAGGGCGAATTCGAGCGCATCGGTGAGCGCGGCTGGAAAGTGATGGCCAGCGAGGGGCAATACCGCGACGAACGCTTGATGCGGCGGCGCGATGGCTCGCTGCTGTGGGTGCGCGTGCACGGCCGTGCGGCGGACCTGGACGATCCGTTTCAGACGGCCTCCTGGGTCTTCGAGCCCCTGTCAGCCGCCACCGATGCGCAGCGTCTGAGTCCCCGCGAGCGGGAGGTGCTGGCCGGCATGGCGAAAGGCCAGACCTCGAAGGACTCCGCCAGGGAACTCGGCCTGAGCCCTCGCACCGTTGAAAAGCTGCGCGCCAGTCTGCGTGCGCATTTCGGCGCACGCAATGCCGCAGAGCTGATGTCGCACATCAGCGGCATGCCCGGCTGACGCCTTCGCCACCGCCTTGAAGCTGGCCTCGCGGTCGGTCACCTGCACGGCCAACGTGATCAAACGGTCATCGCTCTGCTTCAGCTTGGCGGCGACCACCACTCACTTGCCGATGCAAAAGCTCGAAAAAATCACACCGAGCAAGTCGTCGGCGCTGAATTCACCCGTGATTTCGCCCAGCGCGTTCTGCGCCTGGCGCAGCTCTTCGGCCAGCAGGTCCAGGCTCTGGGCCTGAGCAGCAAGGTGCAACTGGGCCAGCTCGAGGTGCTCACGCACGCGCAGCAGGGCCTGCACATGGCGCTCGCGGGCGATGTACAGGCCTTCGCTGGCCTGCTGCCAGCCTGCCTCGTGCAGCAGGCGCTGGCGCAGGGCCTGCAAGCCATCACCGGTTTTGGCCGACAGCACCACGCCTTCGCGGTCTGCGGCTTGTGCGGCATCGGCCTTGTTCCAGATGTCGATGACCGGCACGGCCGCAGGCAAACGCTGCGCCAGCGTGTCGGCAATCTCCCGATCGGCTGCGGCATAGGCTGCGTTGTCCACACGCGTGAGGTCATGCAAAAAGAGCACCGCGTCGGCCTGATCGATCTGGCCCCAGGCGCGCTCGATGCCGATGCGCTCGACGGCGTCCACGTCCTGCCCTTCGCGCAGGCCAGCGGTGTCGATCACATGCAGCGGCACGCCCTCGATCTGGATGGTCTGCTGCACCACATCGCGGGTGGTACCGGCGATCGGGGTGACGATGGCCAGTTCAGCCCCCGCCAGCGCGTTGAGCAGCGAGCTCTTGCCCGCATTGGGCTGGCCCGCAATCACCACCCGAATGCCCTCGCGCAGCAGCGCTCCTTGGCGCGTGCGCTGCAGCACCTGCGCCAGCCGCGCCTGCAGACCGACAAGCTGGCCTTGCGCGTCGGCCTTTTGCAAAAAGTCGATTTCTTCTTCCGGAAAATCCAGCGTGGCCTCCACCAGCATGCGCAGGTGGATCAGGGCCTCGCGCAGTTCGCCGATCTCGCGCGAAAAGTCACCCGCCAGCGAACGGCTGGCACTGCGCGCCGCCGCCTCGGTGCTGGCGTCGATCAGGTCGGCAATGGCCTCGGCCTGGGCCAGATCGATCTTGTCGTTCAGAAAGGCCCGCTCCGAGAATTCGCCCGGCTGCGCAACACGCAAACCGGCCAGCACCGGCTTGCCGGTGGCCGCATCCGGGCTGGCCGCTGCCTGCAGGCAGCGCTGCACCAGCAGCTGCAACACCACCGGCCCGCCATGGGCCTGCAGCTCCAGCACGTCTTCGCCTGTGAAGGAATGGGGTGCCGCGAAATAAATGGCCAGTCCATGGTCGATGGCGCTGCCGTCCTGTTCGCGAAACGGCAGGTAGGTCGCCTCGCGGGCTTTCAACTCGCGCCCGCACAGCACCTGAATCAGCCCGTCCAGGCCACGCCCGGACACGCGCACGATGCCCACTGCCCCGCGCCCAGGCGCAGTGGCAATGGCGACGATGGGTTGCTGATGGCGGCCAAGCATGGGGGGATTGTGCAAGAAACAAGGGCCGCTGACGCGGCCCCTGCAGGGATGGAGTTCAGGTCACTTGAACTTGGGCAAATTGAACTGCGGCGGCACACCCATGCGCGTGTTGATGATCCACTGCTGGGCGATCGACAGTACGTTGTTGGTGATCCAGTACAGCACCAGACCGGCCGGGAAGAAGAAGAACATCACGCTGAACACCAGCGGCATGAGCCACATCATCTTGGCCTGCATCGGGTCCGGCGGCGCGGGGTTCAGCGCCGTCTGCAGCAGCGTGGTGAGCGTCATCACGATCGGCAGGATGAAATACGGATCGGGCGCGGACAGGTCGACGATCCAGCCCACCCAAGGGGCGTGGCGCATCTCGACGCTGGACAGCAGCACCCAGTACAGCGCGATGAAGACCGGGATCTGGATCAGCATCGGGAAGCAGCCACCCATCGGGTTGACTTTTTCCTCGCGGTAAATCTTCATCATCTCCATCTGCATCTGCTGCGGATTGCTCTTGAGGCGCTCACGCATTTCCATGATGCGGGGGTTGATGGCCTTCATCTTGGCCATGCTGGAGTAAGCCTTGGCATTGAGCCAGTAGAAGGCGATCTTGAGCAGCAGCACCAGCGCCATGATCGACCAGCCCCAGTTGAGCAGCACCTTGTAGAGCTGGTCCAGCAGCCAGTACAGCGGTTTGGCCAGCATGGCCAGCCAGCCGTAATCCTTGAGCAGGTCCAGGCCTGGCGCCAAGGCTTCCAGGGTCTTTTCTTCCTGCGGGCCGGCAAACAGCACGTTCTCCAGCACCTTGCTCTGGCCTGGCGCGACTTCGCCGAGGGGCGTGATCATGCCCACCGCATACAGGTTGTTGTCGACCTTTCGCACGAAGTTTTCGCGCTGGATGCCTTCGCCCAGAAGCCAGGCCGACGCAAAGTAGTGCTGCACCATGGCCACATAGCCATTGGGCGAAGTCTTGTCGATTTCGGCCTTGTTCTTTTCGATGTCCGAGAACTCGACCTTGTTGTATTTCTTGGCTTCGGTGTAGACGGCCGGACCGGTGAAGGTGGAATAGAAAGACGACTCGCCGGGCGGCTTGTTGCCATCACGCACCAGCTGCATGTACAGCTGCGGCGACACAGCAGCACTGCCTTTGTTGATCACTTCGTGCCTGACGCCAATCGCGTAGCTGCCGCGCTTGAGTGTGTAGGTCTTGACCATCTTGACGCCACCCAGTTCATCCGACTCGAAGCGCAGGGTCAGCTCGTTCTGACCGTCCTTGAGCTTGCGCTCGCCAGCAAAACGCATGGCACTCTTGTGGGTTGGAAGCTGACCACCGATCAGGCCGGTCTGGGCCACGTAAACGCGGTCCTTGCTTTCGTCGAACAGCACGAAATTGTTTTTGGGATCCAGCAAGTCCGGGTGCTCGAGGAACTCGGCATACACCAGAGAGCCGCCCTCGCTGTCAAAGCGCAGCTTGTACAGATCGGTTTGGACATCGATGAGTTCGCGCACTGCCGCGGGCGCCTGGGAGGCCGGCACTTGCCCGGGGCCGGCCACAGCAGCACTGGCCGCAGGCACGGCAGCAGAAGCAGCCGCCACCTTGGCTGCAGCGGCAGGCTCGGTTTTGGGGAAGAAAGTGGCCTTGTGGCCGTTGTGGATCTGCCACTGGTCCCACAACAGGACCATGGAGAAGCCAAAGATCACCCAGAGGATGGTGCGGCGGATGTCGTTCATGAGGACTTCTTGGACGAAGGTGATAACAATCGGGTGAACAGGCAAGGCGCCTCTTCGGGTACAGGATCATGGCCGCCGGCGCACCAGGGCTGGCACCGCACCAGCCGCGCCAGCGTCAGGTAACTGCCCCAGCCGGCACCGTGCTTTTCCAGCGCCTGCAGCGAATACGCCGAACAGGTGGGTTCGAAACGGCAAGCCGATCCGATCGACGGACTCAGCAGCAGCCGGTAGGCATGCACTGCACCCGTGAGCAGGCGCCGCATCATGCCCGAACTCCTCGCTCAAACAACTGTTCGAGCTCCTGGCGTACGGCGATTTTGAGCTGTTCGGATGTCGCGCTGATGAATTGCTTGCGGTCGAACCCGGTGCGCAGGCGCACCACATGGGCGGCACTGGGCAGGCGATCGGAAAAACGGCTGCTCACGGCGTAAATCTGGCGCTTGATGGTGTTGCGTGTCACGGCGCGGCGCGCCCAGCGCTTGGGCACCATGGCCCCGATCCAGACGCCATCCAAGGCAAAAAGGGCCTGCGCCTCATCGGGTGCAGGCCCTGCCGTATCGGCCATTGCCTTGGGTGTGCTCACGCGTGCCATCAGTGGCAGGCGGTGCAAGGCGAAATGCGCTGTGCGTGAAACGGTACCGCCAGCCAGGGCAGCCTGGAATTGCGGGCGTGTCTTGAGACGATGCACGGCGACCAGACCCTGACTGTGGCTGTCAACCATGCACCAGGGCGGGCTGACAGCGGCAGCAACGATCAGACAGCCAGGCGCTTGCGGCCCTTGGCGCGGCGTGCGTTGATCACGGCGCGGCCACCGCGGGTCTTCATGCGGACCAGGAAGCCGTGGGTACGGGCGCGACGGGTTTTGGAAGGTTGGTAAGTGCGTTTCATGACAATTCCTTGGCGCTCCTGTTCAGGATATCCGTCGGTCGATCTGGCTTGCGCAAGACCACGCCGACTTTTTGGAGCGAAGCCCGCGATTATCGCAAACTTTGGCGCCACCGGCAAATGCACCCCGAAAACAGCACAAGTGGCCGACGCAGATCCATCGGTAAACACCATGAGCGTGCGGGCCTGTTTGTGGTTTATGATGAGCGGCCGCGCACCCTCTGGCCTGTGGATAAGCTCTTGATAATTCCAGAGCCACCGCACCAGAAAAGCCAAATATCCACAAAAAAATACTAAATATGCCCGAGGGAATGCCCCCCGATCTCGCCTTCGAAACCAGCCCCGCACTGTGGCAGGCCTGCTTGGACGAACTGTCGCGAGAACTGCCAGAGCAGCAGTTCAACACCTGGATCAAACCCCTCGTGGCGCAAGTCAACGAGGACCAGGACAAGCTCACACTTTTTGTCGCCAACCGCTTCAAAATGGACTGGATTCGAGCCCAATACGCGCAGAAACTGGCCCAGCTCCTGGAGCGCCTGCAAGGTCAACCCGTTCAGATCGAGTTAGTCCTCACTCCCCGGGAAGTCCCCGCGAGGACTGGGCGCCCCATTCCGTCCGCCCTCTCATCCACCAGCCCTGAGGCGCTGGATATCCCAGAAGAAAGCCCTGCCCAGGCCTTCCGCAGCCGGCTCAACCCGGCCCTGACCTTCGACACCCTGGTCGAAGGCTCGGCCAACCGCATGGCTCGCGCCGCTGCCATGCATGTGGCCGGCTCTCCGGGCCAGCTCTACAACCCCTTTTTCATCTATGGCGGCGTCGGCCTGGGCAAGACCCACCTGATGCACGCGATTGGCAACAAGCTGCTGGCCGACCGCCCGGACGCCAAAGTTCTCTACATCCACGCAGAACAGTTCGTGTCGGATGTGGTCAAGGCTTACCAGCGCAAGACTTTTGACGAATTCAAGCACCACTACCACTCGCTGGACCTGCTGCTGATCGACGATGTGCAGTTCTTTGCCAACAAGGACCGCACGCAGGAAGAGTTCTTCAACGCCTTCGAGGCGCTGCTGGCCAAAAAATCGCACATCGTGATGACCAGCGACACCTACCCCAAAGGCCTGACCGACATCCACGAACGCCTGGTCTCGCGCTTCGATTCGGGCCTGACGGTCGCCATCGAACCGCCCGAGCTGGAAATGCGGGTGGCCATCCTGATCAACAAGGCCATCAGCGAAGGCAGCGAAATGCCCGAAGAAGTGGCGTTTTTCGTGGCCAAGAACGTGCGCTCGAACGTGCGCGAGCTCGAAGGCGCGCTGCGCAAGATCCTGGCCTATTCGCGCTTCAACCAGAAAGAGGTCTCAATCCAGCTGGCCCGCGAAGCCCTGCGCGACCTGCTGTCCATCCAGAACCGCCAGATCTCGGTGGAAAACATCCAGAAAACCGTGGCCGACTACTACAAGATCAAGGTTGCGGACATGTATTCCAAGAAGCGCCCGGCCAGCATCGCCCGCCCGCGCCAGATCGCCATGTACCTGGCCAAGGAACTGACCCAGAAGAGCCTGCCCGAGATCGGCGAACTCTTTGGCGGCCGCGACCACACCACGGTGCTGCACGCGGTTCGCAAGATTGCCGGCGAACGCCAGCAGCTGACCGAGCTCAACCAGCAGCTGCATGTGCTGGAACAGACCCTCAAGGGGTGACCGAAAAGAATGTGGTTTTGAGCCGCTTTCAGACCCAAAACACCCCAAAAAACGGCGAAAATGTCAGCTGTTTGCATCCATCTGCCCACCGGGCGGACGCCTGAGAAAAACCACCAAAGGTAGACATCCATGATCGTGCTGAAGGCCACCCAAGACAAGCTGCTGTCGGTCCTGCAATCCGTCTCCGGCATTGTGGAACGCCGCCACACCCTGCCCGTGCTGGCCAACGTGCTGATCCGCAAGTCGGGTCGCGCCATCCAGATGACCACCAGCGATCTGGAAATCCAGATCCGCACCACCGCCGACCTCGACGGTGACCCGGGCGACTTCACCACCACGGTGGGCGCGCGCAAGCTGATCGACATCCTGCGCACCATGCCGGCCGACCAGACCGTGAGCCTGGAGTCCTCGCAGGCCAAGGTGATCCTCAAAGGCGGAAAATCCAAATTCACGCTGCAGACCCTGCCAGCCGAAGACTTTCCGCTGGTGCAGGAAGCCGCCAGCTTCGGCCCCAAATTCAGCGTGCCGCAAAAGACACTGAAAGCACTGTTGGGTCAGGTCTCGTTTGCAATGGCCGTGCACGATATCCGTTACTACCTCAACGGCATCCTGTTTGTGGCCGAAGGCAAGAAGCTCAGCCTGGTGGCCACCGACGGCCACCGCCTGGCCTTTGCCAGCGCCACGCTCGACGAAGAAGTGCCAAGCAAGCAGGAAGTGATTTTGCCGCGCAAGACCGTGCTCGAACTGCAACGCCTGCTGAGCGATGCCGAAGGCGCGATCGACATGCAGTTCGCCAACAACCAGGCCAAGTTCAGCTTTGACGGCATGGAGTTCGTGACCAAGCTGGTC
>JACCEA010110451.1_pt1 | contig 21981 bp, 21 predicted proteins | sample 7449851 | NCBI WGS metagenome assembly JACCEA01 (sample SAMN15323453, study PRJNA562643) | freshwater metagenome | isolation source: river surface water | place: USA:Blue River Watershed | collected 2017-08-18 | reverse complement strand
TACTCGGCCGCGAAACCGAAACCGCCATGGAACTGCAGGCAGGCATTGGCTGCTTCCCACGACGCATCGGCGGCCAGCATCTTGGCCATGATCGCTTCGGCGCCGCAGGGCTTGCCGGCGTCGAACAGTTAACAAGACTTGTAACGCATCAGGCTCGCCGCCTCGACGTTCACATAGGCTTTCGCGATCGGGAATTGCACGCCCTGGTTCTGGCCGATGGGGCGGCCGAAGACCTCGCGATGCTTGACGTAGGCCGTCACGCGGTCGATGAACCAGCGGCCGTCGCCTATGCACTCGGCCGCGATCAGCACCCGCTCGGGGTTGAGGCCGTCGAGGATGTGCTTGAAGCCCTGGCCCTCGGTGCCGATGAGGTTTTCCTCCGGAATCTCCAGGTCCTCGAAGAACAGCTCGTTGGTCTCGTGGTTCACCATGTTGCGGATCGGTCGCACAGTGAGGCCCTTGCCGATCGCCTCGCGCAGGTCGACGATGAAGACCGACATGCCTTCGGACTTCTTCTTCACCTCGGACAGCGGCGTAGTGCGGGCCAGCAGGATCATCAGGTCCGAGTGCTGCACGCGGGAGATCCACACCTTCTGCCCGTTGACCACGTAGCGGTCGCCCTTCTTGACGGCGGTGGTCTTGAGCTTGGTGGTGTCGGTGCCGGTGGTGGGCTCGGTCACGCCCATGGACTGGATGCGCAGCTTGCCGGCGGCGATGGCGGGCAGGTATTTCTCCTTCTGCGCCTGGCTGCCATGCCGAAGCAGCGTGCCCATGTTGTACATCTGGCCGTGCACCGCGCCGGAGTTGCCGCCGCTGCGGTTGATTTCCTCCATGATCACCGAGGCCTCGGCCAGGCCCAGGCCGGGGCCGCCAAATTCCTCGGGAATCATCGCGCCGAGCCAGCCGGCCTCGAGCAGCGCGTCAACGAAGGCCTCGGGATAGCCGCGGTTCTCGTCGACCTCACGGAAGTATTCGTCGGGGAACTGGGCGCAGAGCTTGCGCACGGCGTCACGCAGCTCCTGGTACTGGTCGGGGTCCTTGTACATGGTGATGAGGTAGGTTCAGTTGAATTCGAGGGTGGCCGTGGCTTCCATCGCCAGATGGCCTTGCGGGTCGCGGGCCCACAGGCCCACGGTGCCGTTCGCTGGGTCGGGCCGGCCGCAGACCTGGAAGGTCGCGGTGTCGAACAGCGGCCGTACGGCGCGGAAGGAAAAGCCGGTCACGCGGGCCTGCGGCTGCTCGCGCCGCAGCAGGTCCAGCAGGAGGGTGGCGATGAGGGGGCCGTGCACCACCAGGCCGGGGTAACCCTCGACGCCGGTGGCGTAGGGGCGGTCATAGTGGATGCGGTGGCCGTTGAAGGTGAGCGCCGAGTACCGGAACAACAGCACCTCGTCGGGACGGATCTCGCGCGTCCAGGTGGCATCGGCCGGCGCCGGCTGGGGCGCGGGTGACGGGTCGCCGGGGCGCGGGTGGTCGCGGTAGACGATGTCCTGGTCTTCGACCAGCGCCAGGCCGCGTTCGTCGGACACCTCATGGCGCACCTTCACGAACACCAGCGAACCGCTGCGGCCCTCCTTCAGATTCACCTGCGCGATGCGCGAGGTGCGGGAAATCAGGCTGCCCACCTGCAGCGGACGCTGGAACTCCAGCGTGCTGCCAGCCCACATGCGGCGGGGCAGCGGCACTGGCGGCAGGAAACCACCCCGGCGGGGATGGCCGTCCTCGCCGATCTCGCCATGCCGGTGCAGCGGCAGGAAGTACAGCCAGTGCCAGCACGGCGGCAGCGCGTCGTCGATGCGCACCGGCGGGTCCTCCCGGTCCAGCGTCGCGGCCAGGGCCTGCGGCGGCGTGCGGTAGGCCACATCGGAGAGGGTCTCCGTGCGGCCGATCCACTGCTTGAGATGGTCGATGTCGAGGGACATGGGGGCCTCCATCAGCCGTACCGGCCACCGGTGACATGCAGCACCTCGCCGGAGATGAAGCCGGCGCGCTCGCTGGCCAGGAAGGCCACCGCGTCGGCGATGTCCTCGGGGCGGCCGACACGCTTGATCGGCTGCGCGTTGATGGCGCGCTCCTTGATGGTCTCGTAGGTGGGCAGGGCCTGCACCATCTCGGTCTCCATGAAGCCGGGCGCCACGCAGTTGACGGTGATGCCGTAGCGGCCCTCCTCCTGCGCCAGCGCCTTGGCCATGCCGATGAGACCCGCCTTGGCCGCCGAGTAGTTGGCCTGGGTGGGGTTACCCAGGTGGGCGCGGGAGCTGATGTTGATCACGCGGCCCCAGCCCTGCGCGATCAGGTGGGGCATGACGGCGCGGGTGACGAGGAAGGCGCCCTTGAGCATGACGTTCATCACCAGCTCCCAGTCTTCCTCGGTCATCTTGACCAGGTACTTGTCGCGGGGCATGCCGGCGTTGTTCACGAGGACATGGACGCCGCCGAAGGTGGCCACCGTCTCGTCGACCAGGCGCTGCACGTCGGCGGCCTTCGTGATGTCGGCGATGACGCAGTGCGCCTGCAGGCCGTCGGCGCGGAGGGCGGCGGCGGTCGCTTCGGCCTGCTCGCGCAGGATGTCGGTGACCACCACGCGGGCGCCCTCCTGCGCCAGCCGGCGCACCATCGCCGCGCCCAGCCCGCGGGCCGAGCCGGTCACGATGGCCACCTTGTCCTTCAAGCCCAGATCCATGTTGTCCTCCTTGGGTTCTTCAAAGCGTTGATTGTTTCAGCGGGCAGGGCCACCCCGCAGCGTACCCGGCACCGGGTCGGCCGCCAGCTCGCGCGCCAGGGTGTCGCGGTGGTCCGGGTGGGCGATGGCCAGCAGGCGGTCCTGGCGCTGCGAGAGGGTGAGGCCTCGGAGGTCGGCCACGCCATGCTCGGTCACCACCACGCAGGGCAGGTTGCGCGGCACGGTGGCCGGCCCCGACAGGCGCGAGACGATGCGGCTGCGCCCGCCGGCGGTGGACGGCAGCGCCACGATCGGCAGGCCGCCGCGGCTGCGGGAGGCACCGCGCAGGAAATCCAGCGCGCCGCCGACCGCGCCCACATAGGCGCCCGCGGCCACTTCGGAATTGACCTGGCCGGTCAGGTCGACCTCGATCGCCGAATTGACGGCGACGAAGGCCTCGATCTGCGCCAGCACCTGCGCGTCATGGGTGTATTCGCTGCTTCGCAGCTCCAGCCGGGGGTTCTGGTGGGCGAAGCGCCGCAGGCGCTCACCGCCGATCAGCACACCGCCGATGGTCAGTCCCCGGTCGAGGGTCTTCCGGGCGTTGGTGAGCGCGCCGCATTCCGCCAGGTCGACGACGCCCTCGCCGAGGCTGCCGGAGTGCAGGCCCAGGTCGCGGTGGCCGCGCAGCGCCTGCAGTACCGCGTCGGGCACGGTGCCGATGCCAGTCTGCAGGGTGGCGCCCTCGGGCACCAGGCCGGCGATGTGGCGGCCGATGGCGGTTTCCACCGGGCCGGGCGGTGCCGCGGGCGCCTCGGCGGGGGATGCCTCGGCGGCGACCCACAGGTCGGCATCGGCGGCGGTGAGGTAGGGGCCGCCCTGCGTCCACGGCACCGAGGGGTCGACCTCGGCCAGCACGGTGCGGGCGCAGGCCAGCGCGGGCACGAGATATTCGCGGGCCATGCCCAGGCTGTGGCGGCCCTGCGCGTCGGGCGGCGAGACCTGCAGCATCAGCACGTCGATGCGCAGCACGCCCGAGCGGATCAGCCCGGGGAACTCCGAGTAGTGCGCGGGCAGGATGTCCAGCACGCCGGCCTTGGCCAGCACCCGGTTGGAGCCGGCGCCGCAATAGGCGAGGAAATCGAAGGCGTCTGCGTGCGCGGGCGTGAGGACGTCCTCCAGGCCGTGGCCGATGCCGAGGAACAGGCGTGTGCGGGCGAATCGATGGCGCTGGGCGACGAGTGCGCGGATCAAGCCACGCGGCTGCGCGTGGGACTGCCCCCACACCACGGTGTCGCCCGGGCGGATGAACGCCGAGAGGTCGACCGAGGCGAGGTCGGCTTCCCGCGTCATGCGACGATGCGCGCCGGCCCCCGCGGGCTCAGGCGACGTCCTTTCCCTGGACGAAGGGGAGGATGGCGGTGAAATCGCGGGCGCCCCAACCGGCTTCCTTGGCCGCATCCCAGGTGGCCCGCGCCTGCCCGATGACCGGCAGGGTGAGGCCCAGCGCCTTGGCTTCGTCGATCCCCAGGGCCATGTCCTTCACCAGCACGGTGAGCGCGGCGCCAAAGTCGTAGTGGCCTTCCACTGCTCGGTTCAGGATCTCGCAGCCGGCAAAGCTCTGGCCGGTGCCGGCACGCAGCACCTCGAGCATCTGCACCGGGTTGAGGCCGGCGCGCTCGCCCATGCCCAACGCCTCGCTGGCCACGATCATGTGGGCCCCGAGCATCGCGTTGTTCACGACCTTCATGATCTGCGCCATGCCGGGACGATCGCCCAGCACATGGACCGCTCGCCCCATGAGTGACAGCACCGGGTGCGCGAGCGCGACACCCGCCGGGTCACCCGAGACCAGCAGCGTGAGGCGGCCGGCGCGCGCGGCGGGTGGGCCGCCCGTGACCGGCGCGTCAAGGCCTGTGATGCCATGGGGCGCCAGGCCGTCGGCGATCTGGCCGATCACCTCGTGGCCGATGGTGGACATGTCGGCATACACCTTCACCGCCCCGCCCTGCGCCACGCCCTGCGGGCCCAGCGCCACTTCCAGCGAAACCGCCTGGTTCGGCAGGCAGGCGAAGACCAGCGGCGCGGCGTCGGCCACCGAGCGGGGGGAGTCATGGGCCACGGCGCCGGCGTCGACGAAACGCTGCATCGCACCGGGCGCCGGGTCATAGACATGAAGGCGGAAGGACTGGCCCAGGAGGCGCTCGGCGATGGCGCCTCCCATCTGGCCCAGGCCCAGGTAGCCGACGTCGGTAGGTGTGTTCATCGCAGCGACTCCGAATGTCAGACCACGCCGGCCGCGCGCAGCGCCTGCACCTCGGCCTGCGAGTAGCCCAGTTCCTGCAGCACCTGCTGGGTGTGCTCGCCGGCCAGCGGCGGGCGGCGATCCACCTGCGGCGGCGTGCGCGAGAGACCCAGCGGCGTGGCGACGATGGGCACCGGCTTGGCGGCCCCCGGGTAGTCCATCCAGCGCAGCACGCCGGACTTCTGCACCACCTCGTCGTTCAGCACCTGGCGGGGCGACTGGATCGGGCCGGCCGGCACGCGGGCGGCCTCGAGTTCGGCCAGCGCCTGCTCGCGGGTGCGACTGTCGCACCAGGCCTGCATGGCCTCACTCAGGGCCTCGCCGTGCACGCCGCGGCTGCGGTCGTCGGCAAAGCGCGGGTCGTCGAACAGCTCGGGCTGGCCGACGAGGCGCGTCCAGCGCTTGAACATCGCCGGGCCCAGCACCTGCACGATGATCCAGCCGTCCTTCACCCTGAAGATGTCGGAGGGGCCGTAGTTGGGACTGCGGTTGACACTGGCCTGCCGGTTCAGGCCCAGCATGGCTTCCTCGATCAGGTTGCCGCTGGAGAGGTTCAGGCCAGACTGCAACAGCGAAGAGGTGACCTCCTGCCCCTGGCCACTGGTGCGGCGCTCGTACAGCGCCAGCACCGTCCCCAGCGCGCAGGCCAGGGCGGTGGAGAAGTCCACCACCGGGGCCATGGCCTTCATCGGGTGGTCGGGAAGGCCTGTCATATGCACGAGCCCGCTGATCGCCTGGCCCACACCGTCGAAGCCGACCCGCTCGCGCACCTCGGGGTGGCTGCCGAAAGCCGACGACGCGGTGAGCACGACATCCGGCCTGATGGCGCGCAGGCTGTCGTAGTCCAGGCCCAGGCTGGCGAGGGTGCGGGGGGGCATGTTGGCCACCACCACGTCGGCGCTGGCCACCAGGCGGCGCACCACCTCGCGGCCCTGCGGCGAATCGAGGTCCAGCGAAATCGAGCGCTTGTTGCGATTGACCTGCAGGAAGAAGGCGCCCTCGCCTTCCTCGGTCACCGGCATGATGAAGCGGTCCTCGCTGCCGCCGACACGGTCGACGCGGATCACGTCGGCGCCGAAGTCGGCCAGCAGCGCGGCGCAGAAGGGACCGGCGATGTAGCGGCCGAAATCCAGCACGCGGACGCCGTCGAGGACTTTCTTCATGGTCAGGCCCGCTCGAACAGGGCGGCGATGCCCTGGCCGCCCCCGATGCACATGGTCTCCAGCCCGTAGCGCCCCTTGCGCCGCTGCAGCTCGTGCAGCAGCGTGGCCAGGATGCGCGCGCCGGTGGCGCCCACCGGATGCCCCAGCGAGATGCCGGAGCCGTTGACGTTGAGGCGGTCGTCCATCGCCTCGAGCGAGGTGTCCAGGCCCTTGAGGCAGGCCAGCACCTGGCAGGCGAAGGCCTCGTTGATCTCCAGCAGGTCGATGTCGTTGAACGACACGCCCACCCGCGCCAGCAGCTTCTTCACCGCCGGCACCGGACCGATGCCCATGCGGGACGGGTCGCAGCCGGCGGCTGACCAGCCGACGAACCAGGCCATGGGCTCCAGGCCCAGTTCGGCCAGCTTGTCCTCGGCCACCACCAGGCAGGCAGCGGCGGCGTCGTTCTGCTGGCAGGCGTTACCGGCGGTGACGATGCCGTCCTTCATCATCGGCTTGAGGCGGGCGAGGCTGTCCAGGGTGGTGTCGCCGCGCACGCCCTCGTCGCGGTCGACCACTACCGGGTCGCCCTTGCGCTGGGGCACCTGCAGGGGCACCAGTTCGTCGGCGAAGCGGCCGGCCTCCCAGGCGGCGGCGGCGCGGCGCTGGCTGCGCACCGCATAGGCATCGGCGGCCTCGCGGGTGATGCCCCAGTCGCGCGCGAGGCTCTCGGCGGTCTCGATCATGCCGCTGATACGGCCGAAGCGCGCCTCGGGCTGGGAGCGCTCGCGGCCACGGTCCAGGCGGTCGTGCATCGTGACGGAGCCGGCGCGGCGGCCCCAGCGCATGTCGGTGGTGTAGTACTCCACGTGGCTCATGCTCTCGACGCCACCGGCCATGACCACGTCGGCCGCGCCGGACTGCACCATCATCGCGGCGGTGGCCACCGCCTGCAGGCCGCCGCCGCAGCGGCGATCCAGCTGCAGGCCGGGCACCTCGATGGGAAAGCCCGCCTCCAGGGCCACCCAGCGGCCGGTGCAGGGCGTCTCGCCGTTCAGGTAGCTCTGGGCGAAGACGACGTCGTCGAGGCGGGCCGGGTCCAGGCCGGTGCGTTCGACCACCGCACAGGCGACGGCTGCGCCCATCTGCTCCACGCGCAGCCCGCGCAGGGCCCCGCCGAAGGCGCCCACCGGGGTGCGCAGGGGACTGACGATGGCGGCTCGTCTCATTTCAACAACTCCTCGGGATCAGGGCGCGTGGCGCAGGGTGACGCAGGCATGGTTCAACACCACGGCGTTGCGCTCGACGGCGGTCGTGCGCAGGGAAATCGTGCGGCCGTCCCGCCACATCTCGGTGCGCAGGGTGTCGCCGGGGAAGGCGGCGGCGGTGAAGCGCACCCGCATGCCGGCGAAGGACGCGGCTTCGTAACCGAGCAGGGTGCGCAGCACCGCGTGGGCCGCGATGCCCATGGTGGCCATGCCATGCAGGATCGGCCGCTCGAAGCCGGCGGCGCGGGCCACCGCCGGGTCGGCATGCAGGGGGTTCAGGTCGCCGCAGAGGCGATAGAGCAAGGCGGCCGAGGGTGCGGTCCGCAGCTCGCACACCGCGTCGGGCGCACGTTCGGGCATGGGATGGGGCGCGGGCGGGGCGCCGTCGCTGCCGCCGTCGCCGAAGCCGCCGTCACCCCGCAGGAGCGAAAGCTGGCGGACGGTCGCCACCGGCATGCCGTCGCCCGCCCGCAGGATGCTTCGCTCCTGGAGCAGCAGCGCGCCCTTGCCCTCCCCCTTGTCCCAGAGGCCGGCGATGCGGTTGTGCCCGAAGAAGTGACCCTCGGCCGGCAGCGGCGCATGCAGTTCGATCTCCTGCTCGGCGTGCACCAGGCGCTTCCAGTCGATGCCGGTGTCCGGCTCGCGGGCCCAGAAGCCCGGGTAGGCCAGGATGTTGGCCAGCGTGGGCAGCGCCTGTAGCTGGCGGCCGTCGGCGCCCTCGTAGACATAGCGAAGGGCGCGCGCGTCCAGCGGGTCGTCGCCCAGGCCCAGGGCCAGCGCGTAGACCTGGGTGTCACGCGCGGTGAGCACATGCTCGCGCGGCGCGAAAGGGCGGGTCAGCAGCCGGCGAGCGTCAATCGGCATGGCAGGAGGCCGGCGCGGCGTTCATCCGGCGCATCACTCGCCCTGGGCGGCGCTGGCCACCGCGCGGATCTCGTCGATCGCGGCGGGGTTGTCCAGCGCGGTGAGGTCGCCCAGCGGCAGGCCGGCGTAGGCATTGCGGATCACGCGGCGCATGATCTTGGAGCTGCGGGTCTTGGGCAACTGGCCCACCACGTGCACACGGGCCGGGCGGAACGCACGACCCAGGCGGTTGTCCACATGGGCCTGCACCTGCGCCTCGATCTCCCGGGCGCGCAGCCTGGCGTCGGCATGCAGGCCCAGCAGCACGATGAGCTTCTGGCCCTTGACCGGGTCTTCCACGCCGACGGCGGCAGCCTCGGAGACGCCGTCCACCTCGAGCACCACCTCCTCCACCTCCGCAGGGCCGACGCGCTTGCCGGCGAGCTTGAGGGTGTCGTCGGAGCGGCCCATCATGAGGAAGGAGCCGTCGCTGCGGCGCAGGCACAGGTCGCCATGCACCCACAGGCCTGGCAGCGTGTTCCAGTAGGTGTCGAGGTAGCGCGCGTCGTCCTGCCAGAAGGACCGTGTCATGCCGATGAAGGGACCGCGCATCACCAGTTCCCCCACCTGGTCCACCACCGGCTGTCCGTTGGCGTCGACCACGTCCACCGGCACGCCGGGAATCACGCTGTTGAAGGCCCCCGGGCCGATGGAGCGCAGCACCACGCTACCCAGGAGGCCGCCGGACACCTCGGTCCCGCCGGTGTAGTTGATCAGGGGGTGACGGCCACCGCCGAACTTCTGCTGGAACCAGCAGAAATGCTCGGCATCGCACACCTCGCCCGCGGTGATCAGCAGGCGGACGGTGGACCGGTCGCCGGCCAGCGCGATCGCCTCGTTGCTGGCCATGCCGCGAATCAGGGTGGGGGCGGAGCCGAAGTGCGTCACCTGGTGCCGCTCGACGATGCGCGACATGCGGGACCAGTCGGGGAAGTCGGGCGAGCCGGCGTAGCACACCAGCGTGGCGCCGCGCAGCAGGGCGCTGCAGGCCACCAGCGAGCCGGCGATCCAGCCCATGTCGGCGGGCCAGCAGAACACGTCGCCGGGGCCGATCTCGAAGTTGATGGCAGCGTCGTGCGCGATCTTGAGCGGGAAGTTGCCGTGCGTGTGTACGGCGCCCTTGGGTTTGCCGGTGGTGCCCGAGGTGTAAATGAGCATGAAGGGCTCGTTGGCCTCCATGATCGCGGGCTTCTGCCGTGCGCCGTCGGTGCGGGCCACCGCGCGCCAGTCGCGGTCGGAGGCGGGCATGGCAAACGGGTCGCCGTCGTTCTTCCAGACCACGGACTGCAGCTCGGGGAGCTTGGTGCGGGCCTCGTCGACCACCTTGCGCACGTCGATCCATTTGCCCCGGCGCTTGAAGCCGGTGGTGGCCACCAGCACCTTGGCGCCACCCGCCCCCAGGCGGGAGATCACCGCATCGGCGGCGAAGCCACTGAACAGCGGCACCATGATCGCGCCCAGGTGGACGATGGCCAGGAAGGTGACGGTGGCTTCCACCCCGTTTTCCATCAGCAGGCCGACCCGGTCGCCCCGCTGCACGCCCATGGCGGCCAGGCCAGCGGCGAAGTTGGCGACCTCGCGTTCGAGTTCGGCATAGGTCAGGCGCTGGATGCGGCCGTCCTCCAGTTCGCCCACCACCGCCAGGCGTCCGGCGTCCCCGGGCTGGCGGCCATGGGCGAAGACGGTTTCCACCCAGTTCAGGCGGCCGCCGGGGAACCAGTCGGGGAACTGCAGGCCCCGGCTGTCGTCCATGTAGCGGTCGGGCCGGCGTTCCCACACCAGGCCGCAATAGTCCATGACCATGTCCCAGTACCGCTGCGGCTCCTGGTTGGACACGCGCAGGAACGCCTCGTAGCTGTCCACGCCCAGGCGGCGCATCATCGCGGTGACGTGCGAGGCCTCGATGCGCTGCGCGTCGGGATGCCAGGTGCAATCCATCTTCTCGTCTCCCCTGTCTCTTGGCGGGTGCTTCTTCGGGTGCTTTTTCGGGTGCTTCAGGCCGCCGCCTCGCGGATCATGTCGCGGGCGATGATCAGCTGCTGGATCTGGGTGGTGCCTTCGTAGAGGCGGAACAGCCGCACGTCGCGGTAGAACCGCTCGATGCCGTATTCGGCCATGTAGCCCGCGCCGCCCAGGATCTGCACCGCCCGGTCGGCCACGCGGCCGCACATTTCGGAGGCGAACAGCTTGCAGCAGGACGCCTCGGTGGACACGCGCTGGCCGGCGTCGCGGCGGCGCGCGGCGTCCAGCACCATGGCGCGGGCGGCGTAGATCTCGGTACGGCTGTCGGCCAGCATGGCCTGCACCAGCTGGAACTCGGCGATCGGCTGGCCGAACTGCTTGCGGTCCATCGCGTACTTCAGGGCGTCGGCCAGCATGCGCTCGGCCACGCCCACGCACACCGCGGCGATGTGGATGCGGCCCTTGTCCAGCACCTTCATCGCGGTCTTGAAGCCCTGGCCTTCCTTCAGGCCGATCAGGTTCTCCGCGGGCACCCGGCAGCCGTCGAAGATGACATCCGAGGTATGAGAGCCGTGCTGGCCCATCTTGCGATCGGCCTTGCCGATGGTGATGCCGGGCGTCTTCGCATCGACGATGAAGGCCGACACCCCGCCGGCGCCCTTGTTGGACGGGTCGGTGCGGGCCATCAGGGTGAAGGCGCCGGCATGGGGGGCGTTGGTGATGTAGCGCTTGGTGCCGTGGATCACGTAGTGGTCGCCGTCGCGCGTGGCGGTGGTGCGCAGCGAGGCGGCGTCGGAGCCGGACTCCGGCTCGGTGAGGCAAAAGGAGGCCACCAGCTCGCCACGGGCCATGGCGGGCAGGTACTGTTGCTTCTGCTGCGGGGTGCCATCGAGCACGATGCCCTGCGAGCCGATGCCCACGGTGGTGCCGATGAAGGAGCGGAAGACCGGCGAGGTCTTGCACAGCTCGATCACCACCTCCACCTCTTCCTCCATCGTCAGGCCCAGGCCGCCGAATTCCTCGGGGATGGCGATGCCGAAGAGGCCGAGGTCGGCCATGCCGCGGATGATCTCGGGCGGGATGCGGTCTTCCTCCTCGAGGCGGTGCTCGGCGGGCACCAGCACCTCGCGCACGAAGCGCCGCACGCTGTCCAGGAGGGCTTCGAGGATCTCCGGGTCTCGGATCATCAGGCGCTTCCTTCAGACCGGGGTGTTCGGGTTGAAGCGGGGGGCGCGCTTTTCGCGGTGGGCGGCCACGCCCTCCTTCACCTCGGGGCCGGTGAAGCCCAGCATCTCCAGCGCCAGCGAGGCGTCGAAGGTGGGGCCGGCCTGGCGCAACCAGTTGTTCAGGGCGTACTTGGTCCAGCGCAGCGCCGAGGGCGCGCCGGCGGCCAGGCGCTGGGCGACTTCGAGCGCCTTGGCCTGCAGCTCGCCCTCCTCCACCGAGAGCGACACCACGCCGATGGCCTCGGCCTGGGCGCCGGTGAGCGGCTCGCACAGCATCAGGTGGTACTTGGCCTTGGCCATGCCGCACAGCAGGGGCCAGACGATGGCCGCATGGTCGCCGGCCGCCACGCCCAGGCGGGTGTGGCCGTCGACGATCTTGGCGGTCTTGGTGGCGATGGAGATGTCCGCCAGCAGGGCGGCCACCAGGCCGGCGCCCACCGCCGGGCCGTGGATGGCCGACACGATGGGCTTGGAGCAGTTGATGATGTTGTAGACGAGGTCGCGCGCTTCGCGCCACACGCGGGCGCGGGCGTCGAAGTCCTCGATCATCTCCTCGATCATGCTGAAGTCGCCGCCGGCGGAGAACCCGCGGCCGGCGCCACACAGGATCACCGCGTTGATGTCCGGGTCGGTGTCCACCTCGCGCCAGACCTCGGCCAGCTCGCGGTGGCCGTCGGAGTCCAGCGCGTTGAGGCGCTCGGGCTTGTTCAGGGTGATGCGCAGCACCCGGTCGGCCGGGCGATCAAAGGAGAGGTTGCTGTAGTTCTGGTAACGCGGGGACGTGCTCATGGTGCTGCTTCAGATGATCGATTTGGCCGAGGCGGCGCCACCGTCCACGGTGACGATGGTGCCGGCGGTGTAGGCGGAGCGGTCGGAGGCGAGATAGACGATCAGGTCGGAGATTTCCTCCACGGTGGCGGCGCGGCCCAGGGGGAGCTTGGCCATCAACTCGCCGGCGCGGTTGGCGTCGCCGAGGTTCTTCTCGGCGCGCCCGCGCAGGATGCGGTCGATCCGCTCGGTGGCGACGGGGCCGGGGTTCACGCCCACCACCCGCACCTTGTCCTTCAGGCCGCGGCCGCCGACGGCGCGGGTGAAGGCCATGAGGGCGGCGTTGCCGGTGCTGCCGGCGACGTAGTCGAAGTCGTAGCTTTCACCGCCACTGCCGATATTGTTGATGATGACGCCGCCCCCGCGCTCGCGCATCAGGGGGTAGAAGGCGCGGGTCATGTCGATGTAGCCCATGACCTTGAGCTCCCAGCCCTCGCGCCAGCGCCGGCCGTCGATCTCGAACAGGTTGCCGCCGGGAATGGCGCCGGCGTTGTTCACGAGGATGTCGGTGTCCGGCGCGGCGGCGGCCACGCGTTCGACCGCGCCGGGCTGGGTGAGGTCCGCCTCGAGGATGCGCACGTCCGTCTTGAAGCGGGCCTTCAGGTCGGCCGACAGCGCCTGCAGCTTGTCGCCCGAGCGGGCCACCAGGGTGAGGCTGGCGCCCTCGCGGGCGAAGCTTTCGGCAATGCCGGCGCCAATGCCCTGCGAGGCGCCGGTGATGAGGACTTGCTTTCCGGTGAGTTTGAGATCCATCGTCGGGACTCCTGGGGGGTGTTCAGCGGGTCTTGCGGGAAGTCTTGGCCGGGGCGGCCTTGGCAGGCGCCCTGGCTCGCGCCTTGGATGCGGCGGGGCCGCCAGTCATGCCGGCCACCATCAGGTCGAAATAGCCGTCGGCGATCTGCACCGCCGTCTGCGGGCCACCGGGGTGGAACCACCGGGCCATCCAGTTCAGCATGGACAGGATGGCGCGCGAGGTGGTCCCCAGGTCGATGGCGCCGAAGGAGCCATCGGCCACCCCCGCCTTGAGGATGCCGCGCAGCAGCGCCTCGTGCTCGGTCCGCAGGCGGACGGCCTCCTGGCGCTGGTTCTGCTCCTTCATGTTGCCGAAGGCCACGAACATCGCGATGAACTCGTGGTAGTGCGTCTCGAAGCAGTTCGCATGCGCCTGCATGAACGCGCGCAGCTGGTCGGCCGGCGCCTGGTGGCGGGTCACCGCCTCGTCGGTGCGCTGGCGCAGCTCCTGCAGTGCGCGCAGGATGATCGCGTCGAAGATCTCCTGCTTGGTGGAGAAGTAGTGGTAGATCGCCGCCTTGGAAATGCCCAGGGCGGTGGCCAGGTCACCGATGGAGCCAGCGTCGTAGCCCTTGTCGGCGAAGAGGCTGGCGGCCGTGTCCAGGATGGCCTCGCGCTGGTTGTCCCGCAGGGGCGGGCGGCCCATGCGCTTGGGCGCGGGCGCGCTGGCTGCCGGCGGCAGCACGGGGGGCGTCTCGAGCTTCTTGGCGTTCATGGTGGTCCGCGTCGGTGGGTCCAGGGCGTCGGCGGGCTGTCCCTAGAAATCGTGGTCCAGCACGACGACCTCGGCCGCATGCTCGCCCATGAACTGCTTCAGGGGCTTGTGGGCCTCGTGCGCCTGGTACAGGTCATGCGCCGCGGCGTTGTCGAAGGTGGTCTCGAAGGCATGGGTGTAGCCCCGCGAACGGTCGGCGACATTCTCGACGAACAGCAGGGTCCGCAGGCCGGGAATGGACTTCCGCAGGGTCTCGCACTCCCCCTCGACGAACGCGCGGCCGCGCGCGTCCAGGGGGGCCTTGAACTTGATCAGGACGACGTGGTGAAACATCGTGCGCGCCTCAGGTGATGGTCAGGCCGCCGTCGACCGGCAGGATGTGCCCGGTGGTCGAGCGCGACTCGTCGGACGCCAGGTACAGGGCGGCATAGGCCACGTCCTGCGGCTGCACCAGGCCGAACAGCTGGTTCTGCGCGGAGAGGATGGTCACGCCGTCGGCCTCCAGCAGCTTGAGCACCCGCTCGGTGGCGGTGGCGCCGGGGGCGATGGCGTTGACCCGTACGTTGTCCTTGGCGTATTCCACCGCCATGGAGCGGGTGATCGCGCTGATGGCGCCCTTGGCCGCGGTGTAGGCGTCCTTGCGCTGGGTGCCGATGGCCGCAAAGATGGAGGACATGTTGATCACCGAGCCGCCGCCGCTCTTGACGATCTCGGGGATGCCGTAGCGACAGCCGGCCCAGGTGCCGAAGAGGTCGAGGTTCATCTTGGCCCAGAACTCCTCGAAGGGGGCGTCGGTCACCTTGTCGTCGCGGGTGGTGGAGCCGCCGGCGTTGTTATGCAGGATGTGGAGGCCGCCAAAGGCTTCCACGGTGCGCTTGACGGCGGCCTCGACCTGTTCGGCCTTCGTGACGTCGGCCTCGATGAACAGGCCCTTGCCGCCAGCCGCCGCAATTTCATCGACCGTCTTCTTGCCGCCGGCCGCATCGCGGTCGACGACCGCCACGCGGGCGCCCTCCTTCGCGAACAGGACGGCGGTGGCCCGGCCGATGCCGGCGCCGCCGCCCATGATGAGGGCGATCTTTCCGTTGAGGCGCATGAGGTGTGTCTCCGTGGTGGGGGAATGTCGGGTGGGAGGGGGGCTTCCGGGCTCAGATGCCCAGGTAGGCCTTCTGGACTTCTTCGCTGCTCGCCAGGTCGCGGCTCTTGCCGGACAGGACGATCTCGCCGCGTTCGATGATGTAGGCGTCGTCGGAGATCTCCAGCGCCATCTCCGCGTTCTGTTCGACCAGCAGCACCTCGATGCCGCCGCGCGCGATGGTCTGGATGATTTCCGCGATGGTGTCGACGATGGCCGGCGCCAGGCCGATGGTAGGCTCGTCCAGCAGCAGCAGGCGCGGGCTGGCCATGAGCGCCCGGCCCACCGCCACCATCTGCTGCTGCCCGCCGCTGAGGCTGCCGGCGGGCACCTTCATCTTGGCGTTGAGGGCCGGGAAGTAGGCCAGCACCCGCTCCAGGTCGGCGGCGACGGCACCGGGGTCGTTCCGCAGGAAGGCGCCCATCTCCAGGTTCTCCGCCACGGTCATGGTCTTGAACAGGCGGCGCCCCTCGGGCACCAGCACCAGCCCCCGGCCCACCAGGGCGTCGGGCTCCAGGCCGGCCACCGCCTCGCCGAAGAGGCGCACCTCGCCGGCGGCGGGCCTGAGCAGCCCGGTCAGCGCCTTCATGATCGTGGACTTGCCGGCGCCGTTGGAACCGACGATGGCGGTCACCGACCCCTTGCGGACGGAGAAGCTGGCCCCGTTGACGGCGGGCACGTTCCCGTACCGCACCACCAGGTCCTTCACGGACAGCGCGATGGCTTCACTCATTTGCGTTTCCCCAGGTAGGCGGAGATGACCGCAGGGTTCTCCTTGATCTCCTGCGGCGTGCCGGTGGCGAGGAACACGCCGTAGTCCAGCACCACGATGCGGTCGCAGATCTCCATCACCGCCTTCATGTTGTGTTCAACCAGCAGGATGGTGGTGCTGTACTCGTCGCGGATGCGGCGGAAGATGTCCAGCGCGCCGCGCACCTCGGTGCCGTTGAGGCCGGTCAGCGGCTCGTCCAGGCACAGGAGCTTGGGCCGGGTGGCAAAGGCGATGCCGATGCCCACCATGCGCTGCAGGCCGTGCGGCAGGCTGCCGGCCAGTTCGTCCATGTGGTCGGTGAGCTTGAGGAGTTCGGCCGTCTCCTGCACCCGCTTCTCGCGTTCGGCCCTGGACTTGATCTGGCTGAACGTGGCGATCAGCAGGTTGTCGTGGACCGTCATCTCGCGCAGGTAGCTGTCATGCTGGAAGGTACGCACCAGCCCCAGCTGGCACACCTGCGCCGGCTTCATCGCGGTGATGTCCTGGCCGTCGAAGGTCAGGCGCCCTTCGGAGGCGCGGTAGAAGCCGCTGACCACGTTGAAGGTGGTGCTCTTGCCGGCGCCGTTGGGGCCGATGAGGCCCAGGATCTCGCCGCGCCGCACCTCGAAGCTGAGGTCCGACACCGCGGTCAGGCCGCCGAAGCGGCGGGTCATCTTTTCGACCTTGAGCAGGGTTTCGCTCATGTGGGGTACTCCGTGAACGGGCCGGGGCCGGTCAATGGGTGGACACCGGCGCCGCCGTCCGGCCACGCAGCCGGTCGAACAGGCCGATCAGGCCGTTGGGCATCAGCACCACCGCCAGCACGATGGCCGCACCGTAGAAGATGTGCTCGTAGGGGCCGAAGCTCAGGGCCACCTGGGCCAGCAGGGTCAGCACCGTGGCCCCGACGATGGCGCCGCTGATGTGGGACTCGCCGCCCACCTTCACGAAGGCCAGGGTGTAGACCGCCAGCAGGAAGCTGAAGTCGCCCGGGCTGATCACGTTGTTGGCATGCGCCAGCAGGCCGCCGATGATGCCGGCCACCATCGACGAGATGCCCACGCACACCACCTTGGTCATGTGCACGTCGATGCCCACCGCCGAGACGATCGCGTCGTTGTTGCGGATGGCGACCAGCACCCGTCCGAAGTCGGACTGCTCGATGCGATACAGCACCACCAGCAGCACGATCACCACCGCGATGACCAGCGTGGGATAGAAGCTGGACACCCATCCCGGCGGGAAGATGCCCACCATGCCGGAGTTGCCGCCGATCTGCGGGATCTGGGTGTAGATCAGGCGCACCACCTCGGTGAACGCGAAACTGATCAACATGAAGTACGGCCCCTTGGCGCGCAGCGTGATGTAGGCCGTGATCAGCCCGAACACGCCCGCCACCACCGCCGCGGCGGCCAGGGCCAGCGCGAAGGGCGCGCCCAGCATCGTGGTGCAGATGCCGGCCGCATACGCGCCGATGCCCACGAAGCCGGCGATGGCGAAATTGAGCTCGCCAATCAGCTGCACGAAGCGGAAGCTGGCGGCCAGCAGGATGTTGAGGGCCAGCCAGATGACGAGGCTGGCTGCGAAGCCGCCGCCCAGCTTCAGGCTGCCGGCGAGGGCTGCCACCGACAGGACGATGGCGACGGTGTGACCTGTGGAGAACTTAGCCATTTTTACCCATCAGCCCTTGGGGACGAATCAGCAGCACGACGATGGCGATCACGAACATCGCGATCGTGGCCTGCGAGGGGTCGAAATAGAAGCCACCGACGCTCTCGATCACTGCGATGAGCACGGCGCCGATGATCGAGCCGGGGATGCTGCCCAGGCCACCGATCACGATGGCGATGAAGCCGCGGATCAAATAGTCGCTGCCGATGGTCGGCGTGACCACCGACACCGGCGCGACCAGCATCCCGCCGATGGCGGCCAGGAAGGTCGCCAGCAGGAAGCCGAACAGCGCGGTCTTGCGGTACGGGATGCCCTGGAGCATCGCCGCCTCGTGGTCTTCGGCAACGGCCCGCAGGGACTTGCCGACCCTGGTCTTGGCGATCAGCACGCACATCGCCGCCGCCACGAAGATCGCGATGCCGCTGAGGATCAGGCGCTCGATGGTGATCGAGCCGCCCATGAACTTCACCGTGCCCTCGATCAGCGTGGGCAGCTTGCGCGGCGCGCCGCCGAAGATCTCCAGGAACAGGCCCTGGATCAGCAGCGAGAGGCCGACCGACACCACGAAGGAGCCGATCATGTCCCGCTGGAACCGCTTGAACGCGAAGTGATAGAGGAACACCCCCAGGGCCAGGGTGGCCGCCAGCGACGCCACCGAGGCCAGCGCATAGGCAGCGGCCAGCGGGAGCGACGCCCCCACCAGCCACGGCACGCCCAGCGACAGCAGCAGCAGCACCGTGGAGAAGAACTCGCCGTGGGCGAAGTTCACCACCTTCATGACCCCGAAGATCAGGGTCAGGCCCAGTGAGAACAGGATGTAGACCGAGCTGATCTGCAAACTGTTCATGAACAACTGAACGTACAAGTCCATCTCGCAATCACCCTGGGGTTGTGTCCTTGGGTCTGGCAGCGGGCTTCAGCGCGCCGCGGCCAGTCGTTTCTTCAGCTCGTCGGGGATGATGCGGTTGACTTCCACCATCTTGCCGCCGCGGATCTGGGTGATCATCACGGGCACCAGCATCTGCTGCGGGTTGCCGTAGGTGGACTCGCCGCCGAAGGCGGTCTTGCCGTAGGAGGTGTCGAACACGATCTTCGGCAGGGCCTCGGCGATCGCCTTGGGCTCGACGCTGTTGGCGGCGCGCATTGCGGCGGCCAGCGCGTACAGCGAGTCGTAGCTGGAGATCTGCAGCGGGCTCATGGTCTCGTTGACCGCGGCCAGGATGCCCTTGTTCAACTCGCGCTGCTTCGGGGTGGCGTGCTGGCCGTCATAGTCGCCGGCATAGCCCATGTAGGCACCCTCGGAGGCGGGGCCGCCGATCTGCACCAGCTGCATGGCGTTGGTGCCCACCGGCACCACCTGCACACCCTTCCAGCCCAGGACGGCCAGTTCCTTCATCACCACGCCGGCGTCGGCGGGCGGTGCCACGCCCAGGTCGATGACGTCGGGCTTCATGGCCGCCAGCTTGGCCGCCACCGGCTGGAACTGGGTGGTGCCACGCTCGTACCAGTTGACGGAGACCACCTTCACGCCGAGCTTTTCCCACACGGCGTTGGCCACCGGCTCGACTTCCTTGCCGGTCGCGTCGTTGGGGTTGAGGATGGCGACGGTCTTGATGTTCGGGTTCTGCTGCTTGATGTAGCCGTACAGCGGATCGAGGATCTCGAAGGGGGTGTTGGACTGGGTGAAGGTCAGGGGCATCTTCGGGCCCTTGACGCTCTTGCCCCAGGCGGACGTGAACAGGATCACGTTGCTGCGCTCGGACAGGGACTGCAGCGCCAGGATCGGCGCGGTGCCGATGCTGCCGATGATGTACTTCACGCCATCGCGGTTGATCAGGTTCTGGGCGACCTTGCTGCCGTCGGCGGCGTTGTACTTGTTGTCATAGGCGATGACTTCGAAGCGGTAACGCTTGCCGCCCACGTTCACGCCACCGGCGTCGTTGATTTCCTTGGCGGCCTGCTTGCCGGCCCATTCCATGCCCAGCCCCCAGGTGGCGGCGGAGCCCGACATCGGGGCCGAGATGCCCACCTTCAGCACTTCCTGCGCGCCCGCCGTCGAGGCGGCGAAGGCCGCAGCGACGCTGGCACCCACCAGCAGCTTCTTGAACGATTTCATCCGTGTCTCCTCAATTCCATGGCCATGTGGTTCATGGTCTCGCCGCCCGGGGGTGCCGGAAGGCCGACCCTCTTTCGCTTACTTACCGAACGCTCGGTAGGTAATGCGAGTCGCAGTTTAGGACGGCATCGCGCCGCAGCACGATCAGGGTTTTCCCGAGAGACTCAAGGGATGAGGCAGAAGGGTCGCAGGCCGCGCCGACGGCCCGGGCCGGGATGGAAACTTCAGGACAACAGGGCAGTGGGCGCTAGCCGCCGTACAGCCAGGGCAGGTCCATCAGGCGCGGGCCGAGGCTGCGCAGCGCCAGGTCCCGGGCGATGCGGGTGGGGCCCTGGGCGTGGAAGATCGCGGCGTTGCGCAGGGAGCGCCGCTGCACCCGCGCCGCGCGCTCCCAGCGGGCCAGCGCGTAGCGGCGCAGGGCCTGCGGCACGTCGACGATGCGGTCGTTGACCGCGCGCAGGCAGCGGCCGAGTTCGTCGGCGTCTTCCAGCGCCATCGCCGCGCCCTGGGCGAGGTAGGGGCGCATCGGGTGCGCCGCATCCCCCAGCAGGGCCACGCGGCCGCGGGCCATCTGCTGCGGGCCGGCCACCGGCGGGCGGTCATGCAGCACCCACAGGCCCCAGGTGGGCACCGCGTCGAGCAGCTCGCGCAGCGGCCCCGCGGTGCCGCGGATGGCGACGGTGGCCGCCGCCAGGCGCTGCGCGGTCTGCGAGACGTCCCATCCGCGCAGCGAAATCTCGGCTTCCTGCACCGGCTGCTGCACCACGCAGACGATGTTGAGGGCGCGGCCCCCGCGCACCGGGTAGCTGACCGCATGCAGGCGCGGCCCGAGCCAGGCGGTGACCTCGCGCGCCCAGGGGCCGTCGACCCCGGGCAGCGGAATCAGCCCCCGGTAGGCCACATGGTCGGAGGGACGCGGCGGCCCGTCGGCCAGCAAGGCCTCGCGCACCGCGCTCCACAGGCCGTCGGCGCCCACCAGCGCATCGCCGGCGGCGCCTGCAGCGCCCTCGGCGCCGGCCAGGCGCAGGCCCACGCCGTCCCCGCTGGAGTCTCCGCGGTTGTCGCCCTCCTCGTCACCGGTGAGCCCGTCGACGCGCACCCCGGCCTCCAGCGACACCTCGGTGCCGCGCAGCGCCTGCAGCAGCAGCCCGTGCAGGTCGGCCCGGTGCATCGTGAGGTAGGGCGCGCCGTAGCGGGCCTGCGCCTGCGCGCCCAGGGGCAGCGCCGCGATCTCCCGGCCGTCGGTCGCGCGGCGCGCCACCAGGCGGGGCGGCTCGCAGCCCACGGCGCGCGCGGCCTCCAGCAGGCCCCACCCGGCCAGCCGTCGGGTGGCGTTGGGCCCCAGCTGCAGGCCGGCGCCCACCTCGGACAGGGTGGCCGACTGCTCCAGCACCCGGGCCTGCCAGCCGGCACGGTGCGCGGCCAGCGCCGCGGCCAGCCCGCCGATGCCCCCGCCCGCGACGATCAGCTGCCTCATCCGGCTCCCAGCAGGCCGCGCAGCACGTAGGGCAGGATGCCCCCGTGGCGGTAGTAGGCCACCTCGATCGGGGTGTCGATGCGCAGCGTGACCACCACCTCCTGGCGGCGGCCGTCGGCGCGGGTGATGACCAGCGTGGCGTCGCTACGCGGGCGCAGCTGCGCGTCGGGCACCACGTCGACCAGCTCCGAGCCGTCCAGCCCCAGGGACTGCCAGCTGTCATTGCCCTTGAACTGCAGCGGCAGCACGCCCATGCCCACCAGGTTGCTGCGGTGGATGCGCTCGAAGCTGCGGGCGATGACCGCCCGGATGCCCAGGAGCTGCGTGCCCTTGGCCGCCCAGTCGCGGGACGAGCCGGTGCCGTATTCCTCGCCGGCGAAGATCACCGTGGGCCGGCCCTGCGCCATGTACTTCTGCGCGGCGTCGTAGATGAACATCTTTTCCGCACCGCCATCGTCGTCGCGGTACAGGGTGAGCCCGCCCTCCTCCCGCGAGCCGTCGGCCAGGGGCGGGAGCATCAGGTTCTTGATGCGCACGTTGGCGAAGGTGCCACGCATCATCACCTCGTGGTTGCCGCGGCGCGCGCCGTAGCTGTTGAAGTCGGTCTTCGACACGCCGTGGGCCTTGAGCCACTGGCCCGCCGGCGAGCTTTCCTTGATGGAGCCGGCCGGCGAGATGTGGTCGGTGGTGATGCTGTCGCCGAACAGCGCCATGATGCGCGCGCCGCCCACCACCACCGGCGCCTGGCCCGAAGTCGGCTGCGGGTCGAAGCCGTCGAAGAACGGCGGCTGCGCGATGTAGGTGCTGGTGGGCCAGGCGTAGGTCTGCCCGGTGACGCCGGCCACCTGCGTCCACAGCAGGCCCGGGTCCTCGTGCACCTGGGCGTAGTTGCTGCGGTAGGCACGCCCGTTCATCGCATGCTTCATCAGGGCGGCGACCTCGTCGCTGGTGGGCCAGATGTCCCCCAGCCACACGTCCTTGCCGCCCGCGCCCTGCCCCACCGGCTCGGTCATGAGGTCACGCAGCAC